>Ga0209619_10000244_pt1 | contig 36488 bp, 29 predicted proteins | sample Rifsed16ft3_FD_184011 | JGI IMG/M metagenome (GOLD analysis project Ga0209619, IMG submission 184011) | Soil microbial communities from Rifle, Colorado, USA - sediment 16ft 3 (version 2) | ecosystem: Environmental > Terrestrial > Deep subsurface > Rock core/Sediment | place: Rifle, Colorado... | reverse complement strand
TGATGACGGGGATGAGAAAATTGCAGGTCACCATCCCCCAAAAGAAGGGGGCAAAAGGACCGGTAAACTTGTACATGATAATGTGCATTTCGTGCGGTTCGGCCCCAAACACGCCCGTGAGGTACTCCGAAAAAGTGAAATAGGACCAGATAAGCGACATGATGAGCAACAACGTACTCAAGTATCGAAAGTGGATCTCCTTCAGGTAATTCTCGAGATGGTATGCTCTTCGAAATGCGATCATCACGATCATCAATGCGGCAATCCCCGAAAAGATCGCTCCCACGACAAAGTAAGGACCGAAAATGGTGCTGTGCCATCCCGGCTGAAGAGTCATGGAGAAGATGTAGGAGATGACCGTGTGAACAGAAATTGCGATGGGGATAACCATCACCATCAAAATGTTGATGGCACGATTCAGGACACGTTGTTGATGCTCCGTGCCGGTCCATCCCCATGCCATGAATGAATACAGCCATTGGAGCTTTCCGCCCCGATCGCGGATCCTGGCAATGTCGGGGATCATGGGCAGGTACAGATAAACAGTGCTTGCGGTGAAGTACGCGGTAATGCTTGTGACGTCCCACAGCAGGGGCGACTGGAGCCGGCCGGATTCGAGGAGATTCAGCATTCTGTCGGGGCGGCCGAGGTCGAGGATAGGGTGGAGGCCACCGATGGCCAGGACGATGGCGGTAATGACTTCTGCCATGCGCGTGATCGGTCTTCGCCATTCTGCTTTCGACAACCGAAGGATGGCCGAGATAAGCGTTCCCGCATGGCTGATGCCGATGAAAAACACAAAATTTACGATATAGAAACCCCATGTAACCGGTTGATTCATGCCGGTCAGGCCCAGGCCAAACCACACCTGGGTGACATACATATACAGCGCCCAAAGGAACACGATCAAGAGGATTCCGAAGGCCACATAGAATCCCTTGCCGGTCTCGTAGATGGGCCTGAACAGGGTTTCATCCCGGTCAATCGAGGGCTGCGGTTTTGTCTTCATGTAGCCGTTCTTCTGGCGAGGTAATAGACTTTTGGTTCGACTCCGAGATCCTCTCCGTATCGGAAAACCCGATAGCTGCGGGAGAGCCGTGCAGCTTTGCTGTTTCTGTTTTCAAGGTCTCCAAACACAATGGCATCGGCAGGACAACTCTCCATGCATGCGGGGACGTATTCCTCATCGCCGATGGGCCGGTCCTCGATGTCTGCTGTCTCCTTCACTTTCTGGAGCCTGTGTGAGCAGAAGGAACACTTCTCCACAACGCCCACCATTCGTCGTGAGACGTCGGGATTTCCGCCATCGTTGGATTCGCCTATCCATTTCGGCTCGTACCAATTGAAATACTTGGCGGTGAACGGACACGCAGCCATGCAGTATCTGCACCCGATGCACCGGTGATAGATCTGCGCGACAATCCCCTCCGGATTCCGATACGTCGCTCCAACAGGACAGACCACCGTGCAGGGTGGGTCGTCGCAATGGAAACACGGCTTCGGGAGGCGCTTCACGTGCGTGTTGGGAAAATCTCCTTCAAACGTGGTCACCATGTCCATCCAGAACAGAGCCCTGCCGGACTGGGCTTCTTCTGCATCGACGATCGGTACGTTGTTCTCCATCTTGCACGCGACGTTGCATGCTCCGCAACCGGTGCACCTGTCGAGGTCGATCACCATTGCCCACTTCGCCATCAGTACTCCTTTGTTTATGTGGCAGGTGAGATGCGCACTTTTGTTGCCTGCAGCGCGGGCTTGCCGCTGAGCATATCATACAAATTCTTCATGATGGCGTTGGGATTTGCTCCGTGGCCCTTTGCATATCGTCCCATCGAAGTATGTCCGAGCCCGAAGGGAATGGCTATGACGTTTGGCATGATCCCTTGAGAGATCTTCGCCCTTGCCTTGAGAGTCCCTGCCGCCGATTGTACCAGGACCCACTCTCCATCCCGGACATGGAACGTTGCGGCTGTTTCCGGATTCAGTTCAACCCACGTCTCCCAATGGCGGTGAACGGAATGTCCAAACATCTCCTGCATCATGGGAAGCGACGCGCCCTGACCGTCGCGCACCTGCAAAACACGAAATGTTGTCAAATGGACGGGCATGTCCGCGTCGTAGGGAACAGGCTCATGGTGGGGGAGAAACACATTGTCCCCTCGTGCCGAAATATTCAGTTGATTCAGAATGCGTTCTGCATTTCCCGGGGAAGATCTCCTTCCTTGTTTTGCGACAAGAGAATCGATCGTCTCCTTCAACCTCTGGGAATAGAACTCAAACCTGCCCGAGGGTGTCGAAAACAGTTGATCCGTTCCTTTCTTCTTCCTGATCGGGTTCCACCAGCCCCCTTGTTTTACCAGCCGGTCCCAAAACTCATCGAACGAAGCGTATTGTCCTATCTGCCATCCGCGCTGTTGAAGATATTCGATCCACATTGTGCCGACACCTTCGGACACGATGGCCCCGGCGCCCGACCGATAAACACCCCTCAGCGTCTCCTTCAGTTCATCTTCATAGGATGCCAGGGGAAATGCCCGTGCAACGGAACCGCCAATCCTCTGCGCGAGATTGATCAAAACGTCGCCGACATGTCTTGTGTCGTACATCGGGGAAACCACCGGGTGTTGCGTCCCGACATGGGTGAATCCGACGGTTGCGACGTTGGAAACTTCATCCCAGCGCTCCATGAAATGATGATCGGGAAGGACAATATGTGCGTGTTCGCTCGTTTCATTGAGGACGCCGTCGAAGCTCACCACCATGGGTATCTTTTTGAGAGCTTCGGTGAGCTCGTTGTGACCGGTTGACTCGAAGATCGGATTACCGCCGCAAATGAACAGAATGCTGATCGGATAGGGTTTCCCGGCAAGGATGTTCTTCGCGAATGTGTCGATGGAGAATTCTGCAAGGGGGAAAGTCCCCTCATCGGTTCTGCCGATCGGAGGCCGACGCAATCCTGCGCGGGCGATTCCATCCTGGGGAACGGCCCCGGCCTTGGTAAAGGGCGGCTCATCGACAAAGAAGAGACCGCCACTCTTGTTGAAGTTTCCGAGAAGCGCGTTCAGACTGTACACGGCCATGGAAGCAAACGTCCCGTTTGTATTTTCCACGGCCCCCTGCCCGCCCATGACGAGGGCGGGCTTGGTGTTCCCCAGTTCTCTCCCCAGTTGCAGAATTGCAGAACTCGGGACCCCCGTTAGTTCCTCCACTTTTTCGGGATAGTAGTTTCCCAGAACCATGTTTTTGAAGCCAACGTGCCTTGCGCCGGATCCGTCTGTGCGATCTTCAAACCCAAATGTTTGCTGTCGGACAAAATCCTTGTCATAGAGCTCTTCGCGAATCAGCACATAAGCAAGCCCGAGGGCGAGAGCCCCGTAGGTTCCCGGCCGGATGGGGATCCATTGATCTGCATTGCCTGCGGTGAGGCTCATGCGGGATTCGATTTGCACATAACGCGTTTGCTGCTCTTCGTGATGACTATAGAGCTTTGTGTAGTAGACCGGGGAATACCCCTCTTCGAGGAAATTGGCGCCGAAACTGACAATGAGCCTGGCATTCAGCACATCATAAGCAGGAAGAGCAGAATGTCCCTGGACCAACGCATACGCGGCGGTGTCGTTTTGTGAAGAAGAGAACTGAAAGTAGTTTGGCGAGCCATAGGCCTCCATGAAGGCGCGTATATGCCGCTTCATCAAGCGGCCTTCCGTATGACCCAGAAACGCAGCCTCATGGGACCTGCCCCGGCTTCGCAGTTCGGCCAGCCGGTTGCCGATCGTTGTGAGCGCTTCATCCCAACTTGTTGATTCCCACTTGCCCGTGCCGACGAGGCCTGTTCGTTTGAGCGGTCCCTTGATTCGATCCGGGTGATAGAGGGAGTGCAGGGCATTGAGTCCAAGAGGACAAAGGCCTCCCTTGTTGACCGGATACACAGGGTTTCCTTTGACCGAAACGGGGATGGCGTCCACCAGCCGCACGCGCAGTCCGCATCCCGAAGGACACAATCCACAAATCGTATTCTGCCAGGATTCAATCCGCGGACCGTTCTTTCCTTTTTCAAGCCATTCTTCCGGCAGGGCAATGACATCGTCAAGGCCTCCGACAAGGAGAGCGCCTGAAGCGCCGCCGAACAGCTTCAAGAAGTCGCGTCTTTTGATTTCCATCAAGATCCTGTCCTCATCTGTGACATGCGAGGCAGTCGTTTGTGACATTGTTCTCGCGATGGCACTTCATGCAGTTCTCCATCGTGAGCGGGAGGAACTGAGAGCTCGCAGGAAGGGTGAAATCACCGACATTCCCATGGCACGCAGCGCATTCAAGTTCACCCTTGGCAACATGACGGCGGTGTGAAAAATAAACGTGGTCGGGAACACGATACACTCGTTGCCACGGAATGGTCTCCGCCCGCTTTACGAATTCGAGCAGTTTCAGCTCTTCGGGGGATTGCGAAATTGGCTGTTCGGAATGGCATGTACTGCACACCTCGAGACTTGGAAGGGTGGCCGCCTGTGATGTCTGAACCGTTGAGTGGCAATCCGTGCAGTTGAGGCCTGCTGTCTCGATGTGTGCTTTGTGACTGTAGGCAATGGGTTGGGTGATGTCTGAGTTTGTTTTGGAGCCGAGGTAGAAGAGGATCACCGCACCCAGGACGACAACGACTCCAATGCGCAGAATCCACTTTGCGGGGGATGTCAGCTTGTCCATGACGGCGTCTCGGGTACGGGATTGGGCTCGCGCAACTTAGTTCTTCCCGGCCTTCCGGAGATACGTGTACAGGTCCCGCATCTCCCATGTGGTGAGCTGCGGCCATCGCTTGTTTTGAGTCAGAAGCATGTCTTCCATTTGTGCTGCATGATTCCACATGAGCTGGATCATTTTGATGGGAGAGTTTATCCCCTTGGCAGACTGAAGGTCCGGTCCTTTTCCCTGACCACCGGGTTTGTGGCAGCTGCTGCATCCTTTCTCACTGAAGAGTTCCCCTCCGCGCTGTGAGTTGCCTTCTTTGTCTTCGAAGCCGAGGAAATAGATGTACGCGATGATGTCGGCCATCTCGTTCCCGCTGAACTGCGGCCAATCAATGGATTCGCGTTTCATGTATTCGAGCATGGCCTGGCCGTGATTCCACATCGCACTGGCAACCTCGGTGACGCCCTTCTTGAGATCAATCTTGATGAGCCCCGCTTCGATGCGCTTTCGTTTTCCTTCCCCTACATGGCAATTGGAGCAGTGTTTTTGCCCGAAGAGCTCGCGTCCCCTTTTCGGATTCCCCACGGAGAGGCGCACTTCGACATTTGCGGTGCTGACTTGACGCAGGTAGGAGGCGATATCGACAATGTCCTGGCCAGTCAGTACGGGATATTTTGTTTTGCCCTTATTTATTTGGTCAAGCATCGAGGGCCCGTGGTTCCACATTGCCTGGACCAGATAGAGCGGGGCTGAATATCGCTGAATGTTCCTGAAGTCCGGCCCTACGGTCCCACCCTGTCCACCGACGCTATGACACGAAATGCATCCCTTGGAGTTCAAAAGGCTCTTGCCGTTGGCGACACTTCCCGGCTCGCCGAGATAACGCAGGTAGTAGAGGAAGCCGAGGAGGTCCAGCATTTCAGCCTCAGTCAGCGTCGGGCGGTCCATTCTGAGCTGCCTGAATTTCCGGTTCATCTCGGGCGTGTGATTCCAGATAATGGATGCCAGCTCCAGGGCGCTTCCGAAGTACTGATCGTGACTCAGATCAGGTCCTGCCGTACCGCCGAAACCGCCCACGGCATGACAGGTGATACATTTCTTTTCCTCGAACGTGATTCTCCCGTTCAAAGGATCGGTTGGGAGTTCAAATTCCTGAGCCTGGACCAACCCTGCGAGAAGGGTCGCTGACATCGCGGCCATTGCGTGAATGCGCATATTACTTCTCCTCCCTGTTGAGTGAAAGGGAATCCTGTTTCCTGTGCAAGCCAATGAATACGTAGGTCAGAATGCTCGCGAGAGTGATGAAGACGGGAATGGCAACGATGCTTATAGCAACAGAGGCACCGGGAGCGTCGTTGAGGTCGATCGCGAGGAGAATGAGGTTGATGATCCAGAACGTGATTGTAATGACGAACACCCAGATGAGCAGAACACTGAGGAATTGAGCAATGCGGATTGCTTTGTTCGCTGCTGTATCGGGTTGGATGTCAGTCATCGGTCTCTTTGCTCCCAAGCGTCGTGCCTGGAAACGTTCAAGAACCGTGCCAATTTGACCCATATCCCGCAACTCAGCGAATTGTTAAAAATTCGTTTCAGGGTTTAAAAGAGCAGGCTTTGCAGTCCGGCGAATTCATCAAAAAAGGTCTCTCCCAAATCTGCAAATAATGTGGGGCAAACCTCTCAGGTTGGGGGTCTTTCAGAGTTGCAGCGTTGAAAACGAAGCAGCGGTTATCTGTTTTGAGCCTGTTCTTTTTCAATCCGTCGGATATAAACGAACAGGGAAACGGCGAGGATGGTAATGATGAGGGAAGCCACCAGGAGCCCCCAGCGGCGGAAGAAATATTGGTCTATTGCTTCACCGGCTTCTGCCGTGACCGTCGATGTTGCGGCGAGGCCGAGATCGGCAACTTCCTGAAATTGTTTGAGATCGAAAGAATGAACCTTGGTGCGCGTTTCGAGCCGTGCCTGACGAATTTCACGGAGTTTGAACTTCGCCTCTCCCACCTCCATTCCCTTTTGCTCGGCCTCGGAAACGAGTGAGATTGCCTCATTCTCTCCCGTTATGAGACTGTCCGCTAATGACCTCATGGTTCGGGCAACCTCGAATCCTTTGATATTCTCGTTCTCTTTGTGGCACCAGGCGCAAACAGCACCTTCCCCGACTCCCAAGAGTTCATCGGTTGCGGCAACGATCTCGTGATTGCCGTGGCATGTTTCGCATTCAGGCAACTTTCGCGAATCGAATGCCTTCTTGTGAGGGCTGGAGGAGAACAACTCGGCATTCAACGCGTGACACGTTCCGCATACTTTGGAAACAGATTCCAATCCCGGCGGGGCAGCCCCGTGGTTGCCGTGGCAATCGTTGCACGCCGGTGCCCCCAGATCCTTTTTCTCCAACAAGGCCTTGCCGTGGACGCTCTTGGCGTATTGCTCATGTTGGTCCGAGGCGATGCCGTATCCCTTCATATACGTCGCGTTGGAATGGCACTTTGAACACGTCGCGGGAAGGTTCGTTGGATAGACACTGGATCGGACGTCTTTCGCAGAAAGGACTTCGTGACTGCCGTGGCAGCTTGCACACTCTGCCGCCTTCGGGTCTCCGCTCATGTTGCGTTTTCCGTGAACGCTGGTTCTGTATTTCTCGAGCTGATCGATGGGGAGGCCCGGGTCATAGGTCCGCATGAATGTCGCGTTGGAGTGGCACTTCGCACATGTGGCGGGAAGATTCAAGGGATGGACAGGGGATGTGCGATTGGTCTTTGTGACAATCCCGTGCGACCCGTGACATGACGTGCACTGTGCAATATGTTCTCTGCCCGAAGTGGAAAGCTTCCCGTGGACGCTTTTCTCCAAAAGCTCCATCTGATCCAAAGGAAGGGCAGATCTGTATCTCTTTACCATGACTGCCGCGTCGGAATGGCACTTTGAGCATGTGGCGGAAATACGATCGCCCTTCGGAACGCCGATATATCCCGCCTTGGCGTTCATGGCGGCGTCCATCTCTTCCTTCGAGGCATCTCCCCCGTGGCAGTCTGCGCAGGTCAATCCCTTCGCGTAGTGAATGTCTTTCTTGAACAACGCAGCGTGGCTGTCTTCCATGGCTTCATGGCAGGTGAGACACTGATCTTGTGCCATGATCGCCGTTTGCACGGAAGTCACGAGGAGGAACACGAAGCAGGAAATCCTCAAGCTATGACGCTGAGTCATGCAAGCCATCCAAGGATTGTGAAGAGGATCATGTACAGCACGACGAACAACCCGATGTAGTTGACCAAACGGTTCTGCTGGCCGGCAGCGCTCTTTCGGTCCCAGAAGGGAACGAGAGTCCATATGAGCCCGGCGAAACCAAACAGGAGGATGCCGAGTACCTCTCCGTCGACGAACAACACCTGGGCAGGAATGTACTTCAGGGATTGGAACATGAACATGAAATACCACTCCGGCTTAATGCCGCTGGGTGCCGGAGCAAAAGGATCGGCTTTCACGCCAAGCTCCCACGGAAACAGCACGGCAAGGACGGCGATGACGTTCAGCACGAGGAGCCACAGAAGAAGATCCCGGAGGAGGAAGTTGGGAAAAAACGGCATGGTCTTTTGATTCGCCGGTGAATTCTCAAAACCGATCGGCTCACTCATGCCCTGACGCTGAACCAACAGGAGATGGATTCCAAGGAAAACAACAAACAGACCGGGGAAAATGGCAACATGAAAGCCAAACATACGAGAGAGTGTCGCACCTGTAACGTCTTCACCGCCCCGCAACAGGATCATGATCGGTTTTCCGATCACAGGCACGACACCTGCGATATCCGTTCCGACTTTGGTGGCAAAGAAGGCCAATTCGTTCCAGGGGAGAAGATAGCCGCTGAAGCCGAAACCCATTCCCAAAAACAGCATGGCCATCCCGGTAAGCCACGTTATTTCCCTAGGTTTGCGATACGCCTTTGTGAAATACACGCTGAACATATGAATGATGGCGGCAAGGATGAAAAGGTTGGCGGCCCAGCTGTGGATGGAACGGATCAACCACCCGAATTCCACCTTCGACATGATAAACTGGATGCTTTCAAAAGCGAGCTCTTCGCTTCCTTTATAGTAAAAAAGAAGGAGAATCCCTGTTACCACCTGAATAATGAAAAGGAAGAGAGAGACCCCGCCGAAATAGTACCAAACCGAATGTTCATGGACGGGGACGTATTTCTTTCCCATGAACTCGATCAAATCACGGAGTTCAACCCTTTCGTCAATCCAGCGATATAGAGCGAGAAGTTTGTTTTTCATACGTTCTTGGAAATGAAGACTTCTTCACCCTGCACGATGACGCGGAGCGGATCCAGCGGACGAGGCGGCGGGCCGGCAATGTTTCTCCCTGTAAGGTCGTACTTGCCGTTGTGGCAGGCGCACCAGATCACTCCCATATCCTTGCGAAACTGCACAGTGCAGTCAAGGTGGGTGCATGTTGCATTGAATGCGCTGAGTTCACCGTTGGCTGCCCGAACCAGGATTACGGGTTTGTTGCCGAATTTTACAATCTGCCCGCTTTCCTTCTCGATATCCTGAAGCTTCCCGACCTTGACACTGGTCACTTCCACCTCTGCCTGCTTTGGCGGCTTCAGGTACGCGACCAACGGATAGAGGATGGTTGCTATCCAGGCCAGGAAGCTCCCCCCGAGAATGTATTTCAGGAAGTCCCGCTTGGACTGCTTCGCTGGCGTTTGTTCGATGTTTTCCATGAGCCGGATTCTATTGAGCGCTGTGACAGTCGCTGCAAATCATTTCCTTCCACGAATCCCCGATGTCGACGGGATGACGATATTCGAGCCCGCTGACGGAAACCCGCTGCGGTTCCTTTTCAAACTTCTGCGACAGAATCGTATGGCAGGTATTACAGTCTTTGGAAAGGACTTTTCCGTCGTCCGTTTGATGTTTCCCGTCGTGACAGCGGAAGCATCCGGGCGAGTACATATGGCCGATATGATCAGGATACTGCCTCCAATCATGCTTCATCTCGGGGAAATAATTACGGGCGTAAATTGTCTGCAGTTCGGTTATTGCCTTGTCGATGGCCGCACGCTTTGAAACGGCAATGTCGGGATAATTGGAGCGGTAGAATTCTTCGACCACCGTTCGGATACTGTCAAGGGCAACCGTTCTTGTCGAATAGTGATTCTCAAGTGCCTGCACACCCGTGCTCTTGATGTAGGGAAGGCTTTTGTCGATCCAACCGAGCTCCATGACATGATTGATCGACTGGGCCGGCTGATGGTAGATGTGGGTCGGACGGTTGTGGCAATCGATGCAATCCATGCGGCGATGTTCGGCTGCCTGGATCTCTTCATCGGTGGTGCTCGACTCTACATTTCGGTAGATACGTTCAACGCCGTCCCTGTTCTTGACCTTCACCCACGGGATAACCATCCGTTCACTGTCGAGCGCGGCGTACGTTACTTCATTGTTGATGTTCATGTGCCAGTGAATGCCCGACGTCGGTCCTGCCTCGATATTCCCGCCGCCGATCTTCATCAGGAGAGTGATGTTCCATTTCGTGTTCTGCTCATCGGCAATGAAGTTGGTGATCTGCCTCTGCTTTTCGCTGAAGAAGTTTCGGGGCCAATGGCACTGTTCGCAGGTTTCCTGGGCCGGACGAAGATTCTCGATCGGGGTCGGAATTGGCCGCGGATACTTGTTGAAAAGTACGGCGTAGACCTGATATGCTCCCGAGAGCTTTGCCCTCACAAACCATCCTGCGCCGGGTCCAATATGACACTTCACACAACCGACCCGCGCATGAGGGGAGAACTGGTAAGCGGTATACTCCGGTTCCATGACTTTGTGGCACATCTCCCCGCAAAAGGCATCAGAGTCCGTATATTCGTACGCTTTGAAGCTGCCGAAAGCGGAGAACATGAGAAGCAGAATACCGCCGACAGAGAAGAAGAAGAACGCGGTCCGGTGACGCGGATTGTTCAGATCGATTTGCGGGAGACGAAGTCCGTGCGGCTTTCCTTTCCTCTCCCGTTGATGCTCCCGCCAGGTTCCGAAAGCGATGAGGAGAAGTCCGAGAATGAGGAAGGAGGGGAGAACGACGAACGTGATGATGCCCATGTAGGGTTTTTGTTCGTCGGAAAAAAGTTCGAGCGCGGTGAGAAACAGAATGAGGCCAAAACTGACAGCCGCGATTGTCGCGCCGATCAGCGTGATCAGGTTATAGAAGCTGTCAGGAAAGATTCTCTTCATGAGTTTGAAATTCCCGCGTATGCGGGAACCAAAAACCTAATAACTAAATTCTTGAGAGTCCACCCTTTTATTGGATGAATTGCGATTTCATTTGTTCGAATGAGAAGAAGGGACTCAGCGTTTCACGACATCCTTGGCACGTTCCTTTTCGAGGAATCTGTCAACAAGCTGTTTATCGGACAAGGCTCGTTCGATACGGCGTAAAGCTTCTTTGATGTCGGTGCTGGATGAAACATAGGAGAGTCTTATATATTCCTGATCTTCGTCGGCAGGGCGGGTGCCGAAACAATGCTGACCAAGTACGGCAACTCCCCCCTCGTGAAGCAGAAACTGCTGCAGCTCGCGCGAACTCGCGAACCCATGCTCGCGACAGGCCCGCGTGACATTGGGATAGGCATAGAATGCACCTGCAGGAGTGTGGCAGGAGAATCCTTCGATCTTGTTCAATCCCTCCACAACAAGATCACGGTTCTTGCGGAACCCTTCGACCATATCAGTGACATAGTCCTGGGGACCTGTCAGGGCCTCCATTGCGGCGTATTGAGTGAACGTCGCAGTGCAGGAATTGGAGTTGGTCATGAGACGGCTGACATGTGCTGCCAGCTCTTTCGGCATCACCCCGTATCCTACTCTCCAGCCGGTCATGGCGTAGGTCTTCGAATGCCCGTCGAGAATGATCGTTCGTTCCTTCATTCCCGGGAACTGGCTGATGCTTTCAGGTTTTCCCGAATACACGATTCGGGAGTATATTTCGTCGGAGAGGACCCAGAAGTCGTGTTTGAGGGAAAGCTCGGCCACCTCATGCAGATCGTTCTTGGGGATAACTCCGCCGGTAGGGTTTTGTGGGGAATTGATAATCACCATTCTGGTCCGGTCGGAGATTTTTGAGCGGAGTTCCTTCACGTCGAAACTAAAATTCCGCTCTTCTCTCAACCGCAAAGGCACGGCTTTCGCGCCGACAAAATTGATCATCGACTCATAGATGGGATATCCCGGCATGGGATAAATAACCTCATCGCCCTCCTCGATACAGGCCAACATGCTGAAGAAGAGGACAGGCTTTCCTCCGGGAACGATCACCACCTCGGCGGGGTCCACCGGGATCCCGCGTGTTCTCGAAACATACTCCGCCGCCGCACGCCGGAATTCGGTGATGCCCGCAGACGGACTGTAATGCGTAAGATCCTTGTCCAGAGCCTTTTTGGCAGCTTCTTTGATGTTCGGGGCGGTGGCGCAGGCCGGCTCACCGATCGAAAGTGCGATGATGTCGCGGCCCTTCGATCGCAATTCATTGATTTCGTTGAGCACGTCAAATGCGGTCTCCGTGCCGAGACGGGACAACCGACTCGCGAATTTCATGATCTTCTCCCTACGTGAGAATCAATACTTCATTTCCAGCGATTGTTTCCGGATGCTGATGAGTTCCATGGCCTTATGGGCGATATGTTCGGCACTCACCTCGAATTCTTTTACCAGTTCCCATGGAGCTCCCGATTCTCCGAACCGGTCTTTCACGCCGATCGAGCCGGTGATGACCGGCAAGTGGTAGAGCGAGGGAGCTTCGGTAATGATCCTGCAAACCCGGTCTGCAAGCCCGCCGATCTGATGTTCTTCGGCCGTGAGCACGATTCCCGTGGCGGCTGCGGCGTTGATGACCGCCCTCTCATCGAGAGGCTTGAGGGTGTGCATGTTGAGGACGCGGGTCTCCAGATCGAAATCTTTTTTCAGGATGTACGCCGCCCGCATCGCTTCGGGGACCATCGGCCCGCAGGCAATGATCGCCAGTTGTTCGTCCTCGTTTTCATATTCTGAGGCCAGAATAGTCTCGAAGGCGTCGATGAAGCGCGGCTGCTCGCCTCTGAATCGGATGACATTGGCCTTGCCGAACTTGAACGGAGTCTGCGTCGTTGTCACGATCGGCGTCGCCTCTCTCGCGAACCGAATGAATTTGGGCCCTCTCATTCCAAAAAGGAAATGCTCGGTTGCTTTCCTTGTCTCAGTGACATCGCACGGCACCGATACGCTCATGTTGGGCAGTCCGCAGATCTGAAAGAGGTCTTCGAGTGCCTGATGTGTTGCTCCGTCGGGTCCAACGGAGACTCCACCGTGTGCGCCTGCAATCAGAACATTCAGTTCGCCATAGCACACCGTTGTGCGGATCTGGTCAAGGCATCGTCCCGCCGCAAACGTCCCGTAGGTACCGAGAACCGGTATCTTTCCCTCGCGGGCGAGCCCGGCGGCGACGCAGACGGCGCTCTGTTCCGCGATTCCGACGCTGAACCAGCGGTCCTTCCGCTCGGGGTTCTTGTCGTAGAAATCGCTGATCGTAATCGATCCCGAGATATCAAGCCCCAGGCAGACCACGCGTTCGTCTCCGCCCTGTTCCTTGAGTGCGTTGCCAAATCCCTTGCGCGTCGGCTGCATCTCTACACGCATCAACTCGTCGCTGTTCCACCAATAATTCCGTTTGAACTTCGGCATCTTCTTCTCAAGCTCTGTCTCTGCTCTCTTCTGAAACGCCTTGGCCAAGAGAAGCATTTCGTCAACAGGGAGTTTCCCCTTGAGACCGAGCTGCTCGAGCCCCTTGTTCATCTCATCGACGTTCGGAGTCTTGCCGTGCCATCCGGCAACGTTCTCCATGAAATCGACACCCTTTCCTTTCACTGTTTCGGCTATGAGCACGACGGGTTTTCCTTTGATCGACTTTGCCCGATCATACGCTTTGACGATCGCCGCCATGTTGTGTCCATCCAGTTCGATGACCTCCCATCCGAATGAACGATACTTCTCTGCCAGCGGATCGACATTCATCACCTCTTTGACCCATCCGTCGATTTGGAGGCGATTCTTGTCGATGATCCCGATAAGGTTGTCAAGTTTGTAGTGACCGGCTTCCATGACGGCCTCCCAGATCTGGCCCTCCTGCTGCTCGCCGTCTCCCATGAAACAGAACACCGTGCTCTCCGACTTCTTCAGCCGCAGTCCGAGTGCCATACCGACCGCAATGCTCAATCCCTGGCCCAATGAGCCCGACGAGACTTCAACACCGGGAAGTTTCAGCCAATGTGGATGTCCCTGGAATGGGCTCCCGAGTTTGCGCAGAGTGACGACGTCTTTCACTTCGAAGAATCCCGCCATCCCCAGTCCGATGTACAGACTTGGGGCTTTGTGTCCCACGGACCAGACAATGCGGTCACGTCCTTCCCACGACGGATCTTCCGGATCGAGGTGCGCTGAGTGAAGGTACAGGGCAGCGGTGAGGTCCATGATGGAGAGGGTTCCGCCTGCATGGCCGGAGCCGGCCGCTGCGAGGCAAATCAGATTGTAGCCGCGCATCGTGCGTGCGGCTTCCTCCAATTGGGGAATGGTGTACGTCGAGCGGGCCTTACCGGATTGCGAATTGACGAGAGGCATGTGAGATCCTTTTGCAGTCGTTCAGAAGACAAATTATCCTGAGGCACTCAATTCGCGTACCAGAAGGATGCTCCATTGCGGTGGAAAAGGGTTGTCTGAAGGCTAAAAAACAGGAGAAATTCCTAAGAATGGGAAGAAAACCGTCCTATTTCTGCAAATTGGAGCGATGACCTTCCGAAGGTCTCCGACCTTCGGAAGGTGGATTCCGGCTACTCACCGATACGCAAAGACCATCGCGTAAATGATCATTACGACAAGAAGGAACCCAAGAGAGAGTGCTGTCCAGGCAAACACCTTGACGGCGCGAAGGACGATATCGGGGTAGGGTTCGGCCATCAGGTTTTCGAGCTCTCCCGAGTTCTTCAGCTCTTCGTATTCCTTTGGCCGTTCCTCTTTGAACTCCTCGAGCGGTACCCTCCCCGTGAAGATCACAAGATCCATGGGGAATTTCTCCGGGCGGAGATGGGTGTTGAAGAAGTGGACCGTGAAGATGAACCCGACTGCGAGCAAAGCTTCGTCACTGTGAATGATCGTTGCGACGTTGATGAACCAGCCGGGCATGAGAAGCGTGAAGATCTCGGGGAACCAGAGCATGAGACCGGTTGACCCGATCACGAACACTCCCCAGAAGACAGCGAAGTAATCGAACTTCTCCCAGTACGTCCAGCGTCCATACTGCGGGCGCGGCCCGAGATTCAGAAACCATTTCATAGAGGCGATGAACTCCTGAAGGTCGTTCTTGGTCGGGAGCATTGTGTCGGGCCCGAGCAAAAGCGCCCGAAGCGAACCGGCCTCTTTGCGTTTCTTCGTAAGAAGATTGTAGAGATGGGTGACGAAGATGCCGAACATGAAGACCGCGGCAATCCGATGAATGTAGCCGGCCGATTCGTACCCGCCGAGGATCCTCGAAAGGACATTTGCCCACCCCGTGTAGGAAAATTTCAGGGTCATCCCTGTGAGCGCGAGGCTGATGAAGCTCACGATCATGATGATGTGAAGGACGCGCTCAAGGCGTGTGAACCGCACAACCTGCCGCTCTGTTTCGGGACTATTCATCTTGTTTCTTCGGCTCTTCGTTGTCAGCCTGCAGTTTCTTTTGACGGGCGCGCCGTAATTGCATCGCCCTCGGAAGCCACAGGAGAGTGTGCACCCCGCCTATGACAAAGGTCCCGATGAGGAGCCCCGTCATTCCCCAGAACGTCCAGAAGAGGAACGGATACTTGTCGGGGTCGTGATGCGTTGCGTGCGTAAGGTATCCCGCAAAACGCCGATTGGCACCAGGATGGCATTTCTGACACGTCGAAACGACATTATCATGGCTTAGGTGAGACCTCGGGTCTGAGATCGGAAGAATATCGTGCGCTCCGTGGCAGTCGTAGCATTTTGCCGTCTTGGTGTAGCCAAGCTGCGATACTTTCCCGTGATAGGTATCGAAATAGGTGTTGGCGATCTTCTCGTGACATCTCCCGCACTTCGTCATGATATCGAGCTTGAATCCTTCGATATCGGTTCGCCGGATCGTATGAGCGGTGTGACAATCGTTGCACACGGGAAGCTCTTTGTCTGTCTTGTTCACCATCGTCGAATGGATGCTCGTCACAAACTGTTCCTGGATACCGTGGTGACATTTGCCGCAGGTCGCGGGGACGTTTTGCGGATTGACGCTTGACGCTGGGTCCGACATGGGGAGGACGTTATGTGCAGGATGGCAGTCGCTGCACGTTGCGGTGACAGTGAGGCCGCTCTTCAGCAATCCTTTCCCGTGGATACTCTCCGTGTAGTGGGAGATGATCTCATGCTCCGATCCGGTGTACCGAACTGCCGCTTTCTTCCCTTCCTGATGGCATTTGCCGCAAAGCACCGGGATATTGATGGCGAAGATGGGGGATTTTGGATCCGTCCGGCCCTTCACTTCGTGAGTGCCGTGACATTCCTTGCAGGTGGGTGCATTCGGATCGTTGTTGGCGATCAGTCTCCCGTGCATACTACGCTGAAATTGCTGCCCGACCTCCGCGTGACAGGATGCGCAGTCGACCTTCTGTACTATTGTCTCACACGGCCGGTGCCTCGACGCGTTCACCCCGGCATGGCATTGGCTGCAGGAAACCTTCTGATGCATTGAGTGGGTCAGGGGGTCTGCCTTGACAGTGAGTGATCTCCCGTCATCAGAAGCCCGAATCGAGGCCCGCTCGTGACAGCGGAGACAATCTTTGTCGGCCATCCCCTGATCATAGAAGACCTTTCGCGCCTTGTGGGGTTGATGACAATCCACGCAGGCGGGCAGAACGTGCTCTTGCTTTTCCCACAGTTCCCCCTTGATGATCTTGCGGTGGACCTCCTCGATTTGAGTATGACACGCGGTGCACGTGTTCGCGATATTCGCTCGGGCAATCGATGACCGCGGATCCGTGTGAGGGAGAATAAGATGCGGCGTGTGGCAGGAGGCGCAGTTGGCCGAAACGACGAGCCCTTTCTTCAGGAGCCCCTCGGCATGAATGCTTTCCGAATAATTCTCGAGAATTCGAGACTGCGGTATTTCGCGCTCTCTTTGTACCCGCGTTCCTTCCTGGTGACAACGACCGCAGACAAAAGGAATCTTTACCGGGGCGACGACAGACTCCCTGCTCCTGACAGGAACAATGGCGTGGCTGCCGTGACATGACTGGCAATTTGGGGCGAGCGCATCACCGCGGGCAACCGCTTTGCCGTGAAGGCTTTCTTTGTGGAGATCCTCTTCCGAAGTGTGGCATGTGCCGCACTGCACCGGTGCAACCGGAACCTCGTGGGGCATCTCTTTCCCCTCGAGATCCGAATGGCACGTCACGCAGGAAAGATCCGCATGGACGGACTTCGAGAAGATTGCCTGATCAATATAGAGCGAGACCGCCTTCCCCCGGCGTTCGGTGGTCAGCGATGCATCCTCGTGACACGCGAAGCAATCGCTGTTTTCCTGACCGAAAGCAATCCCGCACGCTGCGATGGCCAACAGTATGGCCATTGCGGTTCGTCGCCCAAGGGACTGTCGTAAGAATCTGTAACCGGTTTCAACGATGTTCCACCGTTGTCGCTTTGGAGAGGAAGGAGCACCCTTATGACATTCGTACTCTTTCAAAGAGGAATGGGACACGGAACAAGCACAGAAAAAGACGGATAGAAACGGATTGCTGTATCCGTGATTTTTCAGTTTTGTTTCAGTTCCGATCCGTGTTCCATTTTTGAGAGAGGATTTACTCATGTTCGGTCTTTTTGCCGTTCTCGGTACCCGACACAGTGATCATCCCCTCTTCGGCTTCTTCGCGTCGAATCTCCTCAAGCTCAAGCGGATGCTCCTCGTGCATTTCGTGTTCGGTTATTGTCCCCGTCCAAAATGCAAGGTTGATGGGATAGGTATCGGGGTTGAATATCACGTAGTAGAAATGCCAAACAATGATCGCCAGCGTTGCCAGCCAGGCCTCGTAGAAGTGAACCTGCCGCGCAACGTCGTACCCGAGCTTTGTCAGGAGCCCTATGAACGTGTTGTCGAACCACATGATGAATCCGGTCAGACCCATGACCACGGTGCCCCAAACCAGGGCCCAGTACTCGCTCTTCTCGATGTAGCTGAATCGTCCGAATTTGGGCTTATCCTGAGAAAGTCCGAGGTTGTATTTCAGGACGTCGCGGGCGTCCAGGAGATCCTGGAATTTCGGGAGAAGGTCGCGTACGAGCGCTTTTCCGCGCGGAACGAAGAAGACATAATAGATATGATAGAGAGCTGCCATGATCATCACGACAGCAGCCACCCTGTGAACGATACCTCGGAGGTCGAACGCCTCATCGCTGAAATCCCCTATCGCGGCCACCCACCAGGCATTGGGATAACGCAGCATAAATCCGGTAATCACGAGCGTAATAAAGCTCACCAGGAGCGAGCCGTGCTGAATCCTTTCGCCCAACGACATGCGCAGATACAGGTGGTGTCCCATGTGCTCTTCGTGGATCACCCCGCGCCGAATGAGGAGCTTCCTGCGCGCCTTCTTGATGAAATCGATCGTATTGTGGAAGAGCATTCCGCCGATCGTCGCGACGATGAGGACAAGATAGAGCGTTGCCACCCAGTAGAGAAGCGGATCGTCTTCTCTGTTGGAGATGTCCACGTGGACCGAACCCACTGCAAATCTCTCGTTCGCTCCGCGATGGCACTGTCCACAGGTTTCGGCAAGTCTTCCCTTGTGTGTGGAAGAGGTCGAATCTGTCGAAGGTTTGATATCGTGGGCGCTGTGACAGCTGGTGCAATTAGCCACTTCGATCGAGCCGCCCTCGATTGCGAGCCCGTGATAACTATCGGCAAACGTCGTGAAGCGATCCGACGCGATGCCGTACTTCTCTGTCAGTTTCACCGAGCTGTGGCAAGGGGAGCAGACTTGTGCGGAAACGTTCTTGGCCGCCACCGGCGATGAAGGATCGGTGCGGGCCAGGATGTTGTGTTCGCCGTGGCAATTTGTGCAGACAGGCGCATCGGAGATTCCCTGGGTCAGGGCCTTGCCGTGGATGCTCTCTGTGAATTCCTTCGAAATGTCTTCGTGACACTTCGAGCACGTTTGCGGGATGTTGGACTTGTGGACCTTCGACGCAGGGTCGTTCGCTTTCAACATCTGGTGGCTGCCGTGGCAGTCGATGCAATTGGCAGCCTTGGCATTTCCGCCCTGAAGCGCAGATCCGTGCACGCTGTGTTCATACGCTGCGATGAATCCCGCAGACGGAGCGACGCGCGACCGCACGCTCTCGTCATCCAAATGGCATGAGAGGCAGAACTTTTCCTGAGCAACCTTCACCTGTACTGAATCTCTTCCGGGACGGATCTTGGTCAGGTCGTTACGATGACATGCCACGCAGTTGGGAGCGCCCTTGATACCCGAGCCGAAAGCTTGGCCGTGTGCGGATTCTGTGAAGGCCTTTCGCTCAGCAGTGTGGCACTTCCCGCAAAAATCGGGCTGCTTGGCCGGAGCGGTGCGCGCGGAAGGATCGGATGGTGCGACGACATCGTGGGTTCCGTGGCAGTTCTTGCAGGAGACATCGGGAGTGCCGTTGCGGCCGGATGCGCGCATCATCTGGGGATGGAAAGCGTGCTTCGGAGGCGCATCACGATGACACGTCATGCAATTGATCGGAGTGATTGTCTCCTTGTGCGGTATGTTGTCTTTGTCAAAACCTGTATGACATGCAACGCAGGAGAGCCGGCGGTGCGGCGAACTACCCAGGACGTTCTCTTTCACAAACAGAGAGATCGTCTTGCCGTTCTTATCCATCGTCAGTGATTCGTCACTGTGACACGCAAGGCAATCTTCGTTGGTTTGCGCCCGAGTGGGTGATGCGACAAGAATGAGAAAAACGAAGGCCAACGCAGATGTGAAGAGGAAGGTTCTGGGGACTCGAAAGATCGGTAGTGGCGTCATTACTCTATCAGTTGATCAATGAATTCAAAGCAGAAACCGCTTTTCCCAGAGTTCTGGGCCCGAAATCTCTCGAAGATCGGGCATTTGGAACAGAGGGATTCGACGGTGGAACATCAAGCTTCGTGCCGATGAAATACTCCACAGCGCCCACAAAAAATGGGGATTTTCGGCGTTAAGGAAGGCGGAAGTTCACAGAAACGCTAAGCCCGTTTCCCAGAACCAAGAACTCCTTCAGGACTCGCCTTCAGGAGTGACTTTCCAAATGATTTGAGTGTAAACAAGGGACACGGGGCCATCCGGACGACTTTCTCCGCGACGCTGCCGAGGAGGAGATGCTCGATGCCCGTAAGGCCGTGACTTGCCATCACGATGAGATCGATGATGTTCTTTTTCGCGAACCCTATGATATCAACGGCCGCACGGCCCTCTTTGATATGGAACTCAAGCGGAACCTGCGGGCCCGATGCTTCCTCGGCAAGGCGTTTCATTTCCCTCAGGCTTGTCGCCTCGATCTCCGGAAACCATGTCGTCAACGATGTCTGCCCCGTCACGTAGAAGGAGGGGTGTATCACCTCCTCCACGATATGGAGGAGTCTGACCGTCGAGCCAAAATCGGCGGCGAGATGTTTTGCGTGGCTGATCGCTTCCCGCGAAAAGTCGGAAAAATCGATCGGGACCAGGATCTGATTGAATTGCGTCATGGCCGCTTGGTGTCTCTTTTCCCTGACAGTGATCACGGGACAGGGAGCGAGTCTGACGGTCTCTTCTGCCACGCTGCCAAGCATGAAGTGGTTCAAACCGCGACGGCCGTGGGTGCCCATAACAATAAGGTCGATTCCCTCCTGCGTCGCGTACTCAAGGATGGAGGGCGATGCGGAGATTCCCCTGATGGTTTGCTGGTCGATGACAATGTCGCGATAGCTTTTCCGCTCGATGGCAGCATTCACCTGGCTTGCCGAAAGCCGGTCGATTTCTCCCTGCACTTTGTCCAGATTGGGCAGATGGTGTCCGAGATCGTACGGGTCGTATTCAAGCGGGAGGAGGACGTGGATGATTGCGAGGGAAGCGCTGTACAGTTCGGCGAGCGAAAGCGCGTAGACCAACGCCTGATCAGAGCATCTCGAGAAGTCGGTGGGGAAGAGAATTCGTTTGATTGTCATGATGACGGTCCTCCGCCGTATTGTGAGCGGCTGCGGTGAACGGCCTCAAGGTTGACGAGCAAAGATCATATCGTTGATCCGACCATCGGTTGATTCTGCCCCACTTTTCGGCATCGGGAACAAAGTAGACCCGAAGGATTGTGGAGCAGGTCTTTGCGTGCGATCGAACGTCCACACCCCGTGCATGTTCCCAGCGTTCCACGGGTGTACCGATCAAGGACATCGCGCATCCGGGCAAGTGGCGGGGCGGAATGCATCTCAAGTATGCCGGTTCGGCGGATGGCGCGGAGCAGGGTTTGTGGGGAGGGCTCGGGGGTTCTCAGGACGTTGTGAACGGCAAGATCCTGGACAACATCGCGGAGCGACTGGTGATAGAAGCGCTGAAACGTGACATCCATTTCATGCAAGAGCGCCCGTGCGAGTTTCTCGTCGGTTGTGATCTTCATGATCGGTTCTCCTCTCTGAACAGTGCAATGCAGGAGGTTCCGGAAGAATCATTGCAGTCGAGCTTCTGTCCCGCCCTCGTGGCGGGCAGTTGAATGAACGGCCATCAAAACGGAGACAAGTTCAGACACCAGTTCGGCATTGATCGGTTTGTAGAGGATCAGGTCCGAGACGTTTCGAATCGCCTGCTCGATCTCCGGGCGGCTGTTGCGAAATACGTGGAACATCACCACGGGGTTCTTGACACGCCGTCGCTTGAGCACTTCGATCGTTTTGAGGATATCCGGCGGCAGCGGATACAGGTCCACCAAAAGGAGCGAAGGGTCCAGGTGATTGATGTGATCCCCGAGCATCGCAAGATTCGTTTCCGATTCAACCCTGTAATGCGCCTCGAGGAGCATGGTCAGGCTCTTCGCGATGTCGGGATCAGGGCTGAAGATGAGGATCGCATTTGCCTGATCGATCTGGGAAACCTCGTGGGGGTTTGTATGGGAGACTGGTGTCGACATTTGTCTTCAAGGAAAAAATGTCAATTCCTATGCCAGTGTAGCGGACTCCAGGCCGAGGCAGCCATGGGAAGAAAACCTTGAATCCGGGCTTCCCCGCAAGGAATTCACCCGCCGAGTTTCAGGAATGCGAAAAGAGGACGAAGAGTTTCCGAGAAATGAAAAACGGAGCGTTCAGAATCGCAACGGTCAGTCCTTGCTGAGCGGGATGTTGAGTTCCTCGAACTTCCTGTAGAGGGACGAGAGGCTGATGCCAAGGGCCTTTGCCGTTTCCTCTTTGTTGAATGCGTGGTTCCCAAGTGTCTGCTGAATGAACTGCTTTTCGAAGTGGCGGACCGCTTCTTTCAGGGATTCACCTCCGCTTCGCGGCATCGCCGAGCTGGTCAGGTCCGTTGCCCGGAAATACTCGGGGAGGTCTTTGAGCTGGATGAAATCCTCGTCACAGAAGATTACCGCCCGCTCTATCACGTTCTCAAGCTCCCTCACCTCTCCCTTCCAGCGGTAGTTCACGAGCGAGGTCATCGCTTCATTGCTGAACCCTTTGATTGCGCGGTTCATTTGTTTCCGATAAAGGTCAATGAAGTGATTCGCGAGAAGCGGAATATCCGATGGACGTTCGGTCAGGGACGGAAGATGAATCTCCACGACATTCAGCCGATAGAAAAGGTCTTCCCGGAATTTCCCCCTTTCCACTTCCTGCCGGAGGTCCTTGTTGGTGGCTGCAATGATGCGGGCATCGATTGTGACCGGATCGGTCTTGCCGACCGGGGTAATCTCTTTCTGCTCAATTGCCCTGAGAAGCTTGACCTGCAGGTGGCTCGGTATTTCGCCGACCTCATCGAGAAAAATGGTGCCCCCGTCTGCGACCTTGAAGAGGCCGTCCTTGTCGGACGTAGCGCCCGTGAACGAACCCTTCTTGTGCCCAAAAAGCTCGCTCTCAAACAGCGTATCGACAATGGCGCCGCAGTTGACGGCAACGAAGCGCTTTTGTTTCCGGCCGCCGTTGTAATGGATGGCGCGCGCGACGAGTTCCTTTCCCGTTCCGCTTTTTCCCGTAATCAGAACCGTGCCTTCGCTTTGAGAGAGCCGTTTGATCGTCTCGAAAATCAGTTTCATGCTTTGGCTCTGACCGATGATCCGGTCGAAATCGTACGTGCGGCTCAGCTCCTGACGGAGGAGAATGTTCTCCGAAACAAGAGCACGGTGTTCCATGAGCTTGTGCACACGATGGATAAGATCGTCGAACTCGATCGGTTTGAGGATGTAGTCGTATGCACCCTTCCGAAGAGCCTGGATTGCCGTTTCTATGGATGCAAATGCCGTGACGATCATGACGAATGTCTGGGGCGTCCGCTGGGTCACTCGCTCGAGGAGCTCGATCCCCCGCATTTCGGGCATCTCGATGTCGGTAATGACGAGGTCAAACGGCTTCTCTTCGTGCTTGCGAAAGGCCTCCATGCCGTTGGAAGCGTCTTCGACCTGATACCCCTCTTTTCGCAAAACAAATACGAGCGATTCACGGATGATCTGTTCGTCATCTACTATAAGAATGCGTGCAGGCATTTAAATCCCTTTCACCGGTAGTGTAACGGTAAACGTGCTTCCTTCCCCCTGTGTGCTGTCAACCACCACGTCTCCTCCAAAGTTCTTGACGATCCCATAGCTGACCCAGAGGCCGAGTCCCGTCCCTTTTCCCACCTCCTTGGTGGAAAAGAACGGCTCAAAGATTTTCTCCTTGTCGTTCGGGTCGATCCCTTTTCCGCTGTCGCGAATGCTGATGATAACGTCCTTTGGGCTGTGGTGCGTGCGGATGGCTATTGTTCCGGGGATGTTCTCGAGAGCATCGACGGCATTCATGAGAATATTGATGAACACCTGGACAAGCTGGTCGGGGACCACCAGCAGTTTCGGCATTTCCGTCCCGAGCTGGACATCGAAGGTGATGTGTTTGACCTTCTTTCCATACTGCACAATGTTCAGGGCGTCTCTTAAGACCTCGTTGATATCCGTGGCCTTGATGATGTAGTTCGACGGCCGCGAGAAGTCCACCAGGTCGCGTATGATGCGCGTGATCCGGTTGATCTGATTCTTGATCAACTCGAGTTTCTCCTTGGCAAATTCATCCTCGGTCGTCCGCAGGATAACCTGAACCAGGGACGAGATGGAAGTGAGCGGGTTGCCGACTTCATGGGCGATCCCCGCGGCGAGGGTGCCTATGCTTTCCATCTTCTGCGAACGGACAAGCTGCTGCTCGAGCGCCTTCTGCTCCGTAAGGTCACGGTGCGCTCCAAGGAACCCGACCACCTTCCCCTTTGCATCCACAATCGGCGAAATGACGAGCTCCGTGTGGAACTCCGATCCGTCCTTGCGCCTGTTCTGAACCTCCCCAACCCACATCTTTCCCGTAAGGATCTCGTTCCACACCTTCCCCCAGAATTCTGTCGAGTGCTTCCCGCTGCTGAGAATGTTGGGATTGCGTCCTATCAGTTCAGAACGGTCGTAGCCGCTCGTGCGCTCGAATGCCGGGTTGACGTACACCATCACCCCTTTCGCATCGGTGATCTGAATAGGGTTGACGGTATGGTGGATCACGTTGGAGAAACGGAGAAGGTCGAGCTCCTTCTTCTTCTGTTCGGTGACGTCACGGGCCAGAATGATCTGGTAATTGGTTTCCTTCGACTGCAGTTGCTTGATGTCGATCGAGGCGTCGAAAATACTCCCGTTTGCACGCACCAGCTGCGATTCCATCCTCCGTTCCTGAGCATCGGACCGCAGAAGCCGGATGAGGGCCTCCTGCTTCTCTGCCGGAACGAGATCGCGGATCGTCAGTGCGTCGAGTTTCTCGGGGTCGTAGCCGGTCAGTTCTGCTGCCGCTTTGTTATGATCGAGAATCTGAAGATCGCCGTCGAGGATGAAGATCATCTCGGGGAGCAGATCAAAGACCCGGCCGTATCTTGAGAGGGGGATTGACATTGTCGTGTCCAAAGCAATCAATGTGCCACAATTTGCAGGATTGAGAATCGCCGTATGTATATCAAAAATAAAGAGAAAATAGGTATCGAATACTATTGCTTCTCAATATCGGGAAAGGATACGACTAAAGCCATGGCTTAGGGGGGCCTCTTAAATAGAGTGTTGTCCTCGACAAATGGTCCCCGCGTAATCCAAAAACCGGGTCTTCCGCACCCGAGAATTTTGCAAAAAGAAGAAGTTCGATTCTTGAATTCAATAGATGCACGCATGAAATGATGCGTTTCTGTGTGATTTCGTCACTTTTCGGAGAGGTGTCGGTGGCAACGGGAGACTGGAACGAATATTGAGTGAAGACGGGCATGATTCGAACTCTTCGCACATCAGGAGGAAGCGCCATGGAGCAATATTGGAGCGCGATTCAGGCAAGAGTGTGCCGAAAATGCATTGATGGCGACGGATCGGGCAACTGCAGGTTGCCGCTCGACCAATCATGCGCCGTCCAGGAATTTCTTCCACACATCGTTGCGGCTGTCAACAGTATTCAGTCGGACCGGTATGACGACTACGTCGACGCCCTGCGAAAGAATGTTTGTGTTCAATGCGCGGAGCAGTCGCCCGAGGGGCACTGCCTGCGCCGAAACTCGGTTGAGTGTGCGCTCGATCGGTACTACGGCATGATTCTCCAGGTGATTGAAAATGTCAAGACCGACGTCGAGGCACTTCCATCCTGATGTATGAGTCCGGTGGTTCGAAGCCGGGCCAAGTTCTTTTTTTTTGCTCCTGACGAATCTCCGCCTGAGGTTCGCATCGTGACCGGCGGATTCGCCGTTTAATGCACCATTACAAAGACTGGAAAAGAAAAATGTCCAAAGAATCTGAGAAACAATCGAGCAAACAAACCGATCGCGTCACGGTGACCATCGATGGGAACGAAGCGGCCGCGTATGTGGCCCATCGTCTCAGCGAAGTCATCGCGATCTACCCGATTACCCCTTCATCGGCAATGGGCGAGTGGGCGGACGAATGGTCGTCGAATGGAAGGCCCAACCTATGGGGTACTGTCCCTCTCGTTGCAGAAATGCAGAGCGAGGGCGGGGCTGCGGGGGCGATTCATGGAGCGCTGCAGACCGGTGCGCTGTCAACCACATTCACTTCATCGCAGGGCCTCCTGCTGATGATCCCCAACATGTTCAAGATTGCCGGTGAGCTGACGTCCACTGTGTTCCACATAGCCGCCCGCACCGTCGCAACTCATGCGTTGTCCATCTTCGGCGATCACAGCGATGTCATGGCGACCCGTTCCACGGGTTGGGCAATGCTCGCATCGAATTCCGTCCAGGAAGTTATGGATTTTGCGCTGATCGCCCACGCGGCGACGCTCGAAGCCCGCATTCCGTTTCTCCACTTCTTCGACGGGTTCAGGACCTCCCACGAGGTGATGAAGATCGAGCGGTTGAACGATGACGACATGCGCGCGATGATCGACGACGACTTTGTACAGGCACACAGGCTGCGGGCGCTTTCGCCCGAGCGCCCTGTGGTTCGGGGTACCGCCCAGAATCCCGACGTGTTCTTCCAGGCGCGCGAGACCATCAATCCATTCTACGCTGTCTGTCCTTCCATTGTTGAAAGGTCGATGGAGAAATTCGGCAAGATCGTCGGGCGAAAGTACGGGCTTTTCGACTATTTCGGAGATCCGCAGGCGACGCGAGTCATTATCATGATGGGATCCGGCGCCGAGACAGCCCAGGAGACCGTCGAAGCGCTGAACCTGATGGGCGAGAAGGTGGGACTGGTGAAGGTTCGCCTGTTCCGGCCCTTCTCGACGGACCACCTGCTGAAGGCCTTGCCCGATTCCGTCAAATCCATTGCCGTGCTTGACAGGACGAAAGAACCGGGCGCGACCGGAGAACCGCTCTACAATGATATTATCACGGCTCTGGTTGAGAAGTGCCAGGACAAAGAATGCAAGTTCGGGTCGTTTCCCAAGACCATTGGCGGCCGTTACGGATTGTCCTCCAAGGAGTTCACCCCCGCAATGGTCAAAGCTGTATTCGATGAACTGAACAAGAAATTTCCGAAGAACCACTTCACCGTCGGCATTGATGACGACATCTCCAAGACGAGCCTTCAGGTTGATGAGGCATTCAAGACAGATCCGAAGGATGTCGTCCGGGCGGTATTCTATGGACTCGGCGCCGATGGAACGGTCGGAGCCAACAAGAACTCGATCAAGATCATCGGCGAGGAAACGGATCAGTACGCCCAGGGGTATTTCGTTCTTGATTCGAAGAAATCGGGCTCGACAACTGCCTCGCACCTTCGGTTCGGACCGCGGCCAATCCATTCCACCTATCTGATCAACAACCCCAGCTTCGTGGCCTGCCACCAGTGGTTCTTCCTCGAGAAGTACAATCTCCTCGAGAATATCACGAAGGGCGGGACCTTCCTCCTGAACAGCATCTACGGGCCTGACGCCGTTTGGGATCAGCTTCCAAGGCATATTCAGGAGCAGATGATCGAGAAGGGACTGAAATTCTATGTCATCGACGGATATGAAGTGGCACGTCAGACAGGCATGGGAGGGAGAATCAACACCGTTATGCAGACGTCCTTTTTCGCCCTCTCAGGAGTCCTTCCCAAGGACGATGCGATTGCGGCGATCAAGGCATCCATTAAGAAGACATACGGCAAGAAGGGTGAATCCGTGGTGCTGAAAAACTTCGAGGCCGTCGACAAGACCCTTGCCAACCTGTTCGAAGTGAAGATTCCGGGCAAAGTGACGAGCACCAAAGAACTCCCGCCGACCGTGGAAGATGAAGCTGATCTCTTCGTGAAGCAGGTTCTGGCTCCGATCATTGCCGGCAAGGGAGACGATCTTCCTGTGAGCGCGATGCCGAAGGACGGTACGTTCCCGTCGGGAAGCGCCCAATGGGAGAAAAGAAACATTGCCATGGAGATCCCCGTGTGGGAGGAGAACATCTGCATCCAATGCAACAAGTGCGTGCTTGTTTGCCCGCATGCGGCAATCAGGGCAAAGGTTTTCGAGCCGGCTAAACTGCAGGGTGCCCCCTCAACGTTCAAATCGGTCGCATTCCGCGGGAAGGAATTCGATGCGATGAAGTACACTATTCAGGTTGCTCCGGAGGATTGCACCGGCTGCACTTTGTGCGTTGAAGTCTGCCCGGCCAAGAGCAAGACGGAAACAAAGGTCAAGGCGATCAATATGAAGCCCCAGCCTCCGATCAGAGAGCAGGAGCGCGAGAACTTCAGGTTCTTCATGGGACTCCCTGAAGTCGATCGCAGGAAACTGAGCGTCGAAACGGTTAAAGGTTCACAGTTCCTCCGGCCTCTCTTTGAATACTCGGGCGCATGTTCGGGTTGCGGAGAGACGCCGTACGTGAAACTGGTGAGCCAGATTTTTGGAGATCGGGCAATCGTTGCCAACGCAACTGGATGCTCCTCGATCTACGGCGCGAATCTCCCCACCACGCCCTGGACAACGGACGGAGCAGGACGGGGTCCTGCATGGTCCAACTCTTTGTTTGAAGACAATGCCGAATTCGGCTTCGGGATGAGGTTGTCCGTGGACAAGCAGACCCAAATGGCAAGAGAGCTGCTTGAGAAGAAGAGCGAGACGGTGGGCGCTCAACTGGTGGACGAAATTCTCGAAGCGGATCAGTCCACAGAAGCCGGCATCTATGAGCAGAGGGAACGGGTCGAGAAGGTCAAGGACCTTCTAAAGAGCGACAAGTCTCCGGAAACGCGCATGCTCCTCGGTGTGGCAGATAATCTCGTGAAGCGCAGCATCTGGATCATCGGCGGAGACGGTTGGGCGTACGATATCGGGTACGGCGGATTGGATCATGTTCTCGCTTCTGGCAAGAATGTCAATATCCTCGTGCTCGATACCGAGGTCTATTCCAATACGGGAGGGCAAATGTCCAAGGCCACGCCGCGTTCGGCGGTGGCCAAGTTTGCGGCGGCAGGAAAACCGACCGCCAAGAAGGACCTGGCCCTTCTTGCCATGGCTTACCACAACGTGTACGTGGCGCGAGTCGCCATGGGTGCAAACGATGCCCAGACGGTGCGGGCGTTCCTTGAAGCGGAGGCCTATGATGGCCCGTCGATCATCATTGCGTATGCTCATTGCATCGCACACGGGATCGACATGGGCCGCGGGATGACAAACCAGAAACTGGCTGTCGAAACCGGATACTGGCCGCTTTTCCGCTACAATCCTCGGCTGGAGAAAGAAGGGAAGAACCCCTTCAAGCTGGACTCGAAAGCCCCGAAAATGCCGGTCAAGGAGTTCATGGCTCTCGAAACAAGATTCAAATCGCTGGAAAAGAGCCATCCCGATCGTGCAAAGGAGCTGATGAAGCTTGCCCAGGAGGACGTTGATGTGCGATGGATGACCTACGAGCAGCTGGCGCATGAAAACGGTGAGGCCAAAGCCGTACCCGCAACCAATTCATGAACGAAACCGACGGAGCAGCGCAATGTCAGTGGATCTCACAACAACGTATCTCGGTCTCCGGTTGAAGAACCCGCTGGTACCGTCTGCCGGTCCCTTCTCGCGCGGTTTGGATACGATGAAGCGGCTGGAGGACTGCGGTGCATCGGCCGTGGTTATGTATTCCCTGTTTGAAGAACAGGTCGAGCATGAAGAGGCCGAGCTGCATCACTACACGACGTACGGATCCGAAAGTCATGCTGAGGCGCTCTCGTATTTTCCAGAGGCGAGTGAGTACAATCTCGCCCCCGATCAATACGTGGAGCTGATTAGAAAAGCGGTGGAGCATCTTGATATTCCTGTCATTGGAAGCCTGAACGGGATTTCAACAGGCGGGTGGATTGACTATGCGAAGATGATCGAAGAGGCAGGGGCGGATGCACTCGAGCTGAACGCCTATTATATCCCGACGGACGCCGCTCTTGCCGGAGAGGATGTCGAAATCCGGTATGTGAATGTCCTCAGGTCCATCAAGGAGTCGGTCAAGATCCCTGTCGCCATGAAGCTGAGCCCGTATTTCAGCTCAATGGCGAACATGGCGCAGCGGCTGGTCAACGCTGGAGCGGACGGGCTCGTGCTCTTCAATCGCTTCTATCAGCCCGACATAGACCTTGAGAACCTCACCGTGAAGCCGGCAGTGGTGCTCAGCGATTCGCACGCAAATCGGCTTCCGATGAGGTGGATCGCGGTATTGTACGGCAGAATCAAAGCAAGCCTTGCGGCGACCAGTGGAATCCACACGGCAGAAGACGCAATCAAACTCATCATGGCCGGAGCCGACGTGACCATGATGTGTTCGGCGCTCTTGAAACACGGCCCCGAGCACCTCAAGAAGGTGCTGGAAGGAATGGAGCGATGGTTGGTGGAACGGGAATATTCATCCGTTTCGCAAATGAAGGGAAGCATGAGTCACAAATCGGTGTCAAACCCGTCAGCATTTGAGCGGGCGAATTACATGAAAGCGCTCAACAATTACCGCCTTCTGGTCTGACGAACGGAAAGGGAAAGCAATGAATTCACTCCAGTCACACGAAGAGGCCATTCGAAGTCAGGTTTGTGCGGACTGCCTCATACCGACGGGTTCGGGAATATGCGGAAGGGGGCACGCAGAAGACTGTCCGCTGAACACGCTGCTTCCTCGGGCCATCGAGGCGGTGAGGAACGGTCGCTCTGCCTCAATCATCGAATTCTTCCAGGCCCTTTTTGACCGGAAAGGGAGCGCTGACACGCCCATCACTCCCCGGGAGGTACAGTGGCTGAAGGATTCATTGCCGCTGATGACCGCGGCTGTTCGGGAGGCCGACAAACGGATGCGTCGTTCGGCGTAGGAAGGCAGGAGTCTTATGAATCACATGAATGAATATGAAGAGGCCGTCCGCACCGCAGTGTGCACGGACTGCATCTATCCCACAGGAATCGGCCCTTGCGGCTGCGGCCAATGGAAGGACTGTCCGCTGAACAGGTTTCTTCCGCAGGCAATCGATGCCGTCAATGCAGGGCGCAGCGCCTCGCTGATGGAATACTTTACAGAATTCCTTGGAGCCACACGTGGAGAGGAAAGCGAGCGTCAAGAGGGGAACCGGATGCCTCCCGAGGATGCAGCATGGTTCAATCGTTTCCTTCCCCTGATAGCAGAGGCGGTGGAGGAAGTCAAATCACGGAAACAGGTCCAACTCAAGCCTTCAACAGGACACTAGGCAAATCGCATGGCGACAAGGATCATCGTCACCGGAGCAAACGGACAGGTTGGGAAAGCACTGCTCGCCCGCCTGTGGGATACGAGCGCTGAAACGCATGCCGTGACGAGAATCCCGGGACCGCTCCAGGCAACGAAAGTCGTCGCGTCCCCGCTTGATTCCGAAAAAGTACAGAAGGCGATTCGTCAATCGGACGTTGCCATTCACCTTGCAGGCACAAGGTGGCCGAAAACCTCGAACAGCTACTACGGTGCCAACGTTGCTACGACCGCCGCGCTGATCAATGCGATGCGGGACTCCAACGTCAAACGCATCATCTTCCTCAGCTCGGTGGACGCACGCGAAGATTCACCGAATGAATATCTGAGAACCAAAGGACAGGCTGAAGCCCTCCTTCGAACGACAGGGATACCGACTGTCGTATTTCGCTGCACACACCTCATCGGAAGTCCGGACTCCCCCGGAGCCACAGCACAAGCGCTGCAGTCGGTCGACGGCGAGGCAGTAAAAGTTCTGGGGAGCGGTCAACAGATCGTTGCGCCGATCTTTGTTAATGACGTCGCGTCGGCCATTCTCATGGCCATTGACAAGGGAAGGAGCGGGGTGTACGAGTTGTCGGGCCCCGATCGCATGAGCATGGACGATCTTGTCCGTCTGGTGAACCAAAATCCGGCCATTCCCATCAAACATCTGCCGGGACGCCTGTCGAAGTTCCTCTCAAAGGTCATCCCGGGAATGCCGTCTGCACTGATCGACCTGATGTTGAAACCGAGTGTCGGCAATTCCGCCCAGGCAGTTTGTGAATTCGGGCTTCAGTTGACCTCACTCGGCAACGTGTGGGCCGTCCCCAGGGACATGGCAAAGGCTGAGGCCGCATCCGTCAGAGAAGAGATCGAGTTTCGGGTACGGTAGAGAAAATGAAAAGAAGCAAACAACAGCAGGGAATCGTCCGTCGTGCCGTTCGCCGCACGCTCAATGTGCTTGAGACGCCCGGCGGCGCCGACTCCCTGGCCGAAGGAGAGTCTTACGTTTGCAGCTGGTGTATCCAACCGGTGAAGCCGTGTGAAAGTGATCCTCACTATGAGTGCAAGGATAAGATCCTCGGCGAGACACGGCTCAACGGGCTTGCAACACGTCTCCGTGAAGCATCCAACGGATTCCCTGCAGTGTGCCCGATGTGTGGAAAGGCCCTCGGGGTACAATCCATTAAACGCAATGTGTTGCGTGAATTATGCCCGTCGTGCTGCTCAAGGACAAAACGGGGGAAAATGAAAAAGGAAGACAGCAATGATACGTAAACAAGATGCTCTCGATTATCATGCGCTGGGTCGAAGGGGAAAGATCGAAGTCACACCGAGCAAACCCTGCCAGACTCAACGCGATCTTTCGCTCGCCTACACACCGGGCGTAGCGGAGCCATGCCTCGAAATCCAGGCAAAGCCAGACGATGCCTATCTCTACACAGCCAAGGGGAACCTCGTTGCCGTCGTTTCCAATGGAACCGCCGTCCTCGGCCTGGGCAACATCGGTGCTCTCGCCGGAAAGCCGGTCATGGAAGGGAAGGGAGTTCTCTTCAAGAGGTTTGCCGATATCGACGTTTTTGACATCGAGCTCAATTCACTCGATCCGGACGAAATTATCCGGGCCGTTCAGCTCCTTGAACCCACGTTCGGCGGGATCAACCTCGAGGACATCAAGGCCCCCGAGTGCTTCTATATAGAAGAGCAGCTGAAGAGAACCATGAACATCCCCGTCTTCCACGACGACCAGCACGGCACGGCGATCATCAGCGGAGCCGCCCTCCTGAATGCTCTGCAGGTTGTAGGGAAGAAGATAGGAGAGGTCAAGGTCGTTTTCAGCGGAGCGGGGGCGGCAGGTATTGCATGCGCGAAGCATTACGAGCGGCTGGGCGTGAAGAGGGAGAACATGATCCTCGTCGATACCAAAGGGATCGTCTACAAAGGCCGCAAAGAGGGGATGAATCCTTACAAAGAGTATTTTGCCACGAAAACAAAGGAAGGGACCCTCGCTGATGCGATGAAGGGTGCCGATGTCTTCTGCGGAGTGTCAGCGAAAGGAATCGTCACGAAGGAAATGGTCCGTTCGATGGCCGACAAGCCGATCGTTTTCGCAATGGCCAATCCGGACCCCGAGATCACCTACGAGGATGCAACCAGTGTCCGAAGCGACATCATCATGGCAACAGGGCGTTCGGACTATCCGAACCAGGTCAACAACGTCCTCGGCTTCCCGTTCATCTTCCGCGGCGCGCTGGATGTCCGGGCCTCTGCCATCAATGATGAAATGAAGGTTGCCGCAACGAACGCACTGGCGAACCTGACAAAAGAGGACGTACCGGATTCGGTGATACGCGCATACGGCGTAAAACGTATCGAATTCGGCAAGGATTACATCATTCCAAAGCCGTTCGACCCGCGCGTCCTCTGGTGGGAAGCTACGGCAATCGCGAAGGCGGCGATCGAGACCGGTGTTGCCCGGAATCCGATCAAGGATTTCGAGGCATACCGCGACATGCTCGAAGCGCGCCTTGGAAAATCACGCGAAGTGATGCGGTTCTTCATCCATCGTGCACAGAACAGTCCGAAACGAATCGTCTTTTCGGAAGGAGAAGAAGAGAAGATCCTCCGTGCGGCAAGCATTCTGATCGAAGAGAATATTGCCAAGCCCATCTTGCTTGGAAGCAGGACCCTCATCACTCAACGCATCAAGGACCTGGGCCTCGACATGGAAGGAGTGGAAATCATCAATCCTTCCAAATCCGTTCAACATGACGCCTACGTCACGGAGTTCTACAATCTTCGTCAGCGGAAAGGCGTGACGAAGTTTGACGCAGAACGACAGATGAAGACACACAATGTCTTCGGCATGATGATGGTGCGGCAGAATGATGCCGACGGGTTGATCTCCGGCTTGACAACTCACTATCCCGAAACCGTCAGGCCCGCATTGCGGATCATCGGCAAGCGCGACGGCGTAAGTACCATTGCCGGTCTCTATATGCTGGTCTTCAAGAACCAGACAATCTTCATAGCGGATGCGACGGTTAACATCGACCCGACTGCAGAAGAGCTCGCGGAAATCGCGCTGCTGACCGCGGAGAAGGTGCGTCAGCTCGGAATCGAGCCGAGCGTGGCGATGCTGTCGTTCAGCAACTTTGGAAGCACGCAGCATCCGTTCACCGAGAAAATGCGGCGGGCGACGGACCTCGTCAAGAAGCAGGATCCGGATCTTATGATCGACGGAGAGGTGATGGCTGATGCGGCAGTGTCGGCGGATATCCTGTCCGAACTGTATTCGTTCAGCTCGCTCAAGAGGCCTGCGAACGTCCTAATCTGTCCCGGGCTTACATCGGCAAATATTGCCTACAAGCTTTTGACAAAGCTCGGAGGAGCAACGGCGATCGGCCCGATCCTTCTTGGCATCCGCAAGCCCGTCTATCTGCTGACTCCCGGGAACGACGAAAGCGACATCGTGAACATTGCCGCGATGGCGGTGGTCGACTCCCAGCAGGGAAAGGAAGCTCCCATCAAGTGGAGACAGAAGAAGTCGGATTTGGAAATCCATCACGTGAACTAACTCAAGAGTAAGGACTGATCATGATACGCGGAACAATTACCGTCGAGACGGAGATCTGCAAGGGGTGTGAGCTTTGCATCGGCGCATGCCCCCAGGAGAGCATTCAGCTGTCAGACCGCATCAATACTATCGGGTACCGGTATGCCCTTCTGGCGAAGGACAACTGTACGGGCTGCGTTAATTGTGCGCTTGTCTGCCCGGAAGGTGCCATCACTGTTTATCGCCAGAAGAAATCCTCTGCCAAGGCGGCTCCGGTCGCAGCGGCTGCGAAGTAGAAAGGAAACTCACATGATCGTTCATGATGATGAACCCAGATTGATGAAAGGGAATGAGGCGATGGCGGAAGCCGCAATCCGGGCCGGGCTCCAGGCCTACTTCGGTTATCCGATCACTCCCCAGTCCGAAGTTCTCGAATACCTTACGGTTGAAGCCCCCAAACGCAACTTTGTTGTGCTTCAGGCGGAAAGCGAGCTGGCTGCGATCAACATGGTGTTTGGCGCTGCCGGCGCCGGTGCCCGCGTGATGACGTCTTCGTCGAGCCCGGGCATAAGCCTGATGCAGGAAGGCCTCTCCTACATGGCCTCTGCCCAGCTGCCGGCCCTCGTGGTGAACGTCAACAGGGGAGGTCCGGGATTGGGAACAATCCAGCCCTCGCAAAGCGATTACTTTCAGGCAACAAAGGGGGGTGGCCATGGAGATTACCATCTCCTCGTCCTCGCACCCTCGTCCGTCCAGGAGATGGCTGACTTCGTTTTTGACGGGTTTCGACTTGCCGACGAATATCGCACCCCTGTTATGATCCTGGCCGACGGAGCGTTGGGGCAGATGATGGAAAAGGTCGCCTTGCCAAAGGCCGGTTCCCTGCCGTTTACTCCCAAACCCTGGGCAACGACGGGGAAACTGGCAGGGCACGACCGCAACATCATCACATCGCTCTTCATTCAGCCTGAGAAAATGGAACAGGTCAATCTCCAGCTTCAGGAGAAGTATAAAAGAGCGCAGAAAGAGGTACGGTTTGAAGCGTTCCATGTCGAAGACGCGGAGATCCTGCTTGTCGCGTTCGGGCTGGCTGCGAGGATTTCTCAAAAAGCTCTTGAGATGGCCCGTGAGCGGGGAATCAAGGTTGGACTGTTGAGGCCCATCACCCTCTACCCGTTCCCGAGCAAGGTCATTTCGAACCTTGTTGAGAACGTTGCATCGGTTCTCGTTGTCGAGATGAATGCCGGACAGATGGTAGAGGACGTGCGCCTCGCGGTCAACGGCCGCAGGCCCGTCTCGTTCAAAGGAAGAATGGGCGGTATGATTCCAAGCCCCGATGAAGTGGTTCGTGAGATCGAATTGATCGCAGAACAACATCGCGTCGTTCAAGTGTAAAGGAAACGAATAATGGAAACGAATCCGCTCATGAGTGATATGGAACTTGTTTACAGAAAGCCGTCGACATTGACGGACACTCCGTTTCACTACTGCCCCGGGTGCAGCCACGGAGTCGTCCACAAGATCCTCATGGAGGTGGTGGATGAGATGGGGATCCAGGGCCAGACCGTCGGCGTAGCTCCCGTGGGATGTTCGGTCTTTGCCTACAATTACATGAATGTCGATATGCAGGAGGCCGCCCACGGGCGCGCATCGGCCGTTGCCACAGGCATCAGGCGCGTGCTCCCCGATAAGTACGTCTTCGCCTATCAGGGTGACGGCGATCTTGCCGCAATCGGTACGGGCGAGACGATTCACACCGTCAACCGCGGAGAAAACATCCTGGTGGTGTTCATCAACAACGGAATCTATGGAATGACCGGCGGGCAGATGGCTCCCACGAGCCTGCTT
>Ga0209619_10000242_pt1 | contig 36603 bp, 38 predicted proteins | sample Rifsed16ft3_FD_184011 | JGI IMG/M metagenome (GOLD analysis project Ga0209619, IMG submission 184011) | Soil microbial communities from Rifle, Colorado, USA - sediment 16ft 3 (version 2) | ecosystem: Environmental > Terrestrial > Deep subsurface > Rock core/Sediment | place: Rifle, Colorado... | reverse complement strand
GGCCCAATCCCCTTGATTGAACAAAGCTCATGCACAGTAGCACCTGCAATCGCCCTGAAATCTCCACAATGCTGTAAAACCTCCATAGCAAGTTCAATCGCACTCTTCCCTTCGCTCCCTGTACGGAGCACTATTGCCAGCAGTTGTGCCGGTGAAAGGTGTTCCGGCCCTGCAGCCAGCAGCCTTTCCCTCGGCCTTTCATCAACAGGCCACTGATTAATATTAACCTTAGCCATATTTTCCTCATTGCTTTGTATTCCGCATTCAATAACTTGACCCCTTGACCTCTATATCTTATACTCTATCCCTATGTTAAGTTGGAACAGGATTTATAAGGAACTCGTAATCTCAGTAGACGGACTCCGAAAGAGTCTCCTCGAAATAGCAATCACTATGAGTGAGAACACTCAGATTGCAAAGCTCCTGTATCAGATATTTGAACTTGAAAAGAAAATTGATAAACTCCATATTAAGACCGGCCAAACAGTTCATGAACTCCACCAGCTCCCCTTTTCAGAAATAACAGCCAATGAAAAAGTAAAAGAGAATGTAATCAAACTAAAATCTCTCCAGTCAGATATAAACAGGTTAGAGAAGGAGATAAACCTTCTTAGAGAAGAGCGGGTAAAGTCGAGGCTTGATGAATTAACAAGATATATGAGGCGCGGCGGATATACCATAGAAGATTTTATTGTTGCACAAGATTCTGATGTCATTAATAAATCTATCGGGGAATTATTCCTGCCTCACGGCGGGATTATAGTTGCTGTTATTCATGATGAAAAATTGATTATGCCTCAAAGCTGGATAAAATTTACCGAAGGGGACAGGGTCTTCATCCTGAGCCCCGTAAATGCGGTTAAGGAAACTTCAACACTGTTTACGTCATCCAAACAACTTACCTGACATACTGCCATTCATGATGCCGGTTATTTGAACCTTTATAATATTCTTTATAATGACGGAATCATTTATCAACACCCGCAGATAATTCCCCGTATACCCTTTCAGCAGCCCTGTAACCTCATCCCTCTCATCTTCAACCAGAACATCAACAACCTTCCCAATATGTGCTGTCTTAAAAGCAAGATTCTTCTCCGCACCAAGATTCCTTATCAACCCACTTCTATGTGCCTTTACATCTCCCTTAACAGTATCATTTATGTTATACGCCGCTGTCCCCTTTCTTGGAGAATAGGCAAAGACATGAAGATATGTTATGGGAAGTTTCTCTATTAATCCATAGGTATTATTAAAATGTCTTTCCTCCTCACCAGGATAACCTACCATTACATCACATCCAATACCCGCATCCTTAATCTTATCCTTTATCTTACATATAAGGGCTTTATAGAATGCAGCATCATAATTCCTGTTCATCCTGTTAAGAATATAATCATCTCCGCTCTGTAGCGGCATGTGAAAATGATTACAAATCCTCTTCTCTTCAGCTATCAACTCAATTAATTCATCAGTCACTTCCCGCGGTTCAATTGAAGACAACCTGATGCGCCTGATGTCTGTTCCGGATAGTATCATTCTTATAACGTCAGATAACGAGAGCCTGGGAAAAAGGTCCCTGCCATATCCGCCAAGATGAACACCACTTAATACTACCTCCTTATAGCCATTACTACATAACAACTTTATCTGTGTTATCACATCATCCGGATTAAGACTCCGGCTAATCCCTCTTGCAAACGGTACTATGCAATATGAACACCTGCTGTCACATCCATCCTGGACCCTTAAGATAGCACGGGTCTTTGCCTGGAACTCTGCAATTACAGACATCTGTATGGAAGATGTCTCAAAGACATCACTGACATGGATATTATTATCAATATCAGCAACAAGTTCCTCTGAATCCTTTAAGTAATGCTTTAATGTCAGCTTTTCATTATTACCCAACACCATAGAAACCCCTGGTATCATGGCTATCTCTTCAGGGCTTATCTGTGCATAACAACCCGTTACAACTACACGTGCATTCCTGTTTTTCCTCAGTGCCCTTCTGATTATACGCCTTGATTCTGAGTCGCTCTTTCCTGTAACAGTACAAGTATTAATGACATAAATATCCGCCTCATCATCAAAGGAGACAATACTGTAGTCATTACCGGTTGTAACGGAAGACTGCATCACAGCAGTATCAAATTGATTTATCTTACATCCCAGTGTTGAAAAGGCAATCCTTGGCACTTAATCCCTCCACCCTGCTTCTTACTTTTGATCACCTGCGGGAGAATCTCCTGCGAATGTAAACAGTAGTCATGGCTATCAATGCCCCTATACCATCAGCGGCAATGTCTTTGATGTCAGGATTCCTCGTTGGGACAAAGTACTGATGAAATTCGTCACTCAGACCATACGCTATCGCTACTATAATGGTAAGGAGAGCAACTAACATAAAATGCTTGGTTCTGAGTGTTAGAGTGAGGCTTCTAAATATCAACAATGCAAGCACACCATACACAAACATATGGGCAACCTTGTCGAAGTGAGGAAATGGGTCTGCACCCTCAGTAGAAGATAGCGATGATATTACAAATATGAATATTGCGAAAATGAGGACAGGTCCCCACAGAAGTATAAACCTTCTCATTTCAAACCGCTTCCCCTGTCAGGGCTGAAAGTGTAGCTGATGATATCTTAACCCGTAAAATATCACCGGCGTGAATACCAGTTTTTTTAGGCAGATGCACAAGCCTGTTAGTGCGCGTACGGCCTGTAAGCCTTTCTTTATCCTTCTTGCTCTCGCCTTCGATGAGAACATCATACTCCATACCTATACACTCCTGATTCCTATACAGGGTTATGCTGTTCTGGAGTTCGATTACTTTATTGAGCCTCTCCCTTCCTACAACAGATGGTATCTGATTTTCATAAAGCCGTGCAGATGAATACGGCCTCCTGGAATATTTAAAGGCAAATGCGTTGTCATATTGAATCTCAATTAATGCATCCATGGTTCGGTTAAAATCAGATTCAGTTTCTCCCGGAAACCCTGTGATTATATCAGTAGTAATAGAAATGTCAGGTATGGCTTCTCTCAGTCTTCTTATCTTTTCTGTATAACCGCTGTATGTGTAGTTCCTCTTCATCATGTCTAATACAGTATCAGATCCTGACTGAAGAGGTAAATGCACGTGCTCGCATACCTTCGGAAGTTTTGCAATGGCATCAATAAGATTGTCATCGAAATCTGCCGGGTGTGATGTTACAAATCTAATCCTTTCTATCCCATGAATATCACTTATCATTCTCAGCAGATCTGCGAGACAGGTAACGCCGCCAAGGTCTTTACCGTATGAATCCACGTTCTGTCCCAATAGCGTCACCTCTTTATATCCATTTGCTGCAAGTCCCAGGACCTCTTTACATACATCATCCGGCTGCCTGCTCCTCTCACGTCCACGCGTAAACGGGACTACACAGAAAGTACAGAACTTATCGCAGCCGTCAACTATGCTTACCCCTGCCTTAACAGTGTGAGACCTCTTTACAGTGACAGCAGTCACATCAGAAACATTACTCAGATACTTTGTCTTTCGACGAACGGTTGATACCCTATCGTTGGAAGTTTTGCCCTTCTTCTCAAGGAGTCCTGGTATATCCGCTATATTGTCTGTCCCGAAGACTAAATCTACATATGGAGCCTTCTTTACAATATTAATCCCCTCCTGCTGAGCCACGCATCCGCCCACACCAATGATAAGATCAGGGTTGGATTTTTTGAGTTCATGTATCCTGCCAAGGTCGCTATAACACTTATGCTCCGCCTTTTCACGGACACTGCACGTGTTGAGTATGATCATGTCTGCGTTGTCCGGAGAGTCGGTAAGTGAGTAGCCCATACCTGACATAACACCGGCAATCTTTTCCGTATCATGCTCGTTCATCTGACAACCAAATGTCTTGATAAAAAGCTGCTTGGACATAATAAATTGAGAATCTCCGGGTTTTCTTCCGTGTCAATTAAACTACATTGTTTAACCTTAAAAATCAATACAGGGGAATTATTAAAGCACTTTCCATGCCAATTTAATCTAATGCTTTATCCCCCCTATTATTAAGAAGTACAACTGGGGAGTATATCAATACCGACCATACTCCTGTGCACTCTATATCGAATATTGCACAGAATATTGTGCATGTATACGTTTGCCTTTTAAACGTAGTTCAAGTAATATTTTAATCAAGATGTCTGATAATCTCAGAGAACTCCTAACCCGTTTCCTCAACTACATAACAATAGAAAAAAGCCTGGCCTCCAATACCATAGAGTCATACAGAAATGACTTGGCAAGGTATTTATCATATCTTGATGAAAAGGGTATAGATAAAACTGATAAGATCACACTTAACCTGTTGCGTGATTTTCTGGCAGATTTACTCAGGACTCAGATGTCTGTCTCATCAGTTAAACGCTACATCTCCTCAATTCGTCACTTTCACAAATTCCTGTTGCTGGAAGGACTTACTGATTCAAACCCAACAACATATCTTGAGACACCCCGCGGATGGCACAGACTTCCAAAGACTCTCTCTATTGCAGATGTAGATGCTTTGCTGAAACAACCTGATGAAAATACCAACGAGGGGATGAGAAACAGCGCTATGATAGAACTTTTATATGCAACAGGACTGCGCGTATCAGAGCTCATATCCATGAAGCCAGGTAACATAAACCTCGAAGTCGGGTTTATAATAACCGTTGGCAAGGGAGGCAAAGAGAGGATAGTGCCTGCAGGAGAATATGCCCTCGAAAAGATTAAACGATACATTAAGACAGCAAGAAATCAAATTCTCAAAGAACGACAATCACCGCATCTCTTTGTAACCGCTCGTGGAAAAGGGATGACACGCCAGGGTTTCTGGAAGATTATAAAGAAATATGCGAGGAAGGCATGCATCGAAAAGGATATTTCACCGCATACACTAAGACACTCCTTTGCTACCCACCTCCTTGAACGGGGCGCAGACCTCCGCTCTGTCCAGATGATGCTCGGTCATTCAGACATATCCACAACACAGATATACACACACATAAACAGGGAAAGGCTTAAGAAGATACACACAGAGTGCCATCCCAGGCCGTAGCTTCATCACCACAAATCTTAAAAATAGGCTATAATTATCAGGGATACTACGAATGGAAATTATCACAACTCATACCAACGCAGACTTTGATGCATTAGCAGCAATGATAGCAGTGAATAAGCTTTATCCGGAAGCAAAGCTTGTTTTTCCAGGCACACAGGAAAAGAATGTAAGATTTTTTATTGCCGAGCACCATATCGAATTCAGCAGGTTGAAAGACATACATTTTGATGAAGTCACACGTCTTATTATTGTAGACAATAAAAATGCAGGCCGTATAGGAACGCTGGCCGATTTACTGAATAATCCAAATATAAGCCTGCACATATACGATCACCACCCTGTCTCCCCCGGTGATCTGCGGGGGGAGGTTGAGGTAATTGAAATAGTTGGAGCTACGACTACCCTGCTCGTCGAGATTTTAAAAGAAAAAGGCATTCTCATAACTCCAAACGAGGCTACACTCTTTGCAATTGCGATATATGAGGAGACAGGTTCTTTCACCTTCCAGTCTACTACACCGAGAGATATACTGGCCGTGGCCCACCTTCTGTCATGCGGCCTTGATCTCAGAACAGTATCACGATATCTGATACATGAAATGGATGCAGAGCAGATCGCCCTTTTAGATGAGCTTATCCATAATGCGAGCATATACTACATTGACAGCATTAAGATCGTTATAGCAAGGGGTTCCACAGAAAAATACATTTCAGAACTATCTACCATTACACACAGGGCAAGGGATATGGAAAACCTTGACGTTCTATTCGTAATCGTAAGAATGGAGGACAAGATCCAGCTTGTTGCAAGGTGCAGGCTCCCGGAGATAGACGTGGGGGCAATAGCGAGGGAATTTGGCGGCGGCGGTCATGCAACGGCTGCTTCGGCAAGCATAAAGGACCTCACATCCATTCAGGTAGAGGAAAGAATCGTAGAACTTCTGCGCGAGATGATCAAGCCATTTAAGACAGCTAAAGATATTATGACAACCCCTGTCAAGACCGTTCATAAGGATATAACAATTGCTGCTGCAGGAGATCTTATGACCCGCTATGGCGTCAATGTCTTACCTGTGACTGATGAGGGAATTCTTATCGGACTAATCCCGAGAGAAGTGATCCATAAGGCCATATTCCACAAGTTTGGGGAAACACCTGTTACTGAACTTATGTCCACAGAATTTGTAAGGGTAACGGGTGATACGCCTTACAGTGAAATTGAATCCGGCATGATAGAGCATAATCAGAGGTTCATGCCTGTCATGGACGGTGACAGGATTATTGGAGCGATTACAAGAACAGATATATTAAGGACACTCCATGAAGACATAACAAGACCGTGGCTTTCATCTCCTGACGGGGTGCAAAAGAAACCCCACGAGAGAAATATAAGAACTCTGTTAAAAGAACGGCTTCCAAAACATATTGAAATATTGCTGCAGGATATCGGCGTAGTGGCGGATTCTCTTGGTATACCGGCTTATGCAGTCGGCGGATTTGTAAGAGACCTGTTACTTGGTTTCAAGAACTATGATATTGACATAGTTATCGAAGGGGACGGGATTGCCTTTGCAGAAAATGTCGCAGCAACTACAGGTGCAAGGGTAAAGAGCCATCAGAGATTCGGCACTGCAGTAATAATATTCCCGGATGGTTTCAAAATAGATGTTGCCACTGCAAGGACAGAGTATTACGAATACCCGACAGCCTTGCCCAAAGTTGAAGTATCTTCCATAAAGAAAGACCTCTACAGGAGGGACTTCACTATCAACACCCTCGCTATTAAACTTAACAAAAAGGACTTCGGCTACCTGATAGATTTTTTTGGAGGACAGAGGGATATAAAAGAAACAACGATACGTGTATTGCACAACCTGAGCTTCATTGAAGACCCTACACGTATTTACAGGGCAATCAGGTTTGAGCAGAGATTCGGCTTCAGGATAGCACGGCATACCCAGAATCTTATTAAAAGCACTGCGAGGATAGACCTGTTCCACAGACTTTCCGGAAAAAGACTTTTCTCAGAACTTATATTGCTGCTCTCTGAAGATGAACCTCCAAAGCCAATTGCGAGATTAGCGGAATTTGACCTGCTGAGGTTCATCCACCCGTCATTACAATGGGATAACAGAACTACAGCAATTTTCGATTCTATTAATGATGCCATTGCATGGTACAGACTGCTCTTTCTGGATAAGAAATATGATGCATGGAAGGTCTACTTCTTCGGATTTATAGACCAACTGTCAGAAGCTTCAACGATCGATATGTGTAAAAGGTTAGAAATACGGGAACATCTCCTTGAAGAAATACTTACGGTAAAAAAGGAAACCCAGGAGTTAGTTCAGGGTCTATTAAGGATGAAGAACACTACACCGGCTAAAATATATGAACTACTGAAAAAGCATACTCAGGAACACCTGTTATATTTAATGGCGAAGATTGACAGGGAAGATGCAAAGAAACATATATCGTTATATCTGAGCCATTTGCAGGATACCAAACTCGCTATCACAGGCAAGGATATTGCTCAACTGGGAGTAAAGCCGGGTCCCGTGTATACAAAGGTAATGAACATGACATTAGATGCCAAACTCGATGGAATAGTTAAAAGCCGGGAGGAAGAAATGGAGTTTGTAAAAGAACTGTTAAAGAAATTACTTTAACCTCTTATACAGGTCTGTCACCAGCCCCTCCCTCAATCCTGCATCACTTACGGTCATTTCATCAAACCCGAACAATTCCATTACCTTATAAACCACCATAGCCCCTGCAAGTATTATATCCTCCCTACCCTCTTCAACACCGGGGAGTTCTTTTCTCTCTTTATTTGTCATACTCCTAATCATCTTTAGTATCTTCATGACACCATCTCTCTTTATCCTGTATCCGTTGATCTTTTCAGAGTCATATATCCTCATCATTTGATCAATGGCAGCAAGAGTTGTCACTGTGCCGGCTGTACCTATAAATTCCACACCACTGGCAATGTCCCCTTTTCTTGATGCAACTTTTTTGAGGCGGTCTTCTATAACTCTTCCCAGTAATTCTAACTCTTGCTCCACTGGGGGGTCTGATTTAATATATTGCTCGGTGAATCTCACAACCCCTATATCTGTACTCACCGTAAATATTATCTCCCCCTTTGAAACCAACATGAATTCTGTGCTTCCCCCTCCGATATCCATCATCAAAACATCCTTGCATGTAATTTCAAGACCTGGATATACGCCAAGCATAGTTATCCTTGCCTCTTCATCTCCTGAGATTATGTTAACATCAATGCCTGTCTTATTCTTAACTTCTTGAATAAAATCCCGGCCGTTAACCGCCTCACGTACAGCGCTTGTAGCTACGGCATAAATACCATCAACATCATTTTCAGAACATTTGTCTGCAAACCCTTTAAGTACTCGTAATGCCCTCTCCATAGCCTCATCCTTAAGTCTTCCGGTACCCGACAAACCTTCCCCCAATCTGGTTATATAGCGTCCTGAGTCTACCTTCCGGTAAATGCCATCCCCGGAGAATTCAGCTATCAACAATCTTAGTGTATTTGTTCCAATGTCAATACCCGCCAATATCATATCTAAGACCTTCCCCCTATTCTTCCTGTCTCTTTTTTAACTCCCTTAAGCTGTCCATTTCCTTCTTATAATGGTCTTCTTCAATCCTTACGCTGTCAATCATCTCTATCAGACTTTTAATATCATCTCTTGAAAAGAAGGCATAATTATTCTTCTCTACTGCCTCTGCATATTTCTCACCAAGCTCTATGTAGAGACCGGATAGACGACCATGGGTCTTGAATAAATCGAGCCTGTACTTGACCATGTCCACCTCTGTCATAGTCTTCAGGAAGAGGGATGTGCCCTCTTTTCTCAATACAGAAAGCCCTTCAGAAAGATCATGCTGTATCTTGCTTAGTATATCCATACGCTGCATACTACCATACTCAACTTACCGTTGCCAGTTTCAATCTATCCTTCCATCTCCGCTCAAATGCATTACGAAGCAGCTTATGATCGGGCAGTGTAAGCATTGGGTCTTTAATCACGAGTTCGAATGCCTCCCTGCGTGCAATCTCCAGCACCTTTGCATCCCTCAGGATATTTGCAACCTTCAGCTCCGGCAGTCCTGACTGTCTTGTGCCAAAGAATTCACCTGGCCCGCGTATTGATAAATCCTCTTCTGCTATCTCAAACCCATTGTTCGTCCTTACCATCACTGTGAGCCGCAGCCTTCCATCTTCAGAAATATAACCCTCAGTCAGAAGTAGACAATAAGATTTATCACCTCCCCTTCCGACCCTTCCCCTGAGCTGATGCAGTTGAGAAAGACCGAATCTCTCGGCATGCTCAATAACCATCACTGTTGCATTAGGCACATCTATACCTACCTCTATGACAGTAGTTGATACAAGAATATGAATATCATTCTTTTTAAAACCTTCCATAATAACTTCTTTCTCAGCAGGCTTCATTCTCCCATGCAGGAGCCCTAAATTATATCCCTTAAATGCCTTCCTGAGTTTTTCTGCCATTTCAACGGCCCCTTTAAGATCCACCTTTTCTGACTCTTCAACAAGAGGGTAAACAACATACGCCTGCCGCCCCTTCTTCAATTCCTCCTGCATGATATAGAATGCATCCTTCCTCCTGTCGCCATACAGCCATCTTGTTTGAACAGGCAGACGACCCGGTGGAAGCTCATCTATAACAGATAGATTAAGATCACCGTAAACGGTAAGTGCAAGTGTCCGGGGTATCGGCGTTGCTGTCATTATCAGGACATCCGGATTATAACCCTTTTCTTTGAGTACAGCCCTCTGAAGTACACCAAATTTATGTTGCTCGTCTATTACTGCGATGCCTAAGCGCTGGAACTTCACACCCTCTTCAAGCAGCGCATGCGTGCCGATTATAACACTTACCCTGCCATTCAAAATATCATTCAGGACTGCATCCTTCGCCCTCGACTTCACACCGCTTGTCAGAACGGCCGAGGGTATATTAAACTCATCAAGATACGTCTTAATATTACGATAGTGTTGTTCAGCTAATATCTCGGTAGGCGCCATCAGGACAGACTGGTATCCGTTTTCAATAGCAGTCAGCATGGCAGTCAGAGCAACCACTGTCTTCCCGCATCCGACATCTCCCTGCAGCAGTCTGTTCATGGGATAAGGGACTGCCATATCTCCCTTTATTTCATTAATCACCCTCTGCTGGGCTGATGTCAACTTATACGGTAAGAGTGATGAAAGCTTACCTGACATATTGCCATTAATATTAAATGCAATACCGGCCTCTTTAGTTACAGAAGTCTTCTTCATAGCCAACCCTATTTCAAGCAGAAAAAACTCCTCAAATGCCAATCTCCTGTGAGCTGCAGTCTCACCGTTATTCAGTGTATCAACACCTGTACCCTCAGCCGGGAAATGGATACCGTTAATTGAGTCGCTAAGTGCAGGCAGGTTATACTTGTCCAGAATATCACCTGAGATGATTTCAGGTATGCTGCTGCTATCGAGAACTCCCTTTACTATACTCCTTAAAACCTTCTGCGAAAGCCCGTTTGTTATATGATATACAGGGACAATCCTTCCTGTATGAATGAGATCATTATCTCCAGATCCGATAATCTCAAATTCAGGCCCCTCCATAAAGACACCATACCCGCTATAATCAGGCTTCACATGACCGCTTAATACTACTGTACTCCCCTTCATCAGGACATCTTTTAGAAACGGCTGATTAAACCACTTTGCTGTAATGTAACCTGAACCATCTCCCACCGTAACCTCGAATATCTTTCTTCTCTGCCTTGGCGTAATTACAACCCTCGTAGATACTATTTCACCCTGAACCGTCAGGAATCCAACACCACCGGACTTATATATCTCTTTTATAGGTTTAAGGTTACTCCTGTCCTCATACCTGAAGGGGATATAGTAAAGAAGGTCTTCTACCGTAAATATTCCTAATCTATTGAGGAGTCTTGCCCTCGCCGGGCCTACTCCTTTCACATATTGTATATCTTTTTGGAGGTCCATGGAATGACGATAATCAAATTTAAAACTTGCACTCTTATTGTTTCTTATGATAATATTACAAGGTTTTTTATACAAGTCTATAATCGTCAGGAGGGGGTAAACGTGGCAAGAGAATGTACAATATGTGGTAAAATCAGACGTTCCGGTAATAACGTAAGTCATGCAAACAATAGGACAAAGAGGGTATTCCGTCCTAATCTTCAGAGGGTACGGGTAATAATAAACACCGCTGCAAAATATATCATGGTATGCACCCGCTGCTTACGTTCTAATCGTGTGCAAAAGGCAGTGTAGTTAAATAGTCGCTGTCCCTATTTAACGGCAGGCTATGGCTTCTATCTCAATATCAGCATCTTTGGGAAGTCTTGAAACCTCGACAGTAGATCTCGCCGGCGGATTGCTTTTAAAATAACTCTTGTAAACATTGTTAACCCTGTCATAGTCTTCAAGTTTTCTGAGGAAGATGGTCGTTTTAACTACATCCTGCAATCCCATTTCTGCAGATTCAAGAATAGCATTCAGATTAGTCATTATCTGTACTGTCTGATCTTCTATATCACCCTTTATCGTCTCACCTGTTTCCGGATTAACCGGTATCTGACCTGAGATGAAAAGGAGATTACCAAACCCTATAGCCTGAGAATAAGGTCCTATCGCGGCAGGCGCCTTTTGGGTGGAGATTACCTTCTTTACATACTCACTCATTTTCTTCACTGACAGTGTGTAATTCAACACCCTTTTCCAACGCCCTGTCCCTCAGGAGGTCCCGTTGTCTTTTAAATATGTATCTTATGAGCTTCTCGCGGTCATCTTCTCTGATGTCAAGGAAGTTTATCGCTGTTTTATAATTCTTATCTTCTATAACCTCACCTATGACATAGATATTCGCAGGTGGAATAAAAGGGAGCACAATGCATAACGCAATCCTCTGACCTGGTAAAGAAGATCTGTCAAGGTTAATTCTGATACCGGAGGCACTGATGCATACATCCCTTTCTTTTGGCACTTCAACAAGCAACCTTTTCTCCGGAGCAACGGTCTCTATCAGAATGTCCATCTTCCAGTGGAGTTCAATAATATGATGGAGTACTTTGGTGTTGGATTCTTCAACTTCTTCAATTGGGAATGATTGAGGATATTTATTCCATATAAAAGGAAAAAATCTTTCAGGTCTGTCGTGTTCTACAATATCTTCTGTCCCGACAAAGCGGTATGCAACCTGAATTCTGTCCTTTACCCTGACATTCTCTCTTCGGTCTATTGGCAGCATAATAATTCAATAGTGTAGTTCACAACTTCACTGCATGCTTTTTAAATTTTAGAATACAAGCGGCCCCAAATAAGCGTTGTCCTGAATAAAGATATCTTTATTCACCTCTATCCTGTTTCTGCCATATTTCTTTGCATCATACAGGGCCTTATCCGCGACTGCGATCATATCCTCAACTGATCTCATCTTGGGATCAGGGCAACTTGCTATTCCGAGGCTTGCCGTTACATTAATATTATTTTCTTTAAACTTTACCGGCTGAGCTTCAATAAGCGTTTTAATCCTTTTTGCTACAAAAAATGCCGGTTCTATAAGTGTCTCAGGAAGTATAATTGCAATCTCATCTCCGCCATAGCGAGCCGGCACATCAATCTCTCTGAGGCTCCTTGTGAGTCTGTTTGAAATTTCCCGCAATACTGTATCACCAGCCTGATGCCCATACTGATCATTAATTTGCTTGAAATTGTCCAAGTCAATCATTATAAGTGATACCGGGTTCTGATACCTCATTGTGCTTTTAAATTCTCTTGTAAGAATCTCATGAAAATACCGGTTATTGAAAAGCCCTGTAAGGCTGTCAATTGTTGCAAGCTCCTGTACCTCACGGTGAATCTCAGAATTTCTCAGGGCCAGTGTCAGAGTACTCACTATCATCGCTGCAAGTTTCTGCTCATGTTCGGAGAATGGTTCATCGGGTTTTCGAATCAGATGCAGTGCCCCTATCCTCATGTCCCCAATCTCCATTGGAAAGATCAACCGGTTAGAGATCCGGGAATTGAAGACTGAAGTTTCAGCTTCCACATCGTTCAGGCACTTAACCTCTATCTTATAATTATTCTCATCTTCAGCATCAGCAACCTTCTTGATTGTATTAAGTGCAAATTTCTTTATATCTTCAGTATCATCAACATATAATTTCATAGGTGAAAGAACCCACAATTTCTTCTGTTTGAACAAAACAACACTAGACACATCGTGCGGTACGATCTCCTGCATCTTAGTAAAAGCAGTGATGACTATCTTGTCAGTATCCAGTGTCCCCACAATGGCCTTACTGAGTTCATTAAGGCGGCTCAGATCATTGCCCCACTTCTTAAGTGCAGTCCTCTCTTCCAGAAGTTTATTCTTCTCAACCCTTAATACACTGTTAACCTTCTTCAGTTTCTTATAGAGTTCCTGATTTACTTTCTTTTCCATGATAGTTTACGAATTATGCACTAACTGTGCCATAAGGAAGACGTCATTTTTCAGGCATAGTTAAAAACATATCTACTTGAATTTATTAGACTATTGTTTTCACTCCTATAATATTAGCTCACAGACCATGTCAATATCTGCCTCATATCGTCATGCATTTGACAGCATGTACGGCAATATTTTCTATAAACCAATGCATTTTCTGCCTTGTTTCTAATTACCTTTAATCTGCTTCCCGATCAAGAGTGCTGTAATATTCCCGATCTTTATCCTGCTCTCAATTTTTACCGGCATTCTTGCCTCATCATCCGTAAACCATATGAAGACATCTCCCTTATTAACAAACAGCCCCTCATATTTAATCAACGCCTTTATTTTTATAGTATTGAATGTACCGGCCGGCGTCCGCACCTTTTCCTTTTTTACCCCCTGAACAACGAGAGTCCAGCTTTTATTGCCATCGTGAACTTCTATATCTGCTGACTGACCAGCCTGAAGAGGAATGGTGCGGAAAAAGTAGACTACAGAAAGCGGGTCGTGAGTCCCTTCCTTTATTTCCATAACGCGATGCTTGCCGCCGGCCTTATGGTTAATGTATGTTGCAATGTTCTTTTCTCTGTCAAAGATGATCTCCTTATCACTTCTGTATGAACCTTCCTGCAGTCTTGAGCGGTAGTGATAAGGTTGTAAACTATTTATGTCAACATATGACTCGATGACCTCATTAACAGGATAAAACATTGAAATAAAGGAGTTTGATTTAACAGTAGAACTTATTTTAAAAACTGAATTATTGTCGTCAACAGCATTTGTCACTTCCAATACTAAAGTGCCGCCGTTGACACCATACCACGATACATCAAATTCGAGTCGTTCTCCCGGAAAGAATGAACCGGCTGAGGATAAAGAAAATAAGAGCAGAATAATCAGTAAGATAATGAGGTAAGTCGTTACAGATTTGATTTTGCGACCCCTGTCTTTGTCTTAAAATATTCTATGGTCCTTTTCAGTCCGTCGGTTAAACTAACCTGCGGTTTCCACCTTAATATATTATTTGCCCTTGTAATATCGGGTTGTCTGACCTTGGGGTCATCTTCAGGAAGAGGATTGTTTACAATTTTACTTCTGCTGCCGGTAAGCGAAATTATCTCTCTTGCAAGACCGATCACTGTCATCTCATGAGGGTTGCCAATATTGACAGGCATATTGTAATCTGACTTTAAAAGCCTGTATATACCTTCTACCATATCTTCTATATAGCAGAAACTCCGTGTCTGCATCCCGTCTCCAAATACTGTGACATCTTCATCACTCAATGCCTGTGCAATGAAGTTAGGTATTGCCCTGCCATCCTTTATCCTCATCCGTGGACCATAGGTATTAAAAATCCGGACTATCCTTGTATCTACTTTGTGGTATCTATGGTATGCCATTGTCATAGCCTCGGCAAACCTCTTGGCTTCATCATAGACTCCGCGTGGTCCTACAGGATTTACGTTACCCCAGTAATCCTCATTCTGAGGATGTACAAGCGGATCACCATATGTCTCAGACGTGGAGGCGAGGAGGAACCTTGCCCCTTTTTCCCTGGCGAGACCGAGAACCTTATGAGTGCCAAGGGAACCAACCTTCAGCGTCTGAATCGGATACTCCATGTAGTCAAGAGGACTCGCCGGACTCGCAAAGTGGAGTATATAGTCAACTTGTCCCTTTATATAAATATAGTTGGTTACATCATAATTTATAAATGAAAACCTGCTGTCCTGAAGATGACTTATATTGTCTACTGAACCTGTTATCAGGTTATCCATGCACGTAACATCATCCCCCTCAGCAAGGAACCTGTCACATAGATAAGACCCTATAAAACCTGCACCACCTGTTATCAGCACCCTTGCCATTTACTTGCCTCCTTTAACCTGCTTACCACCATCCTGAACCTGCCCCACAGGCAATATCGGAGAGTCTCCCTTAACCTTGCTTAAACGGGATTTTGCCTCCTGACTCCACGATGATGCCGGATATGTCTTTGTTAAATATTCGTATCGCTCTATTGCGTTAACTGAGTCACCTGAAGCCTCATAAGCCTTAGCCATCTCATATACTGCCCTGTCAGAGACTAATGAATCTTTTAATGACAGTACATTCTTAAATGCTGAAACCGCACTATTGTAATCCTTTTTATTCATGTATACAGACCCCAGATTAAGATATACGAGAGGGAGTATAGTCTGATGGTCTGAATATTTATTTATAAATTCATTATAAGTCCTGACAGCATCATCATATTGCCCTAATGCTGAGAAACTATTGCCTATATAATAGAGTGCGACAGGTACACTCTTACTCCCTGAATAATTATCAGCTATTTCCTGAAAAGAAGACAGCGCCTTAGAGTAATTGCCTTCCAGGAAATAATTGTATGCCTTGTATTCTAATACTGACGCCGCCTTGTTCCAGTGAGACGATAGAAGTCTGTATGACCCTGCCCCTATAATCAGAATACCTATTAGAACAATAATTACTATTAAAGGAACACGGTATTTATCAAAAGCACCCGTAGACTTAGACTGGATATTCTGCAGTATAACCTGCAAATCTTCAGTCTCATTAGCTGCTTCTTTCTTTTTGGGTATTCGTTTCTTTATTTTCACAAGTTCACCCCTTTATATAAATATTAAAACCTCATCCTAAACTTAGAAATACTAAGTAATTAACCTTCCCTTGTCAAGTAGCTAATTATATGATACTTTGTATACGTGAATGATTACCTGAAGGATCTTAAGGTCATAGAAAAAAAGAGATGGGAATTATTAAGTCTCGAAATCATAGTCCTTTCTTTCCTGACCATTGCTGTCATCGTATTGTCGCTGCTTGAACAAAAGTATTTAACACTTTTTTTCCTGATAATACTTACCACTTTATTTTCCGCATATATAATAAACAAGCAAAGAGAGTTAAAGAAACTTAATACTCATCTTACAGAGGAACAACTCAAAAATATTGAAGAGAAGATGAGGGCAGCCTCTCTTCAGGAGAGATTAAAGGAAGTAACTCTTCTGTACAGGGTAGGCCGTATTACCGTATCGTCTTTGACTTTGCAGAAAAAACTCGATAAGATTTTACGCCTTGCCTACAATTTGGTAAAAGCAGACAGGGCGTCTATTATGCTGATCAATGAAAGAATGGGAACATTTGTAGTGGCAAGTTCTATAGGTATTGACATGGAGCTGCTAAGGTCCCGTCCGCAGAAGGTTGATGAGGGAGTAGCCGGATGGGTCTGTGAACATAGGACTCCTCAAATCCTGTCAGGGAAAGTCAATGACGGCAGATTCATAAATTTCAGAGAAAAACCTGAAGATATAAATTCAGCCATATGCCTCCCTATAAAATTAAAAGGAAAGGTTATAGGTGTTCTGAATTTAAGTTACCTTCATGGTCCGGAAAGGGTATTTACCGAACATGATCTCAGATTGCTATCCATATTCTCAAGGTACATATCAATTGCAATAGAACATACTCAGCTTTCTTTAAAGAAGCAGATGATTCCCACTTAGCGCTTTCTTTCCTTTAACATCTTTGCAAAAGATCTTAGCCCCAATAATACCAAGTTCATATAAGGCTATCAGCGGAACCGCCATAAGTAACTGATTAAATAAATCAGGGGTCGGAGTCAGTATAGCTGCCACAATAAAGTTCACAAGAATAGCGTACTTACGGTTCCTCGTTAAGAACTCAGTAGTCAAAATACCTAACTTTGTCAGGAAAACAATGACTATAGGAAGCTCAAAAATAAGGCCAAATGCAAGCATAAATTTCATAACGAAATCCAGGTATGACCCTATGGATATCATAGGAGTCAGGTTCGCTGTTTTATATGTAAACAGGAAATCAAGTGCATATCTCAGAACAACAAAATAACAGAAAAGAATACCTAACACGAATGATATAATGCTAATAAGAAGAAACGGGAGGCCATATCTCCGCTCATTGTCATGAAACCCCGGAGATATAAACCGCCATACCTGATACAAAATTACAGGCAGAGCAATAAAAATACCGGCAAAGAGGGCTACCTTGAAATTACTCCATAGTGCCTCGGCAGGAGATAAGAATACAAAAACGTGCTTTTGCTCAGTAATTATAAGATCTGTAAGAATTTTGAGCAGATCTTCAGAGAAATAAAAGGCAATGATGAATCCTATCCCTATTGCAATAACAGAGACCATCAGGCAGGTCCTAAGTTCTGCCAGGTGTTCTGTCAGAGACATCTTTTTTTCTGATATCGTCTCATTTGAATTATCGTCGTTCATGCATTCTTTCTTCTAACTTCTTAGCCTTAACCTTATTTTCTGCTTCCCTTAATATTTTTATCACCATATCCTTAGCAAGAAGTTTCTCCTTCTGAAGATTTTTCCTTAAAACCTCATCTTCCGGTGTAAGGACATGCTTCCTGTTAAGGCTACGTATCTCCCGTTCAAGTTTATCATGCTTCTCTTCCCAGATCAGATACTCATCATTTTCACGGCGCAGCCTTTCTACTAACGCAATATGCTTTTCTTTCATAAATACCCCCCCGTAATTAAATTCTAATATCTAATATCTAAATCCTAAATAGACACACTTATAGTTCAAGGGCCATTACTAATGCATCTTCTACAGGATTCTTGTAGTACCGCGGTCTGACCACGATAACATTAAAACCATATTTTTCATACAACTCCTGAGCGGCCTTGTTTGAGCGTCTTACTTCTAATAAGACAGTCTTTATCCCTTCCCTTTTGCAGTAGTCTATAGATGTCAGTAAGATTTTTGAACCTATACCTTTTCTCCTGAAAGACTGATGCACAGCCAGATTCAGCACATGTGCCTCATCGACTACACGCCAGAAACTGATGTATCCAATTAATCTTCCGGATATATCCTTTACCCCCCAAAAAAGAGAAATTGGATTGAATAATTCAGAATAAAACATATCAATAGTCCATGGATCAGAAAACGCCTCTTTTTCTATCTCTACAACATCCAGGAGATCATCTTCCTTAATATCTTCTATGATGATGTTTTCTTCTTTTATCAATACCATCACCTGTTGTTTTTTGCTTCTAACTTAACCTCTGCTTCTGACTTTCTGATATAAACCGGCACCATATTGGCTGAACCTGTTATACCCTTCTTCAGATTCTGCAGTCCTATCCGTGCGACGGAAAGACCGGAAGGCAATATAGTATTAACCGGGGCAAAATGTGCGTACTCACTTAAATGTCTCATTATCATGTCCCGGCAGACATACACTCCATCCCCCATAAACACCACAGGTTCATTAATCCGGTCCATGAGGATTTCCGGAGATACCACCATATCATCTGTCAACCTGATAATACTACCATCATCAGAATATTTAAAGAGGGCAGTATAAACCTCTTTTTTCCTTGCATCCAGAATAGGGCAGATTAGATACCGGCAAAATGGGATATTGACGGCAAGTGCCTCCAGAGTTGATACGGGGACCATAGACTTTCCAGTAGCCATACTGAGCCCCTTTACAGCGCCAAGCCCTATCCTGAGCCCTGTAAAAGAACCAGGCCCGATTGATATCGCATAACCATCAATTGCATCCAAATTCACTCTAACACCTTCTATCAGCGTAACAACGGCTTCCATCAGCCTCTCAGAATGAGTAGTCTCTATGTTAAGGCTAAACTGCCCAAGAGGCATGTCATCGTCAATAAGTCCTACACTCCCCATCATTGTAGATGTGTCTATGCCGAGTATCTTCATAATACATTCCCTGCCCTAATCCTTCTCATTGCTCTTTATTCCTGACTCTCGTATTTTAAATTACTGCCTGCTGACTGTATTATACTCTATCTTATTAAACCTTATTTTCCCTATCTTATCTCCATTACTGTCATTAATAATAACCTCAAAAGATGTCCGTATACCATCCGCATCTTTAAAGTTTCTATATACGGCCTCAAATATTTTAACACCCTGTTTATCCGGAAGGTCCGAGAATAATTCTTTTCTTACTATTATCATATCCCGTCTGTCAATCCACCACCGTCTCATAGGATAAGAAATGCCATTTGCACTCCTTAACTGGTTTATCACATAATAATGTTTCATCTCCTCAATAAAATATGTAACGTCCTGAGAAGTGTCATATCCATAAAAATCCATGACTTCCCTGAATATTTCCGGAGATAACATGTCATTCCCATGCAAGAGGGAATCGAGCCCATTGATACTTATATGTTCCTGGATGGATGGCGTCTGGATTCCTGCTTCCGCAGGAATGACATTGTTTTGATTCTCATCTATTTTGACTTCAAATATTGTAAATCCGTTTGGAGAGAGTCCGACAAGCCTGAATGTGTGGTTTTTCTCATAATCCAGATATGCATCAATTGCAGGAATAATAATATCTGCCGGTTTTATACTCAGGCTTGCCTTTAAATTGTTTATGCTATCCGTCCTGTTTTGTAAAAATTCAAGAGCTCTTCTATCAGAGGTTACTGAAAGATCAACGGCTGACCTCAATCCGGAACATGACTGAAGAAAAAATACGGTAAGTAAGATGATACGGCAGAAAGCATTTTTCATCAGTGAAACATTATATCAATAGCATTCTTCACAGTTGACACCCCGATCACTTCTACTGTATTTACTGAAATCTGGTTAGCATTGCGTTCAGGGATGATGCAGCGTTTAAACCCTAACTTGGCTGCCTCCTTAACCCTGACTTCCGCCGAGGTTACACCGCGCACCTCTCCGGCCAATCCTACTTCACCAAAAACCACTGTAGACGAATCAATGGGTATTTCCCTGAAACTTGATGTTAAGGCAGCAATAATGCTCAGGTCAATAGCCGGTTCGCTTAACTCAAGACCTCCCACAACATTGACAAAGATATCCTGCCCTTGTATATGTATCCCTACCCTCTTATCAAGGACTCCAACGAGGAGCAAGAGCCTGTTGTAATCCACCCCGATTGCCCCTCTCTTTGGTATGCCAAATGGAGATGAACTTACCAGCGCCTGGATCTCAGTAAGAATTGGCCTGCTGCCCTCAAGGCTTGTCACCACTACTGAACCGGCTGAACCGGCTGTCCTTTCAGACAGAAAGAGACTTGATGGGTTTACCACCTCCTCAAGCCCACCTTCCCTCATCTCAAAGACACCTATTTCATGTGTTGAACCAAAACGATTTTTTACTGATCTCAATATCCTGTAAGGATGACCTCTGTCACCCTCAAAATATAAAACTGTATCAACAATGTGCTCTAAAACTCTTGGCCCTGCAATTGTCCCATCTTTTGTAACATGTCCGACTATAAAAACAGGTATACTGTTTTTTTTCGCATACTTCATCAGGATCGAGGCTACTTCACGCACCTGGCTGACACTTCCCGGGGCAGAAGAAATGCCCGATGTGAACATGGTCTGGATGGAATCCACGATCAGGGCGCCGTACATTGTCTTTTGCAAGTGCTCAAGAATATCATCAATGGATGTCTCTGACAGGATATAGATAGGTTTTGCCGAAACATTTAACCTCCCGGATCGTATCTTAATCTGGGATGGAGATTCTTCACCGGATATATAAAGCACATTTCTCGAACCGCTTGTTATCCTTTCCGCCACTTGCAGGAGAAGCGTGGATTTTCCGATACCAGGGTCTCCACCTATTAAAACTACGGAACCCGGGACAACCCCGCCACCAAGCACCCTGTCAAACTCCCCAATACCGGTCAGGAACCTTTCACCCTTTTCATATTCAATCTCATCGAGCATCAAGGGTATTATTTCTGAATCACTGATTCTGGTATGAGGTGACGCAGTGACAGTCTCTTCAGCCAGTGTGTTCCATCCATTACAATCAGGACATCGCCCCATCCATTTAGGGGCGCTATAACCACAGGCTTGACAAATAAACAGGCTTTTAAGTTTCATCTCTTGTTTCTTGCTTATGAATCCTACAACCCTCCCTCGCCCTTGCCGCCAAGTGTCCTTGCAACAAGATCACTGATCTTTTTCTTGTCTTTTAGCGTAATATTCGTAAACTTTACACCCATGCCCGGAGAAATGTCCCCTTCATACTCTCTCCTGTTCCAGACGATCATTCCCTCTATAACAGTCTTCCCGACGTCACCTGGCAGGAACAATTCCATCGTTATAACATCGTTCACAGGTAATGGATGAAAAGTCTCGATAAAGAGTCCGCCTCCCCCCATAATACCTGTAAACGCCTCTTCAATCACAATACTTTCCGGATTGTGATACTTTATAGTTAGTGAAAGAGGTGCTCGTAAAAATCGCCGCCGTTCTTTATTCATATGATTTAACAAAGATATGCTATTAATAAAAGGTTAACCACAGGTTGACACTACTTTACATCAAACAGACCAAGCTGATTAATTTCATCATCGCTAAAGGGAATAGGATATTCTCCATTAAAACATGCAACACAATATTTTTCAGGTGGATTACTTACAGCTTTCAACATTCCCTCAATACTCAGATATGCCAAGGTATCAGATGTTAATTGTTTACCTATATCCTCAACATTCATCCTCGATGCAATAAGCTCTCTCCTGGTAGGGGTATCTATACCATAAAAACAGGAATATTTTACAGGTGGTGATGCTATGCGCATATGTACCTCACTCGCCCCTGCCTCCCGTATCATTGTCACTATCTTCTTACTCGTAGTACCCCTTACTATAGAATCATCTACAACCACAACTCGTTTCCCCTTCAACACTTCCTTAACAGGATTTAATTTAAGTCTCACACCAAAGTTCCTTGTTGATTGCTTTGGCACTATAAATGTCCTGCCTACATAATGACTCCTTATCAGTCCATTGTCGAAAGGTATTCCGCTGCCTTCAGCAAACCCCATGGCCGCAGGAGTGCCGGAGTCAGGGACAGGAATTACAATGTCTGCATCAACACTTGATTCCTTTGCTAACTCCACTCCCATCTTTTTCCGTATAATATTCACACTTTCACCGAAAATGTAACTGTCAGGTCTGGCAAAGTAGATATGCTCGAATATGCAGAATGCCTCACTTGTTTTATCAAAGGGCATATATGATGTGAGTCCGTTCTCATTTATTACGACAACTTCACCTGGAGCTATGTCTCTTATAAACCGAGCTCCTATCAACTCAAATGCACTTGTTTCAGATGACAAAACATAAGAACCATCAATTTCTCCAAGAGAAAGTGGACGAAAACCATAAGCATCTCTGACCCCTATCATCTCTTTTTCAGTAAGTATCAGGAGTGAGTATGCCCCCTTTAACTTTTTAAGGGCTTCTATCAGTCTGTCCATTATTGTCCGTTCTTTGGAAATAGCAATAAGGTGGACTATAACTTCGCTATCAATTGTAGATTGAAAGATAGAACCATAAGCCTCCAGTTCGCTTCTGAGAAAAGATGCATTCACTAAATTACCGTTATGCGCCAAAGCGAGCGAGCCCATGGCAAAGTTTACAACTACAGGTTGTACATTTTCTATTATACTCTCACCATAAGTTGAGTATCTGTTATGCCCTATAGCACTGTTCCCCTTCAGTCGCGAAAAATTATCATCTTTGAATATCTCAGAAACAAGCCCCATCCCCTTTTTGGAGTATAATTTGCTGCCGTCAGTAGATACTATCCCTGAACCTTCCTGGCCTCTGTGCTGCAGACCATGAAGTCCAAGATATACGAGACTTGCTGCCTCAGGATGATTGTATATGCCAAATATGCCGCACATTTTAAACCTCACAGTCCGGATTATTCATTCTGTTTCCCCAAGATATCCGGGTATCGCCTTTCGCCATACATTAGCCATATCATATACTGCCAAATCAATAACTGTAGTCGATTTATGTCTTATCACAAGCCTTTCTCCCCCCACCTTTCCAATCACTTTCACAGGTGTATTCATCGTCTTTGCGGCATCTTCCAATGCCTTCACGTTCTCAGGAGTAACTGTAATAATGATCCTTGACTGTGTCTCTCCAAATAGAAGGGCATCCGGCCTTATATCATCGGATAAATCAATTGAAGCTCCAACATTCCCCTTGTCCTCAGACCTCATACAACACTCTGCAAGCGCTATAGTGAGCCCGCCTTCTGAAGTGTCATGTGCTGATTTTATTATACCCTGTTTTATTCCATAAAGACAAAGATCCTGCACCTTCTTTTCCAGAACAAGGTCAAGATGCGGAGGAACACCCCTTATTTTATAATGAATCTCCCTGAGGTATTCACTCTGCCCAATCTCCTCGCTGTTGTTACCCAACAGTATTAAAACATCCCCATCATTCTTGAAATATTGCGTCATACACTTTGATATGTCCTCAATTATACCCGCCATCCCAATTATTGGCGTTGGGTAGATTGATAAATCGTTTGTCTCGTTATAGAAGCTGACATTACCGCTTATAACAGGAATATTAAACTTCCGGCATACGGCAGATATACCCTCGATAGCCTGTTGAAATTGCCACATGATCTCAGGCTTCTCCGGATTACCGAAGTTGAGACAATCTGTCAGTCCTACAGGTTCACCGCCAGCACATACGATGTTTCTTGCTGCCTCTGCAACCGCTATTGCGCCGCCGGTATAAGGGTCAGAGAAACAGTAACGACTGTTACAGTCCGCAGTCATAGCTATACCTTTGTTGGTTCCCTTAATCCTTATAACTGCTGAATCAGAACCGGGTACTACTACCGTGTCTGTTCGTACCATGTGATCATATTGCCTGAATACCCACTCCTTAGATGCGATTGTAGGTACAGAGAGGAGTGTCAGGAGTACTTTATTAAGGTCTTCAGGTACGGGAAGATTTTCCATATCAAGGTCATGGAGAACATCAAGATAAGGCGGAGGAGAGATGGCTCTTTCATAAAGTGGTGCATCATCAGTTAAGGATTCAATCGGTATATCCGCAACCATGTCACCTCTGTTAATAACACGAATCTTTTTAGTGTCAGTGACCTCCCCTATCACGACTGCATCGAGGTCCCATTTATGGAATACCTCCATGACTTCCTTTTCTTTTTCCGGTTCAGTCACAATCAGCATCCTTTCCTGAGATTCTGATAACATCACCTCATAAGGGGTCATGCCGGTTTCCCTCATTGGAACCCTGTCAATATGAATATCTATACCTGTCCCGGCCCTTCCTGCCATCTCGCATGAAGAGCTAGTAAGCCCTGCTGCTCCCATATCCTGGATGCCGACTATAAGCCCGGCGTTCATAACTTCAAGACATGCCTCGATCAGGAGTTTTTCCGTAAATGGATCCCCAACCTGTACAGTTGGTCTCTTTGTCTCTGATGACTCATCAAATACGTCGGAGGCCATAGTTGCACCATGAATGCCATCCCTTCCGGTCTTTGATCCCACATAAATAACCGGATTGCCGACGCCGCTTGCCACACCCTTAAAAATTCTGTCTTTCTTTACTATTCCAAGTGCAAATACATTTACAAGTATATTGTTATTATATATCTCATCAAAATATATTTCACCGCCTACTGTAGGTATACCCACACAATTTCCGTAACCTGCTATACCACTTACTACACCTGATAACAGGTATCTGTTACGGGGAAGATTAATGTCACCAAAACGGAGTGAGTCGAGTATGGCAACCGGTCTTGCCCCCATAGTGAAAATGTCCCTGAGTATGCCTCCTACACCTGTAGCTGCCCCCTGATACGGCTCTATAAATGACGGGTGATTGTGGCTTTCCATCTTAAATACAGCAGCAAGCCCATCACCCAGGTCAATAACACCTGCATTCTCGCCGGGTCCCTGCAATACCCTGTCGCCTTTTGTAGGAAACTTCCTCAGATGTATCCTTGAACTCTTATAACTGCAGTGTTCACTCCACATAACAGAGAATATACCCAGCTCAACAATACCAGGCTCCCGGCCAAGGATCTTCAAAATCCGCCCGTATTCCTCTTCTGTAAGACCATGTGACTCTATAACATCCTTAGATATCAATTTTTCCTCATTCAGGATTTATTTTTCATCTTTTCAACATAATATAACATAGACTCAAACAGCGTATATCCATCCTCACCGCCCAGTATCTGCTCACCACATCTCTCAGGATGCGGCATCATGCCCAGCACATTACCTCTGTCATTGCATATCCCGGCAATATTACCAATCGAACCATTTGGATTAACCTCATCATTTATTTCTCCATCATTCCCTGAGTATCTGAAAATAATCTGATTATTCTTCTTAAGGTGCGAATATGTCTCACTATCTACATAATAATTACCTTCGGCGTGGGCAATCGGCATTTTTACTACCTGATTTTCGAAATATTTAAGCGTAAACGGGGTGTTAATATTATCTATCCTTAGATACAGATCCTTACATATAAACTTTAAGGATTTATTCCTTAACATAGCCCCTGGCAAGAGTCCTGCCTCAAGTAGTATCTGAAAGCCATTGCATATGCCTAATACGAGCCCGCCCCTGCCGGCAAACTCTTCAACTGCTGTCATAATAGGAGAGCTTCGTGCGATTGAGCCGGTACGTAGATAGTCCCCGTAGGAAAATCCACCAGGAAGGATAATGGCATCAAATTGAGTCAGGTCCTTTTCCTTGTGCCAGACAAAGCTTGCAGGTCTCCCAAGTACATGTTTTACGATGTGGTAGCAATCGTGGTCACAATTCGAGCCAGGGAATACAATTATGGCAAATTTCATATTTAAATAGGGTTCCAAAGGTTATTATATCAGGAAATAAACTTAGACGGCAAGACTAAATTGCTTTGTTGAATTTTCAGTATAAAATCACGTATAGCATCATCGTAATAATCAGTTACCGAGAATATGTTAACTGGCACCCTCTGTTGATAAAGCATCCTCCCTTCTTCGATCTCCTTTTGCAGTTCATCATAGAATGTTCCATCTTCAACACCTCTCAATGCTGTATCACTGTTATAATAGACAATGTCGGATACTATTGTCCTTGCCAGTCTCCTCGCATCCTCGTGCATATTAACATCTGTACCGGGACATATGAATTTGCTTACCTTTGGTAATAGGTGATCTTTCACAACATCCTTCTCAATAACCTCATCAATATAATCATAAGCACCTTCAATATCCTGCAAAGGTATTGACGAAATCAGGATAACTTTTATATCCATGAATCTATTTATCTTCTTGATAATCTCCCAGGGGCGATATCCCATTATCTCAGATATTCCGGAATCCATGATTACTACAGGAGGAGAATATTTTTCAATGAGAATGAAGAGCATCTGCTCATCAGATGCTTTAATCAGGTTAAAACCTTCTATGTTCAGAATGGATACGATTATGTCTTGTAAAATCTCATCTTTTGTACAGGATAAGATAAACCTGATTGATGAGGTTGATGAATTTTCTTTCATGAATGATTTATTCCCGTTTCAATCAACAATATAAACTTATTATTGTATTCAAAGGCAGCCTTAAAATACCTGATATTCTCTTTGCCAATAAAGTCAGGAACAGGTATAAACATCTCCGGAGATATTCTTATAACCCCTTCTATGGAGTCAACCAGCAAGCCAATAAGGGAATCATCTTCATGATGCATTATTAAAATATGAGTCTTCTTACTCACGCATGTACCTGAAAGACCTATATATTCCCTGAAATCAAGTACTGGTATAACCACCCCCCTTAAAGACATTACACCCTTTATATACGGATAAGTATTAGGTACCTCTGTCACTTCTATGTAGTTAATAACTTCCTTTACCTTTGTAACCTTCATGGCATACCTTTCATTATCAATTTTAAAGATAATATACTGATCTTCTGCCAATACATGATTATCTCCAATATCATGTCCGGAAACTTGTTTCTTTTCTTTAACCGGTTCAGTCTCGTATACCATTACAACCTGCCGTAAGCAACACGGTTTCTTCCTTCACGTTTTGCCTTATATAATGCCTGGTCAGCCCTGTTTATCAACGCTTCATAACCTTCCTTGGTATCATCGGGAAATGTTGAAACTCCTATGCTGGTAGTTACACTTTTTCCGCCATTCAACTTTATCAGGAGCGGATTTTCCTCAATCATTTTTCTGAGACGCTCCGCTACTATATGGGCGCCGATAACTGTACTCTGAGACAAAACAATAATAAATTCATCCCCTCCATATCTGACGGCAAAATCATACCCTCTCAGCATTGTCTGCAACAGCCTTGCAACTTCTTTGATTATCACATCGCCACGCTGATGTCCGAATGTATCATTGACATCTTTAAAATTATCAATATCGAGTATTATCAGGGATAGCTTAAGATTGAATCGCTCACTGCGGTTATACTCTCTTCTCAATGTATCGTACAAATATCTCTGATTATATAATCCGGTCAATGCATCAAGCACTGTGACACGTTCTAATTCAACTATCTTGGCTTTAAGCTCTTTCTGGAGACCCTTCATTCTCAACAATATACTTACCCTCAAAGCAAGTTCATGAGGATGGAATGGTTTAGTCATATAATCAATAGCACCGCTCTCCAGGCCTTTAATCTTATCAAATATTCCCCTATTGGCAGACAACATAATCACCATAATGTCTTCAAATCTCTTTTCCTTGTTTAACATCTCCATTAACTTGAAACCATCCATTTTCGGCATCATTACATCACAAATCAGCATATCAATTTCTTCTCTGGATAAGACCTTAATTGCACTAAATCCATCATTGGCTTCGAAGTAATTATCGAACAGGCAGGCCCCCCTGAGACTTTCGACCACCTTCTGCCTCAACAGGGGTGAATCATCAATTATTAATACACTATTACTCATTCTACGACTTTTCGGCTTCTGCCGGATAATCTTGACTTGAGATGTGATGTGATGTATACGTGTTATCTATATTAGTCTTGAAACATCTATTACGGGCAATACCTTTTTTGAATCAATTTCAGCAAAACCTATAACACATGGTATCTTTTTAAGGAACTTTCCCAGCGGTTTAATGAGTATTTCGCGCTGTCCCTTTATTTTATCAACAATAATACCTACCTTTTTCACACCAAGACCAGCTATAATAACGTACTTGTTATTTTGAACAATTACCTCATTTTTCCCAGTGTATTTTAATATATCTTTTAACCTTATAAGAGGTAAACAATCTCCTCTCAGGTTTATGCTCTCTTTATCCCTGATCATTATCATATCACCTTCTTTTAATCTTAGATTTTCAGAAATAGAATTTACAGGTATCGCAAACTCCCTCCCTGACTCCGAGACTATCAATGCCCTGACTATGAGCAAAGTTACTGGAAGTGTAATCCTGAATGTAGTACCTTTTGCACGTACAGTTTCAATCTCAATCATGCCTGACAGATCAGCCATGTTTTTTGCCACTACATCAAGACCAACTCCTCTTCCCGACACATCGTCAATCGTACTCTTAGTGCTGAAACCAGGTTGGAAAAGCAAAAGTTGAAGCCTCTTCTCATCTTTTTCGTGAGGGCTTATCAGCCCCATTTCAAGCGCCTTTTCATAAATCCTGGTAAAATCCATGCCCCCACCGTCATCCTCGATATCAATCACTACACTGCTGTCTTTCTGTGTGGCCTTAACACTTATCCTTCCTGTTGAAGCCTTACCCCTCAGAATCCTGACGTCCTTATCCTCAATACCGTGGTCAATTGCATTACGTATTATATGCATTAGTGGGTCAGCAAGCGCTTCTATCATAGATTTATCGAGTTTTGTATCACCACCGGATACTTCTAATATTATTTCTTTCGATAGTTCTTTAGAAAGCATGTCTACTATTCGCGTAAGCCTGCTGAACAAATAATCAAGAGGCACTAATCTGATCTCTATAAGCCCATCCCGCAGAAAGGCTAATTTCTTATGTAATTGTTTTGCTGATTTGTTAATATCCAGAAACGGTATGTTGTAACCATGTTGAATCTTCAAATCATTCAAAGAGTGTGTTATTGTACTGTTTAATAATAATATCTCTCCTACAGTATTCAGAAGTGTTTCAAGTCTTTCTATGTCCACCCTGACAGTCTTTGTTATACTCCTTGCAGAATACCTGGGTTGCTCCCCGGGAACAACATTCTTGTGTACCCCGATATTCTGAATACTTGTATTTTCTCCCCTAATAACTCCACACAGTCCGGTTTTGAATCTTTCATCTTTTGAGGAATAAATAAACTCGAATGATACCATGCCATCAGCAGAAAATCCTGATACCGGGATAACAGCAATTATTTCTCCGCACCCTGTAAGATGTGCCTGCAGTTTTTCTACCTCTTCATCAACAGTATCAATATGAAGGCGTGCAAATATCCTGTAAACGTTATGGCCTTCATTAATCGTCGCATTGAGCCTGTGAAGCTCAAACTCAGACAGGGTTCGGGATAAATCAGGGGGCATATCGTTAATAGCAGTCACAGTCCCACCATCATCTGATTTCGTATTATCAAGGATATTACCTATCTTATTAAGCGCCGGTTCTATTTCAGTATGCTCAATCCCCTGCTCATTGACATTATTCAGAAGTTCAGTAAGTATCTCCACTACTTCAAACAGGGTGTCTACGACAGTGAAATTCAGCTGAATTCTACCGAACCTAAGGCAGTCCAGCAGATCTTCCAGCCTGTGACTTAATGCAGTTAACCTCGGCAATCCTGTTACTTCAGAAATTCCCTTTAAGGTGTGGATCTCACGAAACAAGGCGTTCACAATATCAGGATTTATGACATGAGATGATTGACACAAAGACTTAAGCTCATACAAATCTCTGTTGAGGTGCTGTATAATATCTTCAGCCTCAGTTAAATAATCTTTATATTTTACGGAATTTCTATCCCGGCAATTTGACATTATTATGTTATATCTTTGATTTCAAGAGTGCTATACCTGCAATCTTGATAAATGCCTCAAGGGCTGAAGTATCCCCTATCAACTGTTTATAAGGTAAGTTATCTCCATATACTACTGCAGTAACCCTGTCACCCTGAATAAGCGGTGAAACAAAGACTTCAACAGGCGTCCCTTCACCAAGATGTGTTACAAGATAGGTATTCCAGTCAGTTTCAGCTAACGTTCCCCTGTACGTTTTCTTATTTTCTACTGCATATTTTATTATAGAAGGTTGATCCAGAGGTATCTGTAATTCCTTTATCCTCTTGTCGGCTGAACTCATTGATATCCCAACCTGCCCGAATCCAAATGCACTCTCTCCGGTGAGCTTGAATACAACAGAACGATTCATCGCCTCTCCCGCAAATCTCAGGATCATGACTAATACCTCTGTGCCGGCAGCCGGGATTGTCAACTCTTCTATCATGGTAATCAGTGTATTCGAATAGATTCCTCTATTTTCGGATAAAGATTCAAAGGTCTTACCCTCTTCTAAAACCGGGGGTACTTTTTTACCTTCATCTCTTAATCTTGTGCCCTCTAACAATATATACTCTGTGCTGACGCTTGTGCCTTGAGGGATATTGTGCATCTCTTTTTCAGGCTCAAAACGAAATACCCCTTCTTCCCAGGAAAGCAGTTCGTATATGACTTCTTTAATCAGCGACTGAATCAAATTATCGAGAATATCTTTCTCAATGAACTTATTCTCTGTAAGTATTGCCCCTAATGGTTCATAAACCTTTCTGTCTTTCTGAATCCTTAGTGCAGTTTCAAGGTCATTTTCCCTTATCATACCCTCCCTGATAAGTCTTTCTCCCAGCCTCTCTTTGCCTTGCAATGAGGCATATAATATCTGTCCATCATGAAATACCACCCTTCCATTGGAGGAAGAATTTTCTAAATTTAATACACCACTCTTTTTACTTAAATGGACTATCTGGAGAATATCAGGAAGGCTAAAATCCGATAAGTGTCCTTCAAGGCTCATAATAAAAATAGTTCATGAGGTCAATTACATCAAACCCTACTTCTCAATTTCATATCGGAAATCTTCAATTATAGTATTAGCGAGGAGCTTGTTACACATCTCTTTGATTTGAAAATCCAATTTGTCTATGGAGTTATTATTTAAATTCAGTTCAATATACTTTCCAATCCTTACATCCTCAACTGCGGAATACCCCAGTGTATTGAGAGAATGTTTTACTGCTTTGCCCTGCGGATCCAATATACCCTCTTTTAACGTCACATATACACGTACCTTCAATTATCATCCTCCCTGGTAGTTATCACGATTTCTCGCTTCTGACTTCTTACCTCTGTCTTCTAACTTCTGATTTCTTACTGTTCCCTATCCAAATATCCGCTTGAAAATATAGTCTACATGCTTTAAATGATATTCCATATCAAAACATGATGTTATATCTGTTTCACTCAACTGTGACATTACCTCTTCATCTTCCAGTAAAAGTTTTTGGAAGTCTACGCCATTGTTCCATGCCTTCATAGCATTTTTCTGAACCAACCTGTATGCATGATCTCTGTCCATTCCTTTTCTTACCAGTTCCAGCAATACCCTCTGTGAATTTATGAGCCCATGCGTCAGGTTAAGATTCCTGTTCATATTCTCCGGATACACTATCATATCCTTTATAATATTTATTAACCTGTTCAGCATATAATCTATGAGGATAGTGCTGTCAGGCATTATAACCCTCTCGACTGATGAATGACTTATATCACGCTCATGCCACAACGGGATATTTTCCAGTGCAGCGATACAATTTGACCGGACAATCCTTGCAAGGCCGCTGATATTTTCGCTGCCAACAGGGTTCCTCTTGTGCGGCATTGCAGAGGAGCCCTTTTGCCCTTTGGTAAATGGTTCTTCAACCTCCAGTACCTCTGTTCTCTGAAGGTGCCGGATCTCTGTAGCATGTTTGTCAATTGTACTGGCTATAATACCAAGTGTGCACATAAATTCAGCATGTCTGTCTCTCTGCACAATCTGCGTAGATATGGGAGAAGGCTTTAATCCAAGTCTGTTACACACATACTCTTCAACATACGGTGGAATATTGGCAAAGGTACCTACTGCACCTGATATCTTGCCATAACTAATAGTCTCCCTGGCCCTGACAAAACGATCAATGTTTCTATTTGTGTCTTCATACCATAATGCCATCTTGAGGCCAAATGTTATCGGCTCTGCATGAATGCCATGGGAACGCCCCATCATGACAACATCTTTATACTCATGGGCCTTCTCCCTTAGAACATCCTTCAGTCTTTTGAGATCATCAAGGATAATATTTGAGGCATCAATAAGCTGCAGTGCAAGTCCGGTATCAAGGACATCAGAGGATGTAAGACCCAGATGCAGGTATTTTGCCTCATCGCCAATACTCTCGGATACTGCGGTCAGAAAGGCAATAACATCATGCTTTACTTCAAGTTCTATGTCATTAATACGCCCTATATTTATTTGTGCCTTCTCTTTAATCACCCTGACGGCACTTGCCGGTATCTCCCCCATTTCTGCCAATGCCTCACAAGCCGATACCTCAATGTCAAACCACTTCTTAAATTTATTCTCCGGTTCCCATACGTCCTTCATTCTCTGTAATGTATAACGTTCTATCATAACTTATCCGCGATAATCTCCTGATGGTCTTTCACAACTCTATCAAGTATTCCATTCACAAATGAGCCGGATTCTTCTACTCCATACCTCTTTGCAATCTCTATAGCCTCATTTATAGTAACCTTCGCAGGGATATCTCTAATATAGAGCAATTCAAATATAGCCATTCTCAAAATATTGCGATCTACTACTGCCATCCTGTCTACACTCCAGTGACTAGCTGACAGCCTGATCTTCTCATCTATCATTGAAAGATTCTTTATTACACCATCAACAATATTATTGGCAAATTCCCTGATATCATCCTGCACTACTTTGTCCGACCAGAACCCATCAAAAAGGCCGGAGGACTGTTGACTGATATCATACTGATACAACATCTGTAAAGCATATTCTCTTGCCTTTCTGCGATATCCCATTATCCCCCTTCGTAAGTTAAACAAGCACTTTGTAAAGATTAGCCATCTCAATCGCCTGCAAGGCGGCATCCCACCCCCTATTCCTGTTCTTGGTACCGGCTCTTTCAATAGCCTGATCCACACTGTCTGTGGTCAGAACACCGTATATAACAGGTATGCCTGCATCTAAAGCTATACTTGCTATACCCTTTGTTACTTCTGCAGAAATATATTCAAAGTGAGGCGTAGCGCCCCTGATAACAGCGCCAAGGCATATAATTGCATTGTACTTATCAGACATGGCCATTTTCTTTGTAACCATAGGGATCTCAAAAGAGCCTGGCACCCTGACAACAGTAATATTGCCGTCATCTACATCACATTGTTTGAATGCGTCCAGGGCGCCTGCCAGCAACCTGCTTGTAATAAAGTCATTGAACCTGCTTACAACTATTCCAAACTTAAGACCCTTTCCAACAATTGCCCCCTCTATCGGTTCCGGCATAAAGATATCCTCCTTTATTTCAAATTTCAGATTTTGCTTAACATATGACCTAATTTCCGCTTCTTAGCCTTAAGATAATCAATATTGTCCTCATGAGGAGTGACCTCAATAGGTACACGTTCTGCTACGTCCAGCCCATATCCCTCCAACCCGACAATCTTCCTTGGGTTATTTGTCATTAACCTTAAGTGCCTGACGCCAAGATCAACCAGTATCTGGGCGCCGACACCATATTCCCTCAGCACAGGCATGTTTCCTCCGATGACAGAATCCTTAGCACCTTCCATCTCTTCATCCTGTGACTTGTATAAGGTGATCTTGCCAATCACTGACTCTTTAAGGTTATTGTTAATATAAAGCACTATACCGGCCCCCTCATTCTCTATTATCTCCATAGCCTTTTGAAGCTGTTCTCCGCAGTCACACCTCTTTGATTTGAAAATATCCCCTGTAATACATGCTGCATGGACACGTACAAGAACATTCGTAAGGGCATTAATATCCCCTTTGATTAGTGCAAAATGTATATTATGCTCCAGGTCATCTTCATAGACTATAACCTTAAAATCACCATAATCTGTAGGTAATCTCGAATCGGCAACTCTTCTGACCAGTGACTCCCTTTTCAGCCTGTACTCAATGAGATCCTTCACTGTAACGATCTTCAGGTTATTCTCCTGTGCAAATGAAATCAGTTCCGGCAACCTTGACATAGTGCCGTCTTCATTCATTATTTCGCATATCACACCGGAGGGATACAGCCCTGCAAGCTTGGCAAGGTCAACAGACCCTTCTGTCTGACCTGCCCTTTTTAAGACACCGCCATTTTGCGCCATGATGGGGAATATATGTCCTGGTCTTGCCAAATCACCCGGCCTTGTCTCAGGTCTTAAGGCAGTAAGGATTGTGACAGCCCGATCCTGCGCCGATATACCTGTAGTAATACCATGTCGTGCATCTACAGATACGGTAAAAGCGGTCCCGAAAGGCGCTGTATTGTCATGCGTCATAGGCTGGAGTGATAATTCTTCAACACGCTGAGGTGTAAGTGTAAGACATATAAGCCCCCTGCCGAAACGTGCCATAAAATTTATAGCCTCAGGCGTGACTTTTTCAGCAGCCATAACGAGGTCACCTTCATTCTCACGGTCCTCATCATCTACGAGAATAACCATCTTGCCCAGTCTTATATCTTTTACGGCTTCTTCTATTGAATTCAGCCCCATAACATATACTCCTTATATTAACACTCTCTTCAACCCCTTGAACCCTTTATTTGATTCTTAATCTCCTCCAACTCCCTCTCTATCCTCTCAAGCCTGTCTGCCACAGGGTCAGGAAGATGGACATGATCTAACATAGTCTCTGTCAGGCGTCGTCCACCTTGTTTAACAATACGCCCCGGTACTCCAACAACGGTAGAGTCCGCTGGAACAGATTCAAGCACAACTGAATTAGCGCCTATCTTTACATTATCTCCTATAACTATATTTCCAAGCACCTTGGCACCAACACCTACTACTATGTTATTCCCCAAAGTAGGATGACGCTTCCCCTTTTCTTTGCCGGTTCCACCTAAGGTAACACCCTGAAAGAGGGTAACATTATTGCCAATAACTGTTGTTTCACCTATCACTACCCCCATACCGTGGTCTATGAAAAAATAAGAACCAATTCTTGCCCCGGGATGTATTTCAATGCCAGTCAGAAACCTGCTGAAGTGCGATATAACTCTTGGTAAAACCGGAACATCTCTTTTCCATAACCAGTGCGCCACCCTGTGAAGCAAAACAGCATGAAAGCCCGGATATGTAAGAAACACCTCAATTTTACCTGAAGCAGCAGGATCTCTTTCAAAGACTGCATATAAATCTTTCTTAATATTTTCAAACATCTGTCAGCATACAAACGGCGTAAGCTCCTATACCTTCCCCCCTCCCAATTGCACCTATACCTTCACTCGTGGTGGCCTTGACATTAACCTGATTCACATCTATTTCCATGGCTGCAGCTATGTTTTTTATCATAGCATCTCTGAAAGGAAGAATCCTGGGGGCTTCAGCAATAACTACAGAATCAACATTTGAGATACTGAAACCTTTTAGCGTGATTATCTTCCTGGTTCTCTTCAATAATTCAATACTTGAGATCCCTTTTAATGAAGAATCCGTATTAGGAAAATGTATGCCGATATCTCCTTCGCCGGCAGCGCCAAGCATTGCGTCACATATGGCGTGTAGTAATACATCGGCATCAGAATGGCCTGTCAGGCTCCTGTCAAAGGGTATAATCACATTGCCAATGGTTACTGATTCACCTTCCCCAAACCTGTGAATGTCATACCCTATGCCAACCCTCATTTCATACCCTTTTTCTTTTGCATCCTTAATATCAATTCAGCAAGCAACAGATCTTCTTTTGTAGTAATCTTAATATTGTCCGGCGACCCCTCAACAATTTTAACCTTATAACCAAGTCTCTCCACTAAGGATGATTCATCT
>Ga0209619_10000240_pt1 | contig 36623 bp, 37 predicted proteins | sample Rifsed16ft3_FD_184011 | JGI IMG/M metagenome (GOLD analysis project Ga0209619, IMG submission 184011) | Soil microbial communities from Rifle, Colorado, USA - sediment 16ft 3 (version 2) | ecosystem: Environmental > Terrestrial > Deep subsurface > Rock core/Sediment | place: Rifle, Colorado... | reverse complement strand
CCTCCTCGCCCGGCATCTCCTCGAGCCGGCTCGAGATCTCCCGCATCGCCTCCGCCCACCGCGACGTGGAATCCGCCATGAGGGCGACGTTGTACCCCATGTCCCGGTAGTACTCCGCGAGCGTCATCCCCGTGTACACGCTCGCCTCCCGCGCGGCGACGGGCATGTTGCTCGTGTTCGCGATCAAGGCCATCCGCTCCATCAGCGGGGCGCCCGTGTACGGGTCCTCGAGCTTCGGGAACGTGGACAGCACCTCCGTCATCTCGTTCCCGCGTTCCCCGCATCCGATGTAGATGACGACCTGGGCGTCGCACCACTTCGAGAGCTGTTGTTCGGTGACCGTCTTTCCCGTTCCGAAGCCCCCGGGGATGGCGGCGGTACCGCCCTTCGCGATCGGGAACAGGAAATCTAACACGCGCTGGCCGGTGATCAGGGGGATCGTCGGCATCAGCCGGTCCCGCACGGGGCGGGCCCGGCGGACCGGCCACGTCTGGTGGAGCTTGACCTGCTCCCCGCTGTCGAGGCGGGCCACGACCTCGTCGACCTTGAACGTGCCCTCGCGGACGTCCGCGACCTTCCCGCCCTTGAAGTTCGGCGGGACCAGGATCCGGTGCTCGACGTTCTTCGCCTCCTGAACGGTCCCCACGACGTCCCCCGGGCCGACCGACTGGCCGGGCTTCACGCGGGGCACGAACTTCCACGACTTCTCCCGCGAGAGCCCCGGCGACTTCACGCCGCGCAGGATGAAGTCCCCCATCACCTTCTGCAGGACGGGCAGCGGCCGCTGGATGCCGTCGTAGATGCTCCCCAGGAGGCCCGGACCGAGCTCGACGACGAGCGGGGCGCCCGTGTCCACGACAGGCTCCCCGGGCCGCACGCCGCTCGTCTCCTCGTACACTTGGATGACCGTCTTCTCGCCAGCGATCTTGATCACCTCGCCCATCAGCTGCTCCCCGCCGACGAACACCACGTCGTACATCCGCGGGCGCAGCCCCGTGGCGGTGACGACGGGCCCCGCGACGCGGAAGATCTCGCCCGTCCCCTTCGCCTGGACCGCCTCCATCGCCTTCATCGCCATGTCGCTCGCCTCCCTGGAATCCGGATCACTTGTACAGGTCGACCCCGATCGCCCGCTTGATCTTCGAGCGGAGGTCCTCCTCCTCGCGCTTCCCGACCGCGATCACGACGGGGCGGGGCGTCGTCTCGAGGCGCCGCCGCATCGCGTGGCTCAGCGCCCCCATGTCCTCCGAGTTCAGGATGAGGATCCCGACCGCCGGGTCCTCGAGGACCTTCGCGACCTGCGCCTCCAGGCCCTCCCGCGAGACGCCGTACGTCTTGCGCACGCCCGCGAGCTTGAACCCCTGGACGAAGTCGTCCCGGCCGACCGCGGCGAGCTCCATCTCACACCACCAGCAGGTCCCGGATCACGTCGGAGCCGAGCCCGCTCTCCTTCCCCCGCGCGATGATCCGCAGGTTCTGGACCTCCCGCTCCTTCCGGACGATGTAGTCGAGGATCGGGAGCACGGACAGCGGGTTCACGTGGGCGTGCCGGCCCGCGCCCAGGAGGTGGAGCTTCTCGACGGACCGCACGAGCTGGCCCACGCCGAGGGCCTGCAGGTCCTTCAGGCGGCCCGCGAGCTCCTCCGTCAGCCGGTACTCCCGCAGGCGGGCGGCGAGGCCCGCCGCGTCCATCGTCAGCATCTCGACGAGGGCCTTCGTCTTCAGATCGAGCCCGCCCTCGATGAACGCGTCGGACGGGAGCGTGGCCTTCTGGGCCCACAGCCGGAGGAGGGTCTTCAAGTTCACGATGTCCACCTCCCGCCGCACCCACTCCCGCATCAGCCGGGTGCCCTCGGACCGCTCCGGAATCACCTCGAGGAGGCTCTGGTAGTACAGGGTGGTCACGAGGTCCTCCCACCGGTTCCACTTCTTCACCTCGGAGGGCCGGTACGCGATCCCCTCCAGGGCCTTCGCGTAGATCGTGCCATCGAGGCGGTCGAACACGTCGTCGAGGGAGGGCAGCTCGATCAGCTCGCGCAGGAAGCTCTCCCGCATACTGCCCGCGGGGACGAGGTCGTCCTGGATCTCGGCGGCGCTCGCCCCGAAGAGCTTGCCGCGGACGATCGTCTTGATGTTCTGGACGTCGAAGCGATCGAGGTACCAGCCGATCATCGAGCGCAGCTCGCCCTCGGAGAACACGAGGATCTGCGTGAAGATCGCGGCCATGTTCCGGCTCGTCGCGAGCTCGACGAGGTCGACGCCCGAGAAGCGCGGGGCCAGGGCGAGGACCTCCGCCTTGTAGGCGCCCTCCCCCAGGAGCCGGACGATTTCAGGGATCTCCATCTGGAGCATCCGGGTGTACGTCGCCTCCGTGAGCAGGGCGGCCTTCTTCGCCCGCACCCGGGCCGTGACGTAGGGATAGTTCCCGCTCTCGTACGGGATTCGGCGCGCGACGCGGCGCAGCCGCTCCGAGAGCTCCTTCGGGACGAGCTCCCTTATGACGGAGGCCATAGCACCTCCGCCACCTGGCGGATTGAGTCCCGCCACACGTCCGCGAGGATCGATTCGAACCGGAGGTCCGTCTTCCGCGTCCCGTCCGAGCTCTCGATGACGATCCCGCCCGCGCAGTCGATCGTCCCGCCGAATTTCGCGCCGACGACGGAGCGGACGAACGCCGCGTCCCGGGCGTTGCCGTAGACCTCCCCCGCCCGCCACTCCGTCGCCGACTCGTCCAGGAGCTTCCGGAGGAGGGCCTCGCGCCCGCCCATCGTCGCGAGGCGCTCGAGGACCTTCGCGTGGACCTCGTCGAGGAGCCCCTTCTGCGCGGCGAGGACGATCTTCCGGGCCTCGAGCTCCGCGCGGGCGAGCTCCTGGACCCGCACCCGCTCCGCGGCGGCGCGGGCTCCTTGCTCCCGCTCGGCGATCAGACGGGTCCCCTCGGACCGCGCCTCGTCGAGGAGCCGCTCCCGCTCCGCCTGGGCGGCCTTCCGGGCCTCCTCGACCTCCGCGCGTCCCCGGGAGAGGATCTCCTCGATGACGGCGTCGAGCCCCATGTCCACCGGCTCTGCGATCAGGTGACCGCCGCGGCCACGAGCTGGATCGCGATGATCAGGCCGAACAGGACGATGGTCTCCGGCAGGACCATCAGCACGAGGCCCCGAGTGAACAGCTCGGGCTTCTCGGCCATGGCCCCGACGGTCGCCCCTCCGACGACTTTCTCGGCCCATGCGGTCGCAAGTCCAGTCCCGGTGATGGCTAGCGCTGCGGCGATCGCAGCAATCGGTTCTATTGCCATTTCCCTATGCCTCCTGCGGTTTTCGCGTGCCAAAGGGAACGAAACGAATCCCGTTTCCCTTAAAGAACTTCGTAAAGGACTCTACGTAGTTCAGCCGGAGTCCCTGGATGCCCGCCGAAATCCCTCCGAGGGCGAAGACGAGGAGCTGGGCGAAGACGAGGAGGACAAACCCGAGGCCGGCGGACAGCACGTCGTGCTCGATCACGAGGTTCGTCAGGATCAGGGTGTTGAACGCCGTCGCGATCGCGGCCTTGCCAATCCCGATCCCCGCGAGCCGTGCGTACGAGATCATGTTCGCGACGAGGCCCCCGATCTCGAGGGGCGCGACGGGCGACTCTCCGAACCCGAGGAACGCCGCGAGCACGAGTCCCAGGGAGATGGTCGGGATTCCGTAGCCGAGAATCGGCAGGACGCCGACCGGGTCGAGCATCCCGGAAAGGATCTTCGAGTAGACCCAGTTCGCGGTCCCGGTCCACGAGAGCGTCCGGGTGAGGATTGTGAAGAGCCCGAAGAGGCAGAGGAACCACCCGAGCTTCGCGAGGGCGTGCTTCTTGCTGTGGCGGACGTTGTTCACGATCCCGATGATGAAGCTCGTCCCGAGGTGGAGGAACGCGAACAGGATCGAGAGGTACATCATGTCCGCGAGCCCGAACTCCTTGTGGATGAGCGCGGTCAGGGGATAGTTCAGCCCGAACTTGTCCCAGGCGAGCTCCTCCGGGTGGGCCTGGGGGGCGAGATGGAACGGCATCCCGAACATCTCGCCGTACAGGAAGAGCCCGAACACGAGCGCCCAGAAGCCGCCGAGCGCGATCACGATCAGGAGGTTCCGGAGGTCCGACGTCTTCGGGAGCTTCCGGAAGGCGAGGACCCCGATGAGCACGAACAGGGCGCCGTAGCCCGCGTCCCCGATCATGAACCCGAAGAAGAACGGGAATGCAACGAGGATGAACACGGTCGGGTCGAGCTCGTGGTAGCTCGGGGTCGAGTACAGGTGAATCAGGAACTCGAAGGGCTTCGCGGGGCGGGGGTTCTTCAGGAGGACCGGTGGCTCCGCGCCGTGGCCGTGGCCCGCCTCCGGCTCCGACGACTCCACGAACACGCCAAGCGCGGAGAGGCGGGAGGCGAGCTTCGAATGGAGTGCAGCGGGGACCCAGCCGTCGATCACGAAGGAGTGCTCGCTCACCGCGAAGCGGAGCGGCGCCTCGGCCTTCTCGACCTCGACCTCAAGGGCCTCCTCCGCCGCGACGACGAACCCCGCGTAGCGCTCGCGTAGCTTCGCGAGGCGGCCCTCCACGTCCTTCAGGCGGGCCCGCCACTTCTCCTCGTCCGCGACCGACGCGTCCAGGAGCGCCTTGGGATCCCCGCCCTCCGCGGGGACGCCGACGGGGGCGAACCCAAACTTGCCCAGGAACCCGGAGGCGGAGTCCGCGTCCCGCGTCGGGACGAAGGCGGCGGCGACGCCGGACGCCTGGAATAGCTCGCCGCGGGGGACGGCCTCCTCGAACCCGACGACGTCGCGCGCCACGCGCCCGATGAGCACGGTGACGTTCTCGTACCCTCGGTAGGCATCCAGGGGGAGGCCGAGCGCCGCGAACGGGCGGAGCTCCTCGATCCGCCGGGTCAGGTCCGCGAGCAAAGCCTGCGTCTTCTTCCGAGTGCTGTCCTCCTCGGAGATGTTCAGCTCGAGGGCGAGCACCCGGGCCCGGAGCTCCTGGAGCCGGAGCCGCTCTTGCTCCGTCCCCGCGCTCTTCTCGACGGCGAGGATCGCGGCGATCGACCGCAGCTTCACGAGGCTGTCCGAGAGCTCGGCAGCGTGCGGCAGGGGCTTCCCAATCGAGAACCCCGCCTCACCCTCGTGGTGCTCCACGATATGGAGCAGCCTGAGCTCGTGCAGCGCCTCGATTGTCGGCGCGAGCTTGTCCCGAGGCCCGACGAGGAGGGCCCGCGACATGGCCTCCGGCCTAAACATGGCGGGTGCCCTCGAACTTACCCACGACGAGCTCGACTGCCTTGTCCACGTTGGCACGGCCCCTCGCCGCCATCCGCGCCGCCTCCTCGCGGCCCGCGGCGAGGGTCTTGTCCCGCTCCTTCTTCACGGAGGCGTCCGCCGCCGCCAGGATCTCGCGGTACCGGGCCTCCGCCCGCTCCCGCAGCCGGTCCCGGACCTCCAGGGCCTCGCGCCGGGCCTCCCGGAGGACCCGTTCCCGGTCCTTCCCCGCGGCCTCCTTCGCGGCCCGGATCTGGGCCTCCGTGTCCTTCAACTTGAGAAGGGTTTCCTCCTTTCCCATCGGCACCGACTCGCGGGACATCGCGGGGTCTTTTAAAAGGTTTCGGAGAACGCGAACGCCCCGCACGGTCTTCCGCGGGAAGTCAGGAGCGAAAGTTCCAGCAGACGTTTAATATAATAATCACACGATTTTATTCCGGGACCGATGCCGCAGAGGGGGCGGAAACCCCGCGACGCGACGGAGAAATCGCGCAAGTCTGCGGCAATCTCCAAACGTATAAATAGCGCACGGACTTTCGATGACTGGCCCGCAACGAGCGGTGCCAGAGGGTCGCGGGATGAGGGCCGTTAGCATCTTCTTCGCACTAGCTCTGGTCATGGCCCTCACCCTCGTCCTCCCCGCCAACGCCCGGGCGGCCGACACGCCCAAGCTCATCCTCACGGTCGAGGCGGGGCCCGGCGCCACGTTCGTGTTCACCCCCGCGAGAATCGTGCTGCCCCAGGTCCCGATCATCCTGAACGTCACGGTCTGGAACAGCGGGACGACGGGCCCCCACACGTTCAGCATCCGGGACTCCGGCGGGACACTCAAGATCGACGTCCAGGTCCCGGCCCTGAACGATCGCGCGCAGGTCGAGTTCGCGGTGAACTCCACGAACGAGATCTACTACAACGGAGAGCTCTTCCAGGCGGAGGCGCTGGGGGGCGGCATCAAGTTCTTCTGCGTCCCGCATGAGACTATGGGGATGGTCGGGTCGATCGTCGTCGGCGGCACCACGACCGCGCCGAGCGAGAACCTGGGCATCTTCCTGAGGGCGTACTGGATCGGCCTGATCGGGCTCGCCGCGATGCTCGTCTGGATCGGCATCACGTACTACATCATCAGGTCCAGCAGCACCCACTTCAGGGACCAGCGGCAACACTTGCGGAGGGGCCTCCCGTGACGGAGCTGATCCGCTCCGACGCCCCGCGCCGCTCCCTCGGGGGCCTGCTCACGATGGCGGGCCTCGCGATTGGCACCCTGTTCTTCACCGTCCTCTCGTTCCTCGGGATCGCGTTCGCGTGGAACCAGGCTGTCGTCGCGTTCTGGTTCGGCGTCGTGTTCCTGCTCCTCGCGGTCTTCTTCGACGTGTACCGGCGGGAGTTCGTCCCCGACGAGCTGATCCACAAGCAGCGCCGGCCGAAGGTCGTGTACAAGCGGGACATCCGGTGAGGGCGATGGCGGGCGACGCGAAGGATTGGGCGGACGAGGACCGGCCGGCGGACCTCGGTCGGCGGCGGTTCCTGAAGACGACCCTCACCATGGGGGCGATCGGGCTCGTCGGGACCGCGGTCGCGAGCGCGAAGTCGATCCTCCCGCCTCCGTTCGAGTTCAAAGGCACCGTGGACGACAAGTTCCGCTACGGGCGGCCGGACAACCCGTCCCTCTGGTTCGCCCCGCTCGCGGGCCAGCCCGTGAAGACCTCGGACTTCGCGCTGTGGCAGGGCGCGGCCTGCCTGTGGCGGCAGACGTTTGACGACACCGGCAAGGCGATCCCCGGCTCCGGGTACCCCGCCATGGTCATCTGCGTGGACGCGAGCCTCGTGAAGGCCCCGCCGGAGTTCGAGCCGCACATCGTCCGCGCGGACGTGGGCGGCGTGCCCGCCGCGTTCATCGCGCTCTACAGCCGGTGCGTCCACTTCTGCTGCAAGCCGGCCTGGCACGTCCAGCGGATCCCGGACACCCTCCACGACTACGTCGCCGAGCCTCGCACGTTCCTGGCGACGGACCCCGCCACGGGGGCGCCGGACCCGCAGGACCCGATCTGGTGCCTCTGCCACAACTCTCAGTACGACCCCGTCACGTTCGTCCAAAACGTCCACCCGCCGCCCGCGAACGTCACGTACATCGGGGCCCAGTATGTCCACGGCCCCGCCACGCGGGCCCTGCCCAGCATCCCCGCCCGGCTCACGGGCACGATCCTCGAGGGCCTCTACGACCCGGACGAGGGCGGGCACCCGGAGTGGTACTCCGCGTACTGCCGCTGAGGGAGGGACATGAGCGCGGGGGACAAGATAGCCGGGATCGGGCGGCGGGCGAACCGAACGCTGTTCGGCTGGGTCCGGGACCGCTTCCCCACGGCCCCGTGGGCGGAGCTGACCCGCAAGATCGTGGAGACCGACCAGCGCCAGCTCCCGAGGAGCCACGCGGAGAAGTACGAGCTGAAGACGATCTGGTACTGGTACCCGCTGTACTGCCTGGGCGGCATCTCGTTCGTCGCGTTCCTGATTCTCACGATCACGGGGATCGTCCTGGGCTTCTACTACGTCCCGGATGGCCGGGTCTCGTACACGACAACGGGGGCGCCGACGAACGCCGCCTACGAGTCGCTCCTGTACATCATGAACGCCGTGCCGTTCGGGTTCGTAATCCGCGGCCTCCACCACTGGGCCGCCCACATCATGATTGCGGCCGTGTTCCTGCACATGTGCCGGGTGTACTTCACGGGCGCGTACAAGAAGCCGCGCGAGCTGAACTGGATCATCGGCGTGATCCTCCTGTTCCTCACGCTGGGCTTCGGGTACACCGGCTACCTGCTCCCCGCGAACGACCTCAGCGACGGGGCCGCCACGATCGGGATCAACATGGCGAAGTCCGTCCCGTACCTCGGGGACCTCCAGGCGATCCTCTTCTTCGGCGGGACGGACATCTCGGCGACGAACTACGTGCTCCGGATGTACTGGTGGCACGTGTTCATCCTGCCGTTCATCAGCATCGGCCTGATGCTCGTCCACATGGCCCTCGTGTGGATCCAGGGAGTGGCGGAGCCCCACTGAGGAGTCCCCATGGAGGTCGAGCGGGTCCGCGACAAGGTGTTCGAGGAGCGGCCGGGGTTCCCGACCCAGTACGGGCCGGACCGCACAGACCGCCAGCCGGGCTCCCCGCTCGTCCCCCACGAGACGTACCGGGACCTCGTGACCGTCCTGCTGCTCACCGCGATGCTGTTCTTCCTCACCGCGGCGATCGTGCCGTCCCTCGAGAAGCCGAGGAACCCCGCGGAGACCCCGTTCATCGTGCCGGACTGGTACGTCCTATTCTCGTACGGCCTCCTGAAGCTCGCGGAGATCCTCCCGGAGTTCGACATGCCCGGCGTCCTCGGGCTCCCCGGGTGGCGGGTGACGGCGGGCTTCTGGGGCTTCGTCCTGACGAACGTCCCCCTGATTTACCTCGTCCTGCTGCCGTTCATCGACCGGGGGCGGGAGACCCGGCCCGCGAAGGCGCCCCTCCGGTCCGCGGTCGGCGTGTCGTTCCTCTTCGTGTGGATGTTCTTCGCGTCGATGTACTCCGTGAACAACCTGATCCTGGAGAAGTGGCCCGTGATCGGGAGCGACGACGTGCTGAAGGCGTTCATGTTCGTCCCGCCCTTCCTCGCGTTCGCCGGGACCTACATCGGCCTGCGGCGGCTCGGGTACGCGCCGATGCACTGGTGGCGGGTCGTCCCCCTGATGGCGGCGTTCCTCGTCACCCTCGCGCACTCCCTCCTGATCCTCGCGACGATCGGCGGCTGGTCGCAGTACGGGCTCGTCGCCCTGTTCCTGGGCCTCCTCACCGGGATCACGTTCGTCCCCGCCTTCGCCGTCACGTGGCTCCCCGAGAAGAACGCCCTGCGGGCCATCATGGCGGTCGGGGGCTCCCTGGTCCTGTTCACCCTGGCGCTGTGGTTCCTCCTGTGGTACTACGACCCCGCCTCGACCTTCGGCACGATGGTGGTCCTCGTCCCGAACATGCACACGGTCTTCGCGCTCCCGATCTTCTCGTTCATCACGGCGTACATGTCCCTGCGGCGGCCGTACAGCACGTACGAGTACCTCCTGAACGAGTGCTACCAGTGCGGGAAGTGCCACACCGTGTGCCCCGTCACGAAGGTCGAGGACGACGCGATCGGCGGCCTGAACCTCGTGTACAACTCGTTCAAGAAGCAGCACGACGGCGTGCCGATGTGGACGTGCCTCGCGTGCGACGCGTGCAGCGCGGTGTGCCCGCTCGACATCAAGTACAGCGACTACATCCTCGAGGAACGCGCAAAGGTTATGGGGCAACCCGCGGTGGACGGGGGCGGAGAGGAATGATCCCCGAGTACGGCCCCGGGCGGACGGTCCCGCACCCGGTCCTGTTCCGCCTCCTCGACAGCGAGGCGGACGACACGACGGTGCCGGAGATCAAGGTCGAGCACCGGTCCGAGTACGCGTACTACCCGGGCTGCGTGGATTACTACGACCAGGAGATGCAGTTCTCCCACGCGAACTACGGGGAGACGAACCACGGGATCATCTTCGACTCCTCGATCAAGCTCCTCCGCGCGGTCGGGATCGAGCCGATGATCCTGGACCGGAGCTTCATGAAGTGCTGCGGGCACGACCAGCTGTGGCAAGGCAAGGTCGACCTGTTCCGGAAGATGCGGGACTACAACGCGAAGATCATCAAGATGCTCGGCGTGAAGACCCTGATCACGTCGTGCGCGGAGGGCTACCGCACGTTCCGCCTCGACTACAAGCTCGACGGCGTGCGGGTCGTGCACATCACCCAGATCCTGTTCGAGCGCGGGCTCCGGGTCCCGGCCACCGGCGACGCGAAGCGGATCCGGGTCGCGTACCAGGACCCGTGCCGGTCCTGCCGCCAGATGCCCGTGGACCCCGTCTACGAGGAGCCGCGGGAGCTGATCAGGCGCGTCGACAACGCGGACCTCGTCGAGCTGAAGACGTTCCGGGCGGACGCGCAGTGCTGCGGCGTGGCCCAGATGATGTACTGCAACGACAAAACGAAGGGGCTCACGTACAGCCGGATGGACGAGGCCCGCGAGGCCGGGGCGGACTACCTCCTGACGGCGTGCCCGAAGTGCCTCACCCACTTCGGGTGTCTCCACCACGAGAACAAGTGGCGGCCGGGCGAGGAGCGGTACAAGTACCGCGTGATGGACATCACGCACTTCCTCGCGGAGCGGCTGCCCGGGCCGTGGCCCACGGGCGGGAACGTCGACGAGCGGCGGAAGGAGCCGCCGCTGCCCGGCAAGAAGGGAGGCGGGTGATGGCGGCCGCCGCCCCGCCCGCGCCGGCCCCGGCGGACCCCCACACGGCGTACTACCGGTCCATCCGCCAGATGAACCTCGAGCTCGCGCAGAAGCGGTACAAGACGGAGTTCCGGTTCCGCACCCAGCAGTACATCCGCGGCCGCGGGACGACCGCGACCGTCGACGAGGAGGTGTGCATGGGGTGCACGCATTGCTTCGACAACTGCGCGTTCGAGGCGATCGACATGTTCGACCGCAAGTTCGCGCTCCCCGGGCTCTCGTACACCTCGCGGAAGGCCCTGATCATCGTGGACAACTGCGTGGGGTGCGAGAAGTGCGCGATCGTGTGCCCCGTGGACGCGATCGACATGGTCCCGAAGGCGGGCTTCGAGATGAGGGACGCGAAGCTCGTGCCGACCGGCGCGCCGCCCCCCGCCCCGCCGCGGCCCGCTCCCGCGAGGCCCGCGGCCCAGGCGCCGCCGACCGCGGCCCCGCCCGCCGTCGCGCCGAAGCCGGAGGTGGCGTAGACGCCCGAGGCCCCCACGGAGCGGATCGTCGCCCGGAAGGTGAAGAAGGCGCGCCTCACGTTCCGCCAGGAGATCAAGACGATTCAGAACCTCCCGAAGATCCAGCGGCTCGTCGTCGGCCTGAAGGTGGCGGGGGTGTTCCTCGTCGCGATCGGGATCGAGGGGATCGTCTCCGGGAACTACCTCTGGGCGGTCGTCTTCATCCCGCTCGGCATCTTCGTCTCCATGGCCCCGATCAAAGTGCGCGTCGACCGCTGCATCGCGTGCGCGAGCCCGCTCGCGCCGAACCAGGCGATCTGCCCGCTGTGCGGCGCGCCCCAGATGTGACGCCCGCCTAGAAGAGGCGGCCCGACGGCCCGGCGAGCGGGACCGTGGGCTCGACGACGCGCGCGGAGTCGATCTCCTCCTTGAGCCGCTCCAGGAGGACGATCCGGCCGCGGTACATCCGGTCCTCGGACCACAGCTCCGCGAGGCGGGAGAGGTACGAGGCGCCCGGCGTGGCCCGCGCGAGCTCCCACACCTGGCGGGAGACCGAGTACACCTTCGGGGGCTCCTTCGGCGCGTCGAAGCCCGGGGCGAGGGACACCGTCCCCGTCGCCCGCACGGCCCCGAAGAGGGAGGCCTTCGCCCCCGCGACCTCCCCGACGGTCCCCAGCTTCGCGACCACGTCGCCGAGGGCCTTCGCGGGGAACGTGAGGTAGCCCGGGAACAGGAGGCGGCCCACCCGCTCCGCCGTCCGCGCGTACGCGCGGGCCTCCGCGTCGTACGGCGAGGGCACGTCCGCGCCCTTCGCGGTGAAGCCCGCCAGGAGCGCGTCCACGGCCTTCTCGCGGACCGGCACCACGGTCGGTGCGCCGCCCAGACCGACCTCGAGGATGAAGGCCCCGCCCGCGGCGCCCGGATGGAGGAGGGCCCATGCGCCCCCGTCGTAGACGTTGGCGTAGAGGAGGGCCCGCCCGGAGGCGGTGAGCCTCGCGACCGCCTCCCCGAGCCTCGCGGCGTCCGGGAAGTGGTACACGAGGTTCCTCAGAGACCGGGGGCGAGGGGCGAGCAAGACGGAGACGGCCGCGGGGACGACGAACTCCGCCATCGAGTTCTGGAGCAGCCCGAGCAGGTCGTACCCGGTCCCGTGGTTCGCGACCTCCTCGAAGCCGATCCGCGCGCGGGTGCCGTGGGACGCGATCGCGCGGACCGCCAGGAGGTGGCGGCGGAACGGGCCGCGGTAGGACTGGAACACGGCGTCCCCGTACAGCGCGTCCCCGATCGCGTAGTCGAGAGGCACCAGGGGGAAGAACGGCACCAGCCGTCCCACCCGGGCGGCCTCGTCGAACAGCGCCTTCCACCGCGCGCCGACGCCTGCGAGGGCCTGGTGGCCCTTCGGGTCCACCGCGATGGCCGAGAGGTCGACCGGGTCCACCTCGATCCCGCCCTGGGGCGGCACGATCCACGGGTGCGTCGTGACGACGGAGGGCTTCACGGTGACCCCGATGTCCTGGTCCTTCGAGACCGCGAGCTGCCGGCGCACGTAGTGCCAGTCCTCCGCGCCCAGGCCGAGGCTCACCGTGCTCTCCTGCCCGTTCGCGATCCGGACGAGCTTCTGGAGCTCGACGTCCGTCTTCGGCTTCATCGTGACGGAGGGGCGGCGCGCGAGGACCGCGACGATCTCCGGCGGCAGGACCCGGTCGTCGCGGGTGAAGAGGGCCTCGATGAGGGCGTCCCGGATCACCTCGCGGAGGGCGGGGACGGATGTCGCCGCGTCGAGGAACGCGCGGTCCACGAGGAGCCCCATCAGCGCTTGCCTCCTTCCAGGGACACGTATGCCAACCTCGGCGCGAGCCGGCGGACCGCGGCCGCGAGGTCGAGGCCGATGCCCATGACCTCCGGCGGGATGTGGTCGAAGAGGGGCACGGGGTACCGCGTCCAGACCTCGATCGTCCTTCCCGGATTCACCGTCTGGTGCGGGTCGAACACGCCCTTCAGGGTCCCGTACATCCCCACCGCGCCTTTGTGCATCCGCGGGAAGTTGAAGGCGGTGAGGAGACCGAGCCCCTGCGGGTGTCCGCCGAGGGCGAACGCCGCGTCCCCCCACTTCTTCACGAACCCGAGGGCGGTCGGCGCGGACATCCGCCCCTCCTCCAGCAGGAAGTACGGGACGATCGCGACCGTGCTCCGGTCCACGAGGAAGCTGTTCACCGCGACCTGCATCTTCAGGCGCCGCATCAGCCGGCCCGCCCGCATCAGGGCGTCCGGGAACCGCTTCGCCGGGACGACGGACTCCGTGAGCACGAGGCCGCCCGCGAGGCGCCGCGCGGGGTAGAGGTCGAACCGGCCGTCCCACATCGCCTTCGCGACCGCCTCGCCGAGCTTCCTCCCGCCGAGGCCCGCCATCGCGCCGTCGAGCTCCTTCTCCGAGGCGATGCCCTCGTCCTTGGGGCCCTCGAACACGACCTGCACGAGGCCCTGCGGGTCCGGCGAGCCCGCACGGACGGCCTTGAGGAACGCGAGGTGGACCGGGTCGTAGACCGCGACGTGGTACGGCTCCAGGTCGGAGGCCTCGAGGGCGGGGACGACCTCGCGCGCGGCCCACAGGTCCCGGAACGAGTACGCGAGGGGGCGGAGGTCCTCGGGCTTCGGGGAGAGCTGGAGGGTCGCCTCCGTGATCACGCCGAGCGTGCCCTCCGCGCCGAAGAACGCGGGGTTCAGGTTCGCGTACGAGGTCGCGAGGTCCGCGGTGCCGTCCGCGGTCCGGATCACCTCCCCGCTCGGGAGGACGACCTCCATGTCGAGGACGAGATCCCGCGCGCTCCCGTACTTCGCGGAGCCGATGCCCGCGCCGCCGGTAGAGTACCAGCCCGCGATCGTCGAGGCGGGGGCGCCCAGCGGCGCCGCCGGGAGGAAGAGGCCCTTCGAGGCCGCATACGCGGCGGCCTCTTTCCAGGTCCGGCCCGCCTGGACGGTCAGCGTCCGGCGGTCCGCGTCGAGCCGCACGATACGGTCCATCTGCCGCAGGTCGAGCAGGATTCCGCCGCGGTTCGGGACCGAGCCGCCCACGACCCCGCTGCCCCCGCCCCGGGGAACCAGCGGCAGGCCCGCCTCGTACGCGAACTGGACGAGCCGCGAGACCTCCTCCGTGGTCCTCGGCACCGCGACGAAGTCCGGGAGCGTCTTCCACTGGAGGTTCGCGATCTTCGGGAGGGACGAGAAGTCGTGGCTCATCATGAGCCGTTCCACCGGGCTGCGCGAGACCCGCTCCGGGCCCAAGATGTTCACGAGGCGGCGGAAGCTGTAATCCAGGCTCACCAAGGCCGTCTCTCCCGGCTATCGCGCGGAAAGGGAGGGGCGGTCTTAAACCTAGCGAGTTCGGCTCCTCACCGGCCTCGCGATCCGCTCAGACCCCGAGGGACTTGATAATCAGCTCGCGGAGGCGCGCGGGCGTCGCCCCGGTCTCCGTCGCGTCGAGAAGGCGCGCAACGAACGCCACCTTGTCGTCGGTTGCGGAGTCGATCTGCCGGGCGATCTCGAGCTTTAGCTGGGCGTCCGCCTTGCCCATCGTGCTGATCCCGAGCTCCGAAGCGGCGTCGCGGAGGCGGGCGCCCGACGTGCGAGGTTCCGTCGCGAACTCCTGCTGGATCTGGCGCTCGACCTCGAGCTTTCCCCGCCGGAACTCGCCCCACGCGCGCCCGATGCTTCGGGCGAGCTCGGGGAGCTTCTGGGGACCGAACAACAGGAGGACCGCGATGACGATGAGAAGGATAATCCACTCGAACCCGCCGGGGAGCTGGGCCCCGAGCCGAAGGAAGTCCGGCAACGGCATGGTCGCCTCCGGTCGCGTCCCATGCGGAGCGGCTCTTATGAGCTTTTCGCCGCACCCGTCTCCCGGTCACGGTTCCGGAAGCGGATGCGAATCGCCGCGTACCCCGCCACGTAGAGCACGAGCATCGGGATGGACACGAGCATCATCGTGACCCCGCTCCCGTCTGGCGTGATTGCCGCGCCGAAGACGAAAATCGCAATCGCCGCGAAGCGCCAGTGGCGCTTCCAGAACTGCGGGCTGACGATTCCCAAGACAGAGAGGCCGTACATCACCACTGGGAGCTCGAAGGCCGCGCCGAACGCGAGGCTGAACAGGAGGATAAAGTCGACGAACTCCTGGAGCTGGAGGAGGGGCTGGGCCCCCATCGCGATCGCAATCCCGTAGAGGAACGAGAACGTGAACGGGAGGACGACCAAGAACGCGATCGATACTCCGAGCAGGAAGAGGAGGACCACCGGGACGGACACGCGGACGATAAGCCGGCGCTCCTTCGGCTTGAGGGCGGGGGCGACGAACCGCCAGAACTCGTACGTCGTGATGGGGGAGGTCGCCACGATCGAGAGGAAAAGGGCGACCTTGAACTGGACGAGGACCGGCTCCCAGGGCGTCAGGACGACGGGGTTCACGTAGGTCGGGACGAGCCAGGACCGGACCGCGACGAAGAACTGCTGGGCGATGCTCTCCTGGAGGTTCAGGGTGGGGAGCGGCAGCCACATCGGGACGCCGAGGACCACGACGTACTGGAAGCTGAACATCAGGAAGATGACGAACGCGACCACGAAGGCCCACACGACGACCTTCAGCCGCTGCCGTACCTCCTCGAGGTGCTGGAAGAACGTTTTGGGGCGGTCCGGCTCCCCGCCATCGCGCCCCGCGCGGGCCATGGGCGCGGAACGGGAGCGCCCCTATATGGCCTTTCGGCGGGCCGCTCCCTCAGAACGAGTACCGGTCCTCCGTCCACGGGTCGGCGGTGTTGCTGTACCCGCGGACCTCCCAGTACCCGGGCTCGTCCTTCTCCACGAACGTGACCTGGCGGACCCACTTCGCGCTCTTCCACGCGTAGCGCTTCGGGACGACGAGGCGCAGCGGTCCCCCGTGCTCCAGGGGCAGGGGCTTCCCGTCGTGGCGGTACGCGAACAGCACGTCGTCGTCGAGCAGCATGTCGAGGGGCAGGTTCGTCGTGTACCCCGCGTCCCCGCAGGTGAGCACGACGTGCCTCGCGGCGGGCAGCGGCCGGGCCAGGTCTGCGATCGTCCGGAAGCTCACGCCCTCCCAGCGGTTATCGAACCTCGACCAGCCCGTCACGCAGTGGAAGTCCGCGGTCACCGCCGCGGGCGGGAGCGCGGTGAACTGGGCCCACGTCAAGGTCGCGGGCTTCTCGACCGCCCCGTCGATCCGGAGCGTCCAAGCCTTCGGGTCGAACCGCGGGACGATCCCGAGGTCGAGGCGGGGCCATCCGTGGGCCATGTGCTGTCCGGGTGGGAGTCGGGGCTCCGGCATCCGCGGGACGCAACGCGCCGCCCGTTATCAAGGGTCGCCATAGCCCCGCCGGACGACGCCCCGGCACGGGAGGCGCCGCGCCTCCGAGGACCGCGAAGAAAGGTTTTATTAGGATGGGGCTTTAGGCAGCCGAAATGGAGCTACTGGACGCCTACGTCCCCGTCGCTCTCTTCGTCCTCGTCGCCCTGACGTTCCCGCTCCTCACGTTCTTCCTCACCCGCCTCTTCCGGCCCACGCACCCCACCCCACTCAAGGACCTCACCTACGAGTGCGGGGAGATGCCGGAGGGGGAGGCGGCGATCCAGTTCCACTTCCAGTACTACATGTTCGCCCTGATCTTCGTCGTGTTCGACGTCGCGGCCGTGTTCCTCGTCCTGTGGGCGTTCATGGTGTACGGCGTCTCCCACGACCCCGCGGCCACGCTCGAGACCAAGATCGCCCTGTTCGCGCCGATGCTCCTGGGGTTCATCCCGATCCTCTTTGTCGCGACCCAGTACGCGCTGAAGAAGGAATCCATCATCCACATCTGAGCGCCGTGGCGGGTCACGACCGGTGGTGAACGCGATGGGGGCCGAAGAAGACCTGGCGAAGGCGGTCCGGGAGAGGTTCCCTTCCGCGTTCAACGAGCTCGGGGTGGTCCGGCCCCGCGTCGTGAAGGGCGTGATCGACCGGAAGGACCTCGTGGAGATCTGTTTCTACCTCAAGGAGGAACTCGGCTTCGCGCACCTCTCCTGCATCTCCGCGGTGGACTGGAAGGACCACTTCGAGTCCGTGTACCACCTGTACAACTACAAGACCGGGATGACGCTCCAGCTGAACGCCTGGATTCCGACGGACGACCCGAAAATCGCCAGCGTCGTCTCGCTCTGGAACGCGGCGAACTACCACGAGCGGGAGGCGTGGGACCTGATGGGTGTGGTGTACGAGGGCCACCCGAAGCTCGAGCGGATCCTGCTCCCGAAGGACTTCCGGTACCACCCGCTGCGGAAAGACTTCCCCCAGGAGACGGAGAGGCAGTACATCACCCGCCGCAAGCTGAAGACCGGGGGCCGCTGAGATGGCCGAGTTCTGGGTGAACATGGGCCCCCAGCACCCGATGACCCACGGGCTGTGGAACATGCGGGTGAAGATCTCCGGCGAGACGATCACGGACGCGGAGCCCGAGATCGGGTACCTCCACCGCGGGTACGAGAAGATCATGGAAGTCCGGGAGTTCCAGAAGAACGTCGTCCTCACGGATCGCCTGTGCTACGTGTCGAGCGTCACGTGGTCCCACGCGTACGCCTTGGCGTGCGAGAAGATGATGGGGCTCGAGGTGCCGCCCCGCGGCCAGTGGATCCGGGTCATCTCGCTCGAGATCCAGCGCCTCGCCTCCCACCTGATGTGGCTCGCCGCGTACGGCCCCGACCTCGGGCTCCTCACCGCCCTCCTGTGGGCCCTCCGGGAGCGGGAGCTGTTCCTGGACCTGCTCCAGCTCCTCACGGGCGCCCGGATGAACCAGAACTTCCCGCGGGTCGGCGGGGTCCGGAACGACCTTCCGCCGGACTTCGACAAGTACTGCGCGAAGATCATCAAGCACTTCCGCGGGAAGCTCGACGAGTACAAGCGCCTGATGCACGACTCGAAGATCTTCCGGATGCGGACGCAGGGCGTGGGCCGGATCTCCGCCGCGGACGCGATCGACTGGGGCGTCACGGGCCCGAACCTCCGGGCGTGCGGGGTCGACGTGGACCTGCGGAGGCTCGAGCCGTACGAGACGTACGACGAGGTGGACTTCGAACCCCAGGTATGGAAGGGCGGGGACGGCGGGGACTCGTACGCGCGCTTCATCTGCCGGTTCAACGAGATGCGGGAGAGCTGTGACATCATCGAGCAAGCCGTGAAGAAGATCCCCGCGGGCCCGTACCGCGCGAAGGCGCCGCGGCGGGCGGAGGGGGAGGGCTTCGCGCGCACGGAGGACAGCCGGGGCGAGGCCCTGTTCTACGTGATCGGGGACGGCGACGACCGGCCGTATCGCGTGAAGATCCGGAGCCCCGTGTACTGCACGATGGCCGCGACCCCCCTGATGCTCCGAGGGAACAAGATGGCGGACGTCGTCTCGATCCTCGGCAGCGTGGACGTGTGCGTCGGGGAGATGGACAAGTGAGCGGCGCCCTCGTGTCCCCGGACCTGTTCACGCTGTGCAAGGTCCTCGTGGGCGGGATCCTGCGGATCCTGTCGGACGGCGTCCTCGCGGCGACCCCCGTCGGCAGCCCCGTCGAGGGCCTCCGGGGCCTCGGGTACTTCCTCGTCGAGGACTGGCTCGTGACCCTGCTCGCCTGGGTCGTCGCGATCACGATCATGGTCACGTGGGCCGCGGCAATCCAGCTCCTCACGATCATGTGGATGGAGCGGAAGTTCTACGCCCGCCTCCAGGACCGGTACGGGATCATGGTGAGCATCTGGTCCCTCCCGTTCTGGCCCTTCTCCTGGTGGGCGAAGCGGAGGAACAAGCCGACGCACCGCGGGCTCGGCTACCTGCAGAACGTCGCGGACGGCGTGAAGCTGATCCAAAAGGAGAACATCACGCCCGCGAGCGCGGACCGCGCGATGTTCCACACGGCCCCCGTGATGATCGCATCGTCCACGATCCTGATCTTCGCGGCCCTGCCGTTCAGCGAGGGCTTCGTGATCGCGAACGTGCCGCTGAGCCTCCTCTTCATCCTCGCCACGTTCTCGATCGCCCCGCTCGGCATCCTGATCGCGGGCTGGGCGTCGAACAACAAGTACTCGCTGATCGGCGGGATGCGGGCCGCCGCCCAGCTCATGGCGTACGAGATCCCGCTCCTCCTCGCGATCGTCGCGGTCCTGATCTACTCGGGCACCCTGAACGTGATCGACATCGTGCAGCGCCAGGAGGTCCCGCTCGCCGCGAGCGGGCCGCTCTCGTACATCCCGAGCTGGAACATCTTCTCGATCCCGCAGTTCATCGGGTTCGCGGTCTTCTTCGTCGCGATCATGGCGGAGATGGAGCGCATCCCGTTCGACATCCCGGAGGCGGAGGCGGAGCTGGTCGAGGGCTGGACGACGGAGTACACGGGGATGCGGTTCGGGCTCGTGTTCGGGTTCAAGTGGCTCCGGGCCCTGGCGGGCTCCGCGCTCGTCGTGATCCTGTACTTCGGCGGGTGGTCCGGGCCCGTGTTCACGACCCTGACGCCATACGTGGGCGGGACCGCGATCCCGATCCCGATCATCCCGCACGAGGTGTGGTTCCTTCTCAAGGTCTACTTCGTGTTCCTGATCTTCGTCTGGATCTCCTGGTCCGTCCCCCGGGTCCGCATCGACCAGATCCTGAACATCGGATGGAAGAAGCTGATCCCGCTCTCCCTGCTCGCGATCATCGTCGCGGCGGTCTTCGCGGCGTTCGGGCCGTACCTCGGAGGGATCCGGTGAGGGGGGCGGGCCCGTGGCGGTAGACTGGCAGCTCGCCGCGTTCCTTGTCCTGTCCGTCGTCGAGCTCGGCGGGTCCATCATGGTCGTCGTCTCCCGCAAGCTCGTCCACGCGGTGTTCTGGCTCAGCGTGACCCTGATCACGATCGGCGGAATCTACCTCCTCCTCGGGGCCGAGTTCATCTTCCTCATCCAGATCATCGTGTACGCGGGCGCGATCCTCCCGATCTTCACGTTCGGGATCATGCTCACCCGCCGAAAGATCATGGAGGAGGTCACCCCGGGCGAGGTGCCCCAGGAGCCCGTTCCCGAGACGCCCGAGGAGGGGACCCCGTGAACCGGCGGAGCGTCCTGATTGCGACGTCCCTCGGCTTCTTCTTCGTCCTCCTCTCCCTGTTCTTCGTCGGCGTGCCGTGGTCGAGTGAGATCCACGAGGTCCCCGTGTGGAACGGTACGGGGTCTCAGGGCGTCGCGAACTCGATGTTCTCGACGTACACGGTGACGGTGATCCTCATCGCGTTGCTCCTCGCGAGCGCGATGATCGGCGGGGTGTACCTCGCGAAGATGGAGGGGGAGGAGCGCCCGTGATCCCCGTCGAGTACGAGCTCGTCCTGTCCACGGCGCTGTTCTGCGTCGGACTGTACGGGGTCATGGTCCGGAAGAACGCGATCGTCGTCCTGATGTCGATCGAGATCATCCTGAACGCGGCGATCCTGAACTTCGTCGCGTTCTCCGCGTACGCCCCGCCGGCCGGGGACCCCTCCGGCCAGGTGTTCGCCCTGCTCGCCCTCGCGATCGCCGCGGGGGAGGCCGCCGTGGGCCTCGCAATCTTCCTCGCCCTGTACCAGAGCCACGGGACCGTGGAGCTGGACAAGATCCGGCTCCTGAGGTGGTAGCGGTGCTGGAGAACGCGTGGCTCGCCTGGATGATCGTGGGGGCCCCCCTCATCGCCTTCGTCGTCGTGGGCCTCGCGGGCCGCCGGCTCCCGGAGGGCGGGGCCCATGTCGTCGTCGGGGCGCTCGCCGCGTCCCTCCTGATCGCGGTGTACTTCCTCGCCCAGGTCCTGCAGCTCGGCGCGATCGGGGCGGCCACGTCGAACACGGTGGACGGGTTCGTGTGGATCCCCGGGGACCCCGCGACCGGGGAGGGCCAGATCGCGTTCCGGCTCCTGATCGACAACCTGAGCGCGTTCCTCCTCGTCCTCGTCTCGTTCCTCTCCCTCCTCATCGCGATCTACTCGATCGGGTACATGCACGAGGAGGACGGCAAGCCCCGGTACTACGCGGAGATCAGCCTGTTCGTGGCGGGGATGCTCGGCACCGTGAGCGCGGACAACTTCCTCCAGCTCCTGGTGTTCTGGGAGATCATGGGCCTGTGCTCGTACCTCCTGATCGGGTTCTGGTACAAGAAGCCCGAGGCGGCGAGCGCGGCGAAGAAGGCGTTCCTCGTCACGCGGGTCGGCGACGTCCTGTTCCTGGCGGGCGTCCTCGTGATCTGGAACGTGTTCCACACCTTCCGCTTCGAGACGATCGTGGAGGAGATCCCGACCCTCTGGGGCTACCCGCTCAGCCCGCAGCTCATGACCGCGATCCCGCTCCTCCTCTTCGGCGGGGCCGTGGGCAAGTCCGCACAGTTCCCGCTCCACGCCTGGCTGCCGGACGCGATGGAGGGCCCCACGACGGTGTCCGCCCTGATCCACGCGGCGACGATGGTGAAGGCGGGCGTCTACCTGACCGCGCGGTCCTTCATCTTCCTCGTGCCCACGGTCGAGGTGGCGGGAGTCCACCAGGTCCTCGTCCCCGCCGTGCCGTGGACCGCGATCCTCGTTGTGGCGGGGATCGGCGGGTTCACCGCGATCTTCGCGGCCTCCATGGCCCTCGCGAACTACGACATCAAGCGCGTGATGGCGTTCTCGACGATCAGCCAGCTCGCGTACATGTTCCTGGGCCTCGGGGCGGGCGCGTACCTCATGGCCTCGGAGGCCGCCCATGGCAGCCCGGAAATCCCGACCGCAGGATACAGTGCGGCCCTGTTCCACCTAACGAACCACGCGTTCTTCAAGGCCCTCCTGTTCCTTTCCGCGGGCTCCGTAATCCATGCGGTCCACACGAACGACATGCGGCAGATGGGCGGGCTCGGGAAGGTCATGCCCTGGACCTCGCGGACGATGCTGATGGGCGCCCTCGCCCTCGCGGGAATCATCCCCTTCAGCGGGTTCTTTTCGAAAGACGACATCCTCGCGGTGACGTTCGAGAGCGGCGCCGCGAACCCCCTGTTCTACCTCCTATGGGCCGCGGGCATCGCGACCGCCTTCATGACCGCGTTCTACGCGTTCCGGATGTGGCTGATGACGTGCCACGGGGAGTACCGCGGGCACGGCCACCCGCACGAGTCCCCCCGCGTGATGACGTCCGTCCTCGCGGTCCTCAGCGTGTTCACGATCGGGAGCGCGGCGATCGCGTTCCTCACGAACGGCTTCGGGAACCTCGTGTTCTACGGCGAGCCGCATGCGGCCCTGCCCCTCGTCTCCGCGGTCCTGGAGGGGAACGTCGTGGATCTGGGCCTCGCGGGCCTCTCCCTCGGCCTCGCGGGGGCGGGCATCGCGCTCGCGTGGGCCGTGTACGGGACGCGGCGGATCCCCGCCACGACGTTCACCCGCACGCCCGCCCGCGCGTTCCTCCACGGGATGCTCACGAACCGGTACTGGATCGACGACGCGTACGACGCGTTCGGATCGCGGGCGGTGGCGGGCTTCGGCCGCCTCGTGGACTGGTTCGACCGGAACGTGGTCGACGGAATCGTGAACGCGGTCGGGCGGGGCACCGTGACCGCGGCCGCGGTGAGCGACGCGTTCGACCGCAAGGTGATCGACGGGGCCGTGAACTCGATCAGCCTCGAGACGGTCCGCTCGAGCCTGAGCCTCCGGACCCGCCAGACCGGGCAGGTCCAGAGCTACGCGTGGGTGATCGTGATCGGCATCGCGGTGATCATCCTCCTCGCGTTCTTCTTCGGCTACCTGCCGCGTCTACTCGGGAGGCCGTGAGATGGTCCTCTTCCTCTCCCTCCTCCTGATCCTGCCCCTGGCGGGGTTCGTGGCCACGCTTGCGGCGGGCGCGACGCTGCGCAGGGCCCGGACGATCGCCCTTGCGTTCTCTTTCGCCGACACGGTCGTCGCCGGCGCCCTGCTCGTCGCGTTCCTCGGGACCTGGCTCGACCCGCTCCTGGGGCCGCGCGCGCCGTACGGGACGCCGGCGGGGACCTTCCCGGTGTACTTCGTGGAGCGGTACGCATGGGTCCCGCCCCTGGGGATGAACGTCATCCTCGGGGTCGACGGCCTCTCCGTGCCCCTGATCTTCCTCACCCCGCTCCTGACGACCCTCGCGATCGTCTTCAGCTTCAAGAAGGAAGAGCGGCCCCGCCAGTTCTTCGCGCTCCTCCTGCTCCTGGAGTTCTCGATCTCCGGCGTGTTCCTCTCGCTGGACTTCTTCCTGTTCTTCGTGTTCTGGGAGCTCGTCCTGATCCCGATGTTCTTCCTGATCGGGATCTGGGGCGGGCCGAACCGCCAGTACGCCTCGATCAAGTTCCTGATCTACACCCACGTCGGCTCCGTGATCATGCTCCTCTCGATCTTCGCCCTCTACTGGACCGCGTCCTCGGGGCTGAACCAGGCCGTGTACGGCCTCCCGGACCGCACGTTCGACATGACCGTCTTCCTGATCGGGGCGGGGCTGCCCGGGTTCCTCGCGATCCTGCCCCTCGCGACCCAGATCCCGATCTTCTTCGCGTTCTTCTTCGGGTTCGGCGTGAAGCTGCCGATGGTCCCGTTCCACACGTGGCTGCCCGACGCGCACGTGGAGGCGCCGACCGCGGGCTCCGTGATCCTGGCGGGCCTGCTCCTGAAGATGGGCGGGTACGGCGTGTTCCGAATCGGCCTGGGGATGCTGCCCGCCGCGGCGAAGGACCTGTGGTGGCTCCTCGCGGCCTTCGGCGGGGTCTCGATGGTGTACGCGAGCTACGTCTGCCTGGCCCAGACGGACCTGAAGCGGCTCGTCGCGTACTCGAGCGTGGGGCACATGGGCTTCGTCCTCCTCGGGGCCTCGAGCCTCGTCCCGCTCGGCATCGCGGGCGGGATCTTCCAGCTGTTCGCGCACGGCCTCATCACCGCGGTCCTGTTCATGCTCGCGGGGACGATCAAGCACGCCGCGGGCACGCGGGAGATCCCCGCCCTGACCGGGCTGGGGAAAGCGATGCCCCAGTTCTCGTTCGTCCTGATCGTCGCGTTCCTCGCCTCCCTCGGCCTGCCGGGCCTCGTGTCGTTCTGGGCGGAGTTCTTGGTGTTCACGGGCTTCTACGGCGGGCTCGGGGCGGCCCCGTGGCGGGCCCTCGTCGTGATCCCCATGCTGTCGATCGCGGTGACCGCCGCGTACTACATCTGGACCCTGCACAAGGTCGTGATGGGGGACCCGAACCCCGCCCTGAAGGGGCTCCACGACCTGAACGACCAGGAGCGGCTCTCCTACTCGGTCCTGCTCGGCCTCATCGTCTTCGTCGGCCTGTTCCCGCTGCCGATCCTCGGGATGACGTTCGAGTACGCGACCCACCTCGCTTCGATCCTCGGAGGGATCTGAGTGGTCCTCGACTTCCCGATCCTCTCCGTCCTGCTCCTCACGCCCGCCCTCGGCGCGGCCGTCGTGTACCTCACGGGGCGGGACCCCGAGAACGCCCGCATCGTCGCCCTCACGATCTCCGTCGTCCCGCTCGCCCTCTCCCTGATTGTGCTGCTCGACTTCCTGAGCCCGGGCCTCGTGGGCCTCCGGCAGTACACCGCGCCCGGCGGGACGTTCACGTACCGCGCGTTCGAGTCCGCGTCCTGGCTCCCGCAGGCGAACGTCGGGTACACCGTGGGCGTCGACGAGCTGTCCGCGCCCCTCGTGTTCCTCACCGCCCTCCTCACGGTCCTTGCGCTGATGATCAACTGGGAGGAGCACCGCCGGGTGCGGGAGTTCTACGCGATGTTCCTCCTCCTCGAGACGACGATCCTCGGGGTCTTCGTGTCCCTGGACTTCTTCCTGTTCTTCCTGTTCTGGGAGGTGGGGCTCGTCCCGATGTACTTCATCATCGCGGTGTGGGGCGGCCCGCGGAGGCGCTACGCGGCGCTGAAGTTCTTCCTGTTCACGTTCGTCGCGTCCATCCCCGTGCTGATCGGGATCTTCGCGTTCTACTTCTACGGGCACACGTTCAACATGGTCACGCTCATCGAGGCGGCCCGCAACGGGACGCTGATCCCCGCGGGCGGGATCCAAAACCTCCTGTTCATCGCCCTCCTGGCGGGATTCGGCACGAAGCTCCCGACATGGCCCCTCCACACGTGGCTCCCGGACGCGCACGTCGAGGCCCCCACGGGAGGGTCCGTGATCCTGGCGGGCGTCCTCCTGAAGCTCGGCGGGTACGCGATCATCCGCGTGAACGTCCAAATGCTCCCGCAGGGGTCCCTCGAGATGTACTGGATCGCCGCGATCCTAGGGACCGTGAGCATCCTGTACGGCGCGTTCGTGTGCCTCGTGCAGGACGACCTGAAGCGGATGGTCGCGTTCTCGAGCGTGAGCCACATGGGCTTCGTGACCCTCGGGGTCGCGGCGGGGATCGTGGCCTCGCAGTCGCCGGCGACCGTCGCGGGCGGGCTCCTGGGCTTCGGCGGCGCCGTGTTCCAGATGTTCGCGCACGGCCTCGTGTCCGCGGCCCTGTTCATGGTCGCGGGCTCGATCGGACACAAGACGGGGACCCGGAACATCTCCGAGCTCGGGGGGATCGCCTCCGTCACGCCGAAGCTCTCCACGTTCATGATGGTCTCCTTCCTCGCGTCCCTCGGGCTCCCCGGGCTCGTGGGGTTCGTCGCAGAGCTGGCCGTGTTCCTCGGTGCGTACGCCGCCTTCGGGTTCCTCGTCCTCATCCCGCTCATCACGGTCGTCATCACCACCGCGTACTACATCTGGGCGATGCAGCGCGCGATCTTCGGCCCGCTGAACCCGCGGTGGAAGGACCTGCCCGACGCCCACCCGCACGAATCGATCCCGATGGGCGTCCTCACCGCCCTGTTCGCGCTCTTCGGAATCCTGCCGGTGCTCCTCCTGAACATGACGATCCAGTGGGCGGCCCGTGTCCTGGGGGTGGGGTGAGATGGCGGCGCCGATCGTGTTCCTCCCCGAGGTCGTCCTGATCGCTGCCGCCCTGGCGTCCACGATCCTAGGGTTCCTTGTGGGGCGGCGCACCCAGATCCTGTGGGGCTGGGCCCTGGGCGCCCTGATCGTGGCGATGGTCCTCACGCTGGACATGATGGGGCTCGGCCTCACCCGCCTCCTCGGCCTCAACCTCTACGAGGTCCCCGTCGTCGGTGTGGGCGGGAGCGGGGATTTCGCGGACTCCTGGAAGCTCCGGATCGACTCGTTCACGCTGTTCTTCCACATGGTGTTCATGTTCGTCGCCCTCCTCGCGGTGATCGCCTCGCGGTCCTTCATCAAGCCCGAGGAGCCCCACCAGGGCGAGTACTACGGCCTCATGTTCCTTGCGGTCGTCGGGATGATGCTCACGGCCGCGGCGACGGACCTGTTCGTCCTGTACCTCGCGTTCGAGCTGAGCTCGATCAGCACGTTCGCGCTCGTCGCGTTCCGGAAGAAGGACCGGCAGTCCACGGAGGCCTCCCTGAAGTTCTTCATCATTGGGGCCGTGTCCTCCGCGATTATCCTCTTCGGGATCTCGATCGTCTACGGCGTGGCGGGTTCCACGTCGATCGCGGCGGTCGGCCACCTCACGGACCTCGACGCGCTGAAGGTCGGACTCGCGTCGATCGGGCCGCGGATGGAACCACCGCTCATCGTCGGGATCGTGTTCCTCCTGGCGGGCTTCGGGTTCAAGGTCGCGGTCGTCCCGTTCCACATGTGGGCCCCGGACGTGTACCAGGGCGCGCCGACGACAATCTCCCTGTTCCTGGCGGCGGGCTCGAAGAAGGTGGGCATCGTCGCGCTGTTCAAGGTGTTCCTCGTCGCGCTCCTGTCGATCCAGGTCGACTGGATCGCCGCCATAGCGGTCCTCGCGATCGCCACGCAGGTCGTCGGGAACCTGTTCGCAATCCCCCAGCGGAACATCAAGCGGATGCTTGCCTACTCGAGCATCGCTCAGGTCGGGTACATCCTGATCGCGATTCCGGTCGGGGCGATGGCGCTGCAGGGGAGCGACGCCGCGAAGGGGGTCGCCGTGGCGGGCCTCCTCGGCGGCATGTACCACGTCCTCACGCATGCGATCATGAAGGGCGGGGCCTTCCTCGTGGTCGGCGCGACGAGCTCGGCGGGGATCGGGGAGGACATCGCGGACTACAAGGGCCTGGGGAAACGGATGCCCTTCGTGGCGTGGTCCATGCTGTTCTTCCTGCTGAGCCTCGCGGGGATTCCGCCGCTCGGCGGGTTCTTCAGCAAGTTCATCCTGTTCTCGAGCGGGATCAGCGCGATGCAGTTCAACCCGTGGTTCCTCGCCCTCGCCGTCTCGGGGGTCCTGAACAGCGCCCTGTCTCTGTACTACTACGCCCGCGTGATCTGGTACATGTTCGTGCTCGAGGCTCCGGCGGGCGCGGCGGCGGTGAAGACGGGGAAATCGATGACCGCGGCGATCGCCATCGCGCTCGTCCTGATCTGGATCACGGGAATCGCAGCGTTCCCCTTCATCTCGTACCTGGAAGGGGCTGCACGGACGTTCTTCGGGTTCTGACCGCGGATCACGGTGGAGGCGGGCGGATGAAGCCCTTCGCCATCGCGTAGTCGACTTGGCGCTGGGCCCGCTTGATAATCGCCGTGGCGTGGTCAAGTAGCTCCGCGCGTGTCTTCTTCACCCGCGCAAGTCCCTGCTCCATCGCTTTCTCCGCGACTGCGGCGGCCTCCCGCGCGAACACCTCGATCTCCTCCATCGTCGGGACGATATAGTCCTCGCTGAGGCCCTTCTCCTCCGCCACGGCCGCGAGCTCCCGCGCCGCGGCGATGCACATCTCGTCGGAGATCGTCCTCGCCCGCACGTCGAGGGTCCCTCGGAAGATCCCCGGGAAGCCCAGGCTGTTGTTCACCTGGTTTGGGAAGTCCGACCGGCCCGTTGCGACGACGCGGGCCCCCGCCTCCTTCGCCTCCCAGGGCCAGATCTCGGGGACCGGGTTGGCAATCACGAAAAGGATCGAGTCGTCGGCCATGGACCGGACCCATTCCTTCTGGATGACGCCCGGGCCGGGCTTCGAGGCCGCGATGACGACGTCCGCGCTCTTCATGGCCTCCGGGATGCCGCCGTGGCGGTCCCCCCTGTTCGTGACCTGGGCTAGCTCCCACTTCTCCCGGAACTCGTCCTTCTTCTCCTCGAGGTCCTTCCGATGCGGGCAGATCAGGCCCTTCGAGTCGACGAGCATGAGGTTCCCCGGCGTGGCCCCGGCCGAGAGGAGCACCTTCGCGGTCCGGATGTTCGACGCGCCCGAGCCGACGAGCACGATCTGCACCTCCGGGAGCTTCTTCCCGACGACCTTGAGCGCGTTGAACGTGCCCGCCAGGTTGATCGTCGCGGTGCCCTGTTGGTCGTCGTGCCACACCGCGATCTCCGTCTCCTTCCGGAGCCGCTCGAGGACGTAGAAGCACTTCGGCTGCGAGATGTCCTCCAGGTTCACCCCGCCGAAGGCGGGCGTGAGCCACTTCACGAACTGGATGATCTCCTCCGGGTTCTTCGTCGCCACCGGGATCGGGTACGCGTCGACCCCGCCGAGGTACTTGAACAGCAGGGACTTGCCCTCCATCACGGGCAGGCCCGCCTCCGGGCCGATGTCCCCGAGGCCCAGGATCCGGGTGCCGTCCGTGACGATCGCGACGTTGTTCCACTTGTTCGTCATCTGCCAGACCTTTGAAGGATCCGCCTTGATCTGCAGGCAGGCCTCCGCTACGCCCGGCGTGTACCAGATCGCGAAGTCCTGGTGCCCGCGGATCGGCACCTTCGGAACGATCTCGACCTTGCCCTCGTAGAACGGGTGGTACTTCGCGGACAGCTCCTTCGGCAGGTTCGCCCTCCGGAGCTTCTCCTCGTCCGACATCGGGGCGGGCGCGGCCGCAGGCGTGCGCGGGGTGCGCTTGGACTTCGGGGGAACGCGGCGTCGGGAGGTCATGTCCATCACCGGAACGCGAACGAGGGCGCGAGACTTCCCCGCCGGCTTAAAGGTTCCCTCATTGCCGCACGCAAGGGTTACGCACGGGTTGGTCCCGAGGAAGCGGAGGGGGCTCCGCACGTTTTAATAGGGAGGCCGTGTAGCTCGTCCGAAGGGAGGGTCTCCCCGGTGCCCGAGGAAATCCAGGCGACGTCCGAAATCCCGCCTCACATCATGGCCGCGATGCGGGAGCGGATGCGGATGGCTCAGCGCCTGGGCCGCATCAAGCACAAACTTGTCGTGATGAGCGGAAAAGGTGGCGTGGGGAAGTCGACTTGCGCCGCGAACCTCGCGGTCGCCCTCGCGGCGGACTCGAAGGTCGGCCTCCTCGACGCGGACGTGACGGGCCCCGACGTGCCGAAGATCATGGGGGTCGAGGACGCCCAGATCGTCTCGGGTGACGACGGAATCGAGCCCGCAGTCGGGCCTCGCGGTGTCAAGGTGATCTCGATGGCCCAGCTCCTCGCGGACCGCGACACGCCGGTGATCTGGCGGGGCCCGCTCAAGATCAAGGCCCTGAAGCAGATGCTCATCGATGTCAACTGGGGGGACCTGGACTTCCTGATCATCGACCTACCGCCGGGGACGAGCGACGAGCCCCTGAGCATCGCCCAGGAGATCCCGGAAGCGGACGGGGCGATCGTCGTCACGACGCCGCAGGAGGTCTCCCTCCTTGACGTCCGGAAGAGCATCGGGTTCGCGCAGGCCGTGCGGCTGCCGATCGTCGGGATCATCGAGAACATGAGCGGGCTCGTGTGCCCCCACTGCGGCAAGACGGTGGACGTGTTCAAGCGCGGGGGTGGGGAGGCCGCCGCGCGGGAGCTCGGTCTCCGGTTCCTCGGCCGCGTCCCGCTGGACCCGCGCATCGTCGTGGGCGGGGACGCGGGCAAGCCGTTCGTCGTCGAGCACCCGGACAGCCCCGCCGCGAAAGCCTTCGAGGGGATCGTCAAGGAAATCCGCGCGGGCCTGAAGGCACCCGCCCCGCGACCTTCGGGGCCCCTCGCCCGCTAGGCCCACTTCTTCAGGAGCCGCTCGATCTCCGCGCGGGGCACCGCCCCGATCACCGCGTCCACGAGCTCGCCGTCCCGGAAGACGAGGAGGGTGGGGATCGACTGGATCCCGAACTTCCCCGTCGTGGCGGGGGTCTCGTCCACGTTCAGCTTCGCGATCCGCACCTTGCCCGCGTGGTCGACCGCGAGCTGCTCGAACATCGGGGCGATCCGGAGGCACGGCCCGCACCAGGCGGCCCAGAAGTCCACGAGCGTGACGCCCGCCTTATTGACCTCGGCGTCGAACGTGGCGTCCGTCAGGTGCACGGGCTTCGCCGCGCGCTGCACGGTCCGCTCCTGCGCGTACGCCTGGAGCTCCGCGAGCTTCCGGGCCCGGATCTCCTCGAGTTCATCCATAGTGGGCGAAGACCAGCCGTTCCGCGGAGAAGAACGTTTGGACCTGACGCTTACTGCGCGCGCGCCCGCTTCACGGCCTTCGAGACCTCGACCTCGAACCGTGCGGACGGCTTCGGGGCATTCGGGGCCTCGATGATCTGGACCTCGCGCTTCACGAGGGCGTACTCCCTGTCGCTCAGGGCCCTCGGGTCGATCGGGACGAGGAGGATCGAGTCCCGCAGGGACACGTTCTCGTTCAGGTCGTGGAGGAGGGCGAGGACGCTCGGGAAGTCGTTGTGGGCGATGAGGTACTCGAAGCCGTCGAGCAGCACGACGGAGCTCTCGCCGACGCTGATGAAGTGCTCCACCGCCATCGCGACGTTCTCCGGCGGCGAAGGCCGGACGCAATTCTTCTGGGTCGCGACCCGGCTCAGCCAGAGGATCGGCGTCTTCTCCAGACCGTACTCCTGCATCACCATCTTCGGGGGCTTGCGGGTGATGCACAGCCCTTGAGCGCCGTGGGTGACGAGGTCCCGGAAAATCTCGAAGGAGTGGTCCGGGTTCTCCTCCAGGACCACGTATGTGAGGCCCCGCGGGAGGTCGTACGCGGGCGCCGTCGCGAGACGGGCCTCTGCCTGGGGCGTCAGCAGGTCCTCGAGGAAGCCCCGCTCGCGCACCGCGAACGCGACGAGACCGACGAGGGTCATCTCGACGATGAACCCGTACGCGCGGAAGTCGATCGCGTAGTACGGGAGGATCACCTCGACCGCGAACTCCGCTACCGTGTAGCCGCAGACCCCCATGATCACGAGGTACACGTCCCGGGCGACGGAGGGCCGCGCGTGCACCTTGCGGATGTACGAGAGGAGCATGAACGGCACGTACACGAGGACCGTGAGGAAGGCGAGCCCGCCCGTGAACAGGAACATCGCGGGCAGCTCGATCTTTGGCGACCCACCCGCCGGGATCGTCGCGACGGGTTGGGAGATCCACAGCGCCGCGATGGCCAGCACCTGGACGAACACATAGAACACGAAGAGGTTCGGGAACTGCTCCCGGAGGTGGGCGATGAACGCCTTCCGGGAGTCGATCTCCGGCTTCGCGGTGGCCAGGACGAACCCCCCGATCGTGATCGCGAAGAGCAGGTCGAACGTCCCCTGGACCTTCTTGCTGACAATCAACGCGTCCAACGCGGCGACCGGGTTCGTGGCGGCAGGCTGCTTCAGGTAGATCGTCAAGAGGACGTTCGAAACAATCGCGCTGATGAGCAGGAGGACGGAGAAGAAGAACGCCCGTTTCTGGAAGGACTTCCGGGTCGCCTGCCGGCTGACCGCCGACAGGATAAGGATCGACAGGAAGAGGGCAGTGGCCGCGCTGAGGAGCTCAACGACGGGCGGTTCCATGGAGGACGCAGGGTTTGGACCCGCGGGACGGGTTAATACCGTGTCGGCTTGATTATCGCTCGTGATAGACATTCCCCGATATGGAACTGCCCTAGTGCGGTTGCTTCCGTGGGAATAGGTCCAGATAATCAGCAAAGAACCCCTTTATCCGCGCCCGACGAACCTCGTCCTGCGGAGCGGGGTTCGACCGTTGGTCGCGATTGACATCGGCGCAGATGACATTGACCTCCTCATCCGGTTCGTCCTCCGGCTGGGCGGGTACGCGGAGGGGCTGTTCGACTACCACGACTTCGGGTTCCCGAAGGACCTGATGAAAGGCCACATCACGCAAGTCGAGGAGGACCTGCGGCAGATGCGGGAGTCAATCCGGGGCCCGTCGGTGAACCTGCGCCCGCCCAACATCGCCCAAGACGCGGTCTGGGAGGACGGGGACGAGACGTGGAACTACGGGCAGACGCTGCGGTTCGCGGCGGGCGCGACGATGATCTCGGAGAAGTACCGCCCCCGGATGAACCCGGAGAACCTGCGGCGGGCCCTCATCGCGAAGATCCTCCACAAGTGCCAGGCGGGCATCCTAGATGATCTCGTGGACCAGGGCAAGTACACGTTCATCGAGGCCAAGGACCTGTACCACCACTGCTTCGCCTCGATGATCGACCCCGACTTCGACATCAACACGTTCCGGAAGGAACTCGCGTTGATATTGAAGCAGGAGCAGCTGAGCATGTTCGACCTCGTCACGAACATCACGGCCGCGTTCAACCGGCTCCACCAGGAGTCGCCGAACGGGCCGGACCTGTTCTACGAGATGGAGCGGGTCGACGATCGGGTCATCCTGGGGCAGGCCCTGACGATGTTCCAGAAGCATCCCTCGTTCGACCTCGGGAAGTTGAAGCGGATCTCCTCCGGGTTCTGGGCGCCCGACCCCGACGTGAAGTGGCACGAGCGGCTCGCGAGCTACGTGTCGGGCGCGACGTACTACAACCTGATCGACATGTGCTTCCTGACGGAGCCCATCTCGAAGTCGGAGATGAACGCGACCCTGAAGGGCTGGTACTACTACGACCTGATCATCGCCCACCTGAACCACTACGTGGGGCTTCACAAGGACCTCCGCGCCGGGATCGCGAACCTCGCCCTGATCGGGATGCGGGAGCAGGACGTGTTAAGCCTTTCGAGCCTCCACGGCTACAACCCGAACCTCACGGTCCGGGACTACGAGGAGCACTTCGCCCGCACCGCGGAGTTCTCTCGCCGCGCGATCGCGAACGCGATGAAGGGCCAGGAGGACCTGAACATGTTCCACCCGTTCATCACGATCATGATCCCCGTCGTCATGCTCGCGGACTGGATCGGCAACCGCGACACGATGATCCATTCGTACCTGCGCGCAATCTCCCCCGCCATCCGCGACGCGGTGCAGAACAACGGCCACGTGGACGTGCCGGTCGCGGAGTCCGCGACGAGCCGCGCGACCTGAACGCGCCCGCCCCGGACGGGCCTCGGGACCCTCCCGAACCCAACAGTTATATAGCCTCCCATCCTCAATGAAAACGGGAAGGGTTCTCCGGATGACCACCGCCTGGGACTTCGGTGTCTCCCGGGAGCTCGATCTCGTGGAGCGGACGATCCGCGAGTCCATCGAGTCCGAGGAGCCCCTCCTGACCGAGATCTCCCAGTACGTCATCGCCTCCGGCGGCAAGCGGATCCGGCCCACGGTCACCCTCCTCGCGTTCAAGGCGGTGGGCGGGAAGGAGGTCGAGAAGGCGGTCGACATCGCCGCCGCGCTCGAGCTGATCCACAGCGCGACCCTGATTCACGACGACATCAACGACCGGGGGACGGAACGCCGCGGACGCCCCGCGGCATACCTCAAGTACGGGCTCCAAGAGGCCCTCGTGACCGGAGACTTCCTGTTCACGAAGGCCTTCCAGATCGGCGGCAAGTTCGAGGACGAGATCGTCGACATGACGGCCCGCGTGTGCACGGCCCTCGCGGAGGGCGAGATCCGGCAGAAGCGGCACGTCGGCGACGTGCAGCTGGACCGCGGGGAGTACGTGAACATCATCACCCGGAAGACCGCGATGCCCATCGAGACGGGGGCCCGCGTCGGCGCCCTCCTGGGCGGCGGGAGGCTCTCCGAGATCAACGCGGCGGGCGAGTACGGCCTGAACCTCGGGATCGCGTTCCAGATCGTGGACGACATCCTCGACGTCGTGGGTGACGGCGTGACGCTCGGGAAGCGGCCGGGGATGGACATCAAGGAGGGCAACGTGACGCTCCTCGCGATCCACGCCCTGAACGACGGGGCCGTGTCCGACCGCTCCGAGCTCATCCGGATCATCCGCAAGCGGACGAAGGACTGGGGCGAGGTCCAGACCGCCCTCCGGATGATCCAGGAGTCCGGCGCCGTGGAGAAGGCGAGGGCGGAGGCCCGCGGCTTCGGGGACCGGGCCCTCGAGGCGCTCGGCGGCCTTCCGGACACGGAGGCCCGCCGGCACCTGCGAGACCTCGTCGAGTTCGTCCTGTCCCGGCACGCGTGAGGAGGCGGTCACCGCGTACGATCTGGTCGTCGTCGGGGCGGGCCCGGCCGGGTCCACGGCGGCGCGGTACGCCGCGAGGCGGGGGCTCAAGGTCCTCCTCCTGGACCGGCGGCGGGAAATCGGCGTCCCCGTGCAGTGCGGGGAATACGTCGCCACGGACGAGGAGGTGCGGAGGATCTTCCCGACCGTGGACGGCCTCGAGGACCTGATGGTGGCGCCCCACCGGGTCCGCCAGATCGACACGGACGTTCTCCGGCTGTGGAGCCCGAGCGGGCGGCACTGGGACGTCCCGTTCAAGGGATACACGGTCCGCCGGGACCGGATGGACCAGGGGATCGCGGACCAGGCGGTCGACGAGGGCGCCGAGCTGCGGACGGAGACGAGCGTCCACAAGGTCCGCGGGTCCCAGGTCGTCACGAGCCATGGCACGGTCGAGGGGACGGTCGTGGTCGGCGCGGACGGCCCGAAGTCCACGGTCGCGCGGAGCGTGGGGCTCCCGTGGCCGGTGGCGGGCCCCGCGATGAGCGCCACCCTCGACGGCGACTTCGACTCTGTCACGGACCTGTACTTCGGGAACCTCGCGCCGGGCGGGTACGCGTGGGTCATCCCCAAGGGGTCCTGCGCGAACATCGGCCTCGGGACCTGGCAGCACTTCCGCGGGAAGCTCGACAGCCTGTTCCAGAAGTTCCTCGACCGGAAGGGGCTCCCGCGGACCCACGGCACGGGCGGCTACGTGCCCGTCGAGGGGCCCGTCGAGCGGACGGTGAAGGGGAACGCCCTCCTCGTGGGCGACTCGGCGGGCCACGTGATGGCGACGAACGGCGGCGGAATCAACGTCTCGATGATCTGCGGGCGGATCGCCGGGGAGGCCGCGGCGGACCACGTGCTCCAAGGGACGCCCCTGGACGCGTACGAGGCCCGGTGGCGGGCCGCGGTCGGCGCCCCGCTCGAGCGGGGGCGGCGGGTCAAGGCGCTCGCGGACCGCTTCTTCGGCAGCGACCGGCTCCTCGAGGCCGCGATGCTCCTCCTGGGGGCCCGGCGGATGGGGCGCGCGATCCGGTGCCAGCGGATCTTCCTGGGCGGCGGCCCGCGCAAGCCTTAATTGGGAGCGGCTCCTCGCGCACGGCGCGGACGATGGAGATCCAGTTCCTCGGCGGGGCCACGGAGGTCGGGCGACTCGGGATGCTCCTGCACGAGGGGGCGGAAACGATCCTCTTCGACTACGGGATGCTCCCGAAGGACCCGCCCCAGTACCCCATGAAGGCGCCGCCCGTGGACAAGGTGTTCGTGAGCCACGCCCACCTCGACCACTCCGGGATGGTCCCTTGGCTGTGCGGGCGTCACGACACGCAGGTCATCCTGACGCCACCGACCTCGGAGGTCTCCGACCTGCTGCAGATGGACAGCCTCAAGATCGCGGGAATCGAGGGGTTCGAGTCTCCCTTCGACGAGTCGGACGTGGACGCGACCCGCCGGAACTCGCGGACCGTGGACTTCGGGGACCGCCTCGACGTCGGCTCCCTGGAGGTCACCCTCCACCCAGCCGGCCACATCCCGGGGGCGACGATGTTCGAGGTGAACGGGAACCAGACGACCCTGTTCACGGGGGACCTGCACACGCTCACGACGGACCTCGTGCGGGGCGCCCGCCCCGTCCCGTGCGACACCCTCGTGATCGAGTCCACGTACGCGGGCCGGAACCACCCGGACCGGCTGAAGACGGAGTACCAGTTCCTCGAGAAGATCCGCCAGGTGAACAACCGGGGCGGGCTCGCGATCGTCCCCGCCTTCGCGGTGGGCCGGACCCAGGAAGTCCTGCTCACGCTCGCGAAGGCGAAGTTCGACGTGTGGCTCGACGGGATGGGGAAGACGGTGAACTCGATCTACATGAACTACCCCGAGTACATCCGGTCCGGCAAGAAGCTGAACCACGCGATGGGGAAGGTGAAGGTCGTCCGGTCGGGGCGGGGCTCCCGCGAGGCCCTCAAGGGAGAGGTGATCGTGACGACGAGCGGGATGCTCGACGGCGGGCCCGTGATCCGGTACCTCGAGGCGGTGCGGGACGACCCGAAGTCCGCGATCCTCCTGACCGGGTACCAGGTCGAGGGCTCGAACGGGCGGCGGCTCATCGAGGAGGGCGTGATCGACATCGACGGCGTGGATGTGAAGATCCGCTGCGAGTGGCAGAAGTTCGACTTCTCCGCGCACGCGGGCCACGACGAGCTCGTCCGGTTC
>Ga0209619_10000236_pt1 | contig 36843 bp, 34 predicted proteins | sample Rifsed16ft3_FD_184011 | JGI IMG/M metagenome (GOLD analysis project Ga0209619, IMG submission 184011) | Soil microbial communities from Rifle, Colorado, USA - sediment 16ft 3 (version 2) | ecosystem: Environmental > Terrestrial > Deep subsurface > Rock core/Sediment | place: Rifle, Colorado... | reverse complement strand
GATCAGCAGGAGGCATGGGCTGTCTTCGGCATCTATCCCGGCTTCGCCTGGACTCCCGGCGACAAGAACATTGTCGTTTGGGCAAAAGGGAGGATCTGGAATGTTGATACAAAGACAAAAGAGGCACGGGAAATACCGTTTCGGGCAACCGTGAAGCAAAACATTACTGAGGCTGTTCGTTTTCCTCAGGAGGTCTCGCCGGATCAATTTGACCTGAAAATGCTGCGCTGGGTCGTGGTTTCGCCCGACCAGAAATCCGTTGTCTACAACGCTCTCGGGAAACTCTGGATTCGTTCGCTTCCCAATGGGACCCCGGCCCGAATCACAAAGGACGAGAAGAACCTGGAAGTCTATCCTTCGTTCTCGCCGGACGGCAAATGGATCGTTTATTCAACGTGGAATGACGATGACCTGGGGGCGGTGTACAAAGTGCAGCCGAATGGGCGGGGCCAGGCAAAACTCACGGCCGAAAAAGGAACATTTGTCGAGGCGTCATTCTCCAGGGACGGGAAACGAATCGTCTATCGCAGAACCGGCGGAGATGGCCTCAGAGGAAGCCTCTACGGCAGGGACCGCGGGATCTATTGGATCCCCTCCGACGGCGGGAAACCCAGCCTCATCACCGAGAGCGGCTCTTCGCCCCTTTTCGCAAAATCGGGAGAGAGAGTCTTCCTGGTCGCGGGAGAATCGGGAAAAACTGCCCTCATCAGTATCGGCCTCAACGGTGAAGAGAGGCGTGTTCACCTCCTGTCTGACAACGCTCAGGAAATCGTCCCTTCCCCGGACGAGGAATGGGTCGCCCTGGTGGAACGATACAACGGCTACGTCGCCATCTTCCCTAAAACGGGTCAGGCAGTGACAATCGGCCCGTCGACGAACGATTACCCGGTAAAGCGGGTCACACGCGACGCGGCGACGAACATCCAATGGTCCGCAGACAGCAAGAAGCTCTTCTGGTCGTTGGGACCGGAGCTCTACTCGCGCGATCTGAACAATACCTTTTCTTTTGTCGAGGGCGCCCGTGACTCTGTGCAGGAGAAACCCGACACGGTTGGACTGAACATAGGCTTTCGCACCGCCGTTGATCGCCCCTCGGGCGTTCTCGCACTCGTGGGGGCAACAGTCATCTCCATGAAAGGCGACGAGGTTCTTCCGAACGCAACGATTGTCATTGACCAGAACCGCATCAAGGCAGTAGGACCTTCCGGGCGGGTCTCCGTTCCCGCTGGGGCGAAGCGAATCGATGTCACCGGTTCTGTGATCATGCCTGGGATCATCGATGTCCACGCCCATGCAAACTTCGGCGATTGGTCGCCGTTGACCAACTGGCCGTATTACGTCAATTTGGCCTACGGTGTGACCACCATGCATGACCCCTCGGCGAGTACCGAGTACGTTTTCTCAAACTCCGAAATGATAAAGGCCGGGGTCATGGTCGGCCCGCGCGTTTATTCAACCGGGACAATTCTCTACGGCGCAGAGGGATCCTACAAAGCGATCGTCAACAATTTTGACGACGCAATGTCGCACCTTCGAAGATTGAAGGCCGTCGGGGCATTTTCCGTGAAGAGCTACAACCAGCCCCGCCGCGACCAGAGGCAGCAGATTATCGAAGCAGCGCGAAACTTGAAAATGATGGTGGTTCCGGAGGGCGGATCGACGTTCTTCTGGAATATGACGATGGTATTGGACGGCCACACAGGAATCGAGCACAATATCCCGATCGCCCCTATCTACAAAGACGTTATCGGATTGGTCTCGCGATCCCGCACGGGGCTCACTCCCACCCTGATCGTCAATTACGCCGGCCTTTCAGGAGAATACTATTGGTATCAACATTATAACGTATGGGAAAACAAACGTCTCCTGACATTCACACCCCGCTCCGGCATTGATGCCCGTTCGCGTCGAAGGCAGATGGCGAACGATGATGATTATCATTACATCGAAACCTCCAAGGCTGTAAAGGCCGTCCTTGACGCAGGGGGAAGAGTCCAGCTGGGGGCGCACGGGCAGATCCAGGGGGTTGGGGCACATTGGGAACTCTGGATGTTGCAGCAAGGCGGAATGACAAACCTTGAAGCACTGAGATGCGCAACACTCTCCGGAGCCCAATACCTTGGCCTCGACAAGGACCTTGGATCACTCGAGCCCGGTAAACTGGCGGATCTCATTGTGCTGGAGAAGAATCCGCTGGAAAACATTCGAAACAGCGACTCGGTGAAATACGTCATGATCAATGGGAGACTATACGATGCATCGACGATGAACGAAATCGGAAACCATCCTCGTCCTCGTTCAAGGTTCTACTGGGAGAGGTAGGTGATAGTCATACCCTCATACACTCTTATACTCATATACTCACACACTCGCATACTCACATACTCACATACTCATTCCTAACTTTTAATTGAAAGGATTCCCCATGGGTCGTGGTGATCGACGTTCAAGGCGCAGCAAAATCTGGCGGGGAACATTCGGCAAAAGCCGTCCGAGCAACCAAAGAAAGAGACGACGGCGTCGTCTGAAAAGGCAGCAAAAGAAAGCTGAATAGTGGTATTTTCGAGGATCATTGAACATTGAGGAGATTCTATGATTGCTCGACAATGGCATGGGATGACGAAGGCCTCGAAAGCCGATGAATATCTCGCCTTTCTGCACCAATCAGGCATTCCCGACTACAAGGCCACGCCCGGAAACAGGGGCGTCTACGTTTTGAGAAGAACTGAAGGCGACTGCGCCCACTTTGTTCTGATTTCCCTTTGGGACGATATCGCTTCGATCAAGAAATTCGCCGGCGACGACTACGAAAAGGCCCACTACTATCCCGATGATTCACAGTGGCTCCTCGAGTTCGAGCCGACCGTGCTTCATTATGAGGTTTGCGTAAAGCCATAACATGAACCGCTTCAGACTCACCTCCTTTTGGGCATTCGTTCCGCTTTTGCTGTTACGTCCTCCGGCCGGGGAAGACACGCCGGTTCAGGTCATGAGCTTCAATATCCGTTACGGCACCGCGGAAGACGGCGACAACAGCTGGAACTTCCGGAAGGCGTTCCTCTTTCAGTTGATCCGCGATCGTTCACCCCATATCCTCGGGCTGCAGGAGGCCCTTCGCCTTCAATTGGACGAAATCAGATCCGCTTTGCCGCAATTCCGAGAAGCCGGCCGCGGCCGGGAGGACGGACACGCCAAAGGAGAATACGCTGCAATTCTCTTTGACACGACCTGCTTTTTCCTGCTTCAAGAGGGAACGTTCTGGTTCTCCGACACCCCGGACATACCCGGATCCGTCAGCTGGGGAAACAAGATCACCAGAATCTGCACGTGGGCCACTCTTCGTAACAAAGTTGATTCCCGTTCCATTGATGTCTATAACGTCCATCTTGATCACGAATCGCAATCTTCACGCGTGAGAAGCGCCCGGGCCCTCCTCGACACGATCAGGAGCCGCAGTTCTCAGCGCCCGGTGCTCATCATGGGCGACTTCAATGCCGGCGAGTCTAATCCGGCTGTCATGCTTGTCAAGGAAGCAGGATTCTCCGACACATTCAGAGCGATCCATCCCGGCGATTCGCTTGTTGGCACGTATCATGCCTTCAATGGATTGCGGCATGGAGAAAAAATCGACTATATTCTCGTGGACGCGAACGCTTCCGTCATCGATGCGTCAATTCTCCGCGATGAGAGGCTGGGAAGATACCCTTCGGATCATTTTCCCGTTACGGCCGCCATTGAATTCAAAACCACGGGTGAACCATGACCGAAAAATCCCGCGAGATGCGCCTCCTGATTGAACTCCTTGCCGAATCATTTCAGTCCAAGGCCTGGCACGGCCCGAACCTTCGCGGATCTGTGCGCGGGTTGAACGGACGCCAAGCCTCCCGGCGGCCGGCTGCCCGTCGGCATAACATCTGGGAAATCGTGGTTCATTGCACCTACTGGAAGTATATCGTCCGTCGGCGAATCATGGGGGAGAAGAAGGGATCGTTCCATATCAAAGGAAGCAACTGGTTCGCGGTCGGCAAGGGAGAACGAGAATGGAAACGGGATCTCGCCATGCTTCAATCATACCATGATAGCCTCATGAAGGCGGTACGGACGATCAAATCGGCTGACCTCTACAGGACCCCCCGCGGAAGCACCGTCAACACAGCCGCGATACTCCGCGGCATAGCATCACACGACGTGTACCACGCGGGCCAGATCCAGCTCATCAAGCGGATGATACGGTAAAGGACACATGTTCGAGGTTATCCCTGAAATCGCCGTCATATGTGTCGCCTCGGGGATTTTTCTGATCGCCAGGGGCGTCCACGCCCTGCTCCACAATTCAATCAAGATCCGAAAAGCTCCCGGATTCCCATGGAGATACGACGATCTGACTCTTGAACGAAATCCCCGGCTCTTCCGTCTTACCGCCTGGAGCATCCTTGTTCTCGGTCTGTTCTTCCTCGTCTTCCCCTTTATCCTCCCATACTTCTACTGATCAATCCACAAGCCCAAAGGATTCTCATGGCAAACCACGTCTACAAACACATTGAACTGACCGGGACCTCCTCCACAGGAATTGAAGACGCCGTACAAAGTGCCATTACCCGAGCTTCAAAGACCGTGCGGAATATGCGATGGGTGGAAGTTGTGGATACACGAGGTCATGTGGAGAATAGCAAAGTGAGCCAGTGGCAGGTCACTGTGAAGGTCGGATTCACACTCGACGAGTAACGCTCCGGGCAGGCAACAACCATGATGGATATTCGCCCGACAATCCTTGAAGGGGCGTTCGTTCGCCTCGAACCGCTCAGTCTTGATCACCACGCGCGGCTCTGCGCCGTCGGCCTCGATCCGGAACTCTGGAGTGTGACAACGACCGTCATCAGGTCTCCCGCAGAGATGAAGTCGTATATCGAAACCGCATTGCAATGGCAATCCGATGGTCACGCCCTCCCCTTTGCCATCATTGAGAAATCATCGAACACGGTGGTAGGATCAACGCGGTATGCAGCGATCGACCGCCATCATCGACGGCTTGAGATAGGATGGACATGGGTCGCACGAGGCTGGCAGCGTACCGCGATAAACACCGAGGCAAAATTCCTCCTGTTGAAGCATGCATTTGAAACGCTTGGATGTATCCGCGTCGAGTTCAAGACCGACTCGTTGAACGAGAAGTCGCGAAAGGCTCTTGCCCGCATCGGAGCCACGGAAGAAGGAATACTTCGGAACCATATGATCACACATTCGGGCCGCTTCCGTCACTCGGTCTATTACAGCATTATCGATACCGAATGGCCTGCAGTGAAAGCCCGGCTGGAGAGGTTTCTGCTTCCCCACCGGCGTGAATTCTGACGTGAGAGCACTTCACCAACATCATAAAGCAGTAGACCAACCATCTCGAGACAACCATGTACCGAATTGCACTGCTGTGTTACTGCCTTCTCTTCGTTGCACACCTTTCCGCACAGGATATTGAACAGGAGACCCTGCGTCCGCATGAGTTCATTCTTGCGTTTGGAACTGCGTCGTCCGCGGAAGGATCCGTCTTCAATCTGCCGGCGGATGATGTTCACGCTTCTCCCGATTTCTCCTTCTATCTTGGATACTATTACTCCCTGAGCGAACGTCTCGCCGTCGGGGGTCACTTCTTCGGCTACTCCCAGACAATCAACGATGTCGGTATTATCGATGCATCGAGCACGTTCAAGATCGTTTCATTCAACCTGGCCCCCATGCATCTCGGCCTTCAGGTAAGGTATATGCTCATGACGGGATCCGTCGAGCCTTTTGTGTCGGCAATGGCGAATATTGTTGTGGGATCCCTCGAAAACAAGGAGTACGGAACACTGACGATGTTTGGATACGGCGCAGGCGGGACAGCGGGAGTGAGGGTGTATATCTTTGACTCGGTGACGTTTTCAATCCATGGATATGGCGCGTTCGGCTCCGCTTCGTTCAAGAAGAACCCCTTCCTGAATTCCATCGGAAAGGATTTCAACCCCTCCATGGCAGGCGTGATCTTTGGCCTCGCGTATCATTGGGGTGATTAGAGTGGCTGATTGCCGCCATTCAACCGAAGTCCGAAATCCGTAGAGGATTGCCGGGAAGAATTCGGACTTCAGGACTTGCGGCATCGGACTTCAGCCGCGGAGTCACAGAGCTCCAGCCTGAAAACGACAACGCCCGACCTCCTGGCCGGGCGTTTCTTTTTACCTTCACGAACAGATCAACTTCCGCGGGAGGCAAGCTGCCGGTCAAGCATGAGGAGGCCGGCCGGTGCATCGCCAATCATCCTGAGCATATTGAGGGTATCCTCCGCCGAGCGCTCCTCTTCCACCTGCTCTTTGATGAACCACTCAAGCATGATCTGCGTCGGATAGTCCTTTTCCTTGACTGCGAGCTCATAAACGGCGTTGATCGACGCCGTAACCTTCTTTTCGTGTTCAAGAACAAGCTGCATAATATCCAACGGTGATTTGAATTCACCCTCCGGTTTCTCGATTGCCTCGAGATGGACTCGCCCTCCGCGTTCAACGATGAAATCGAATATCTTCATCGCGTGAGAAGTCTCCTCTTCGTACTGCTTTCTCATCCAGTGGGCAAATCCGGCCAGGTTGGCCGATCGAAAGTGCGCAGACATGGAAAGATAGTAGTACGCCGAGAAAAGCTCTTTCTGTATTTGCTGATTCAGTGCCTTGAGAACTGATTGCGGAATCATACGACACTCCTTGTTATTGTGTTCCAAGTATTGATACAAGCCAAAGGCTCAGATCAGGGATATACGTGATCACGAGCAGCGCCGCCAACATCAATCCCATGAAAACCAGCACGGCCTTGGTGATGTGAAGGATCGGTTTTTCGAAGCGGAGGCTGGACAAGAAAAGATTCAAACCGACCGGCGGCGTCAGATACCCGATCTCTAGATTAGTAAGAAAAATAATACCAAGATGCAACGGATTCACGCCAAACTCCGCCGCAATAGGGAGAATCAACGGAACAACGACAATGATGGCGGAAAAGATATCCATCATCATTCCCACGAGCAGGAGGAATCCGTTGAGAATGAGAAGGAATGTCACTCGGCTTTCGATGTTCGCCTGTACAAGCTCGAACAACCGCTGGGGTACCTGTTCGTCGATCAGGTAGTTTGTGAGGCCGAACGCCGTGCCCAGGATTGCCAAAATGGCGCCTACGAGAATCATGCTCTCCTTCATCACCCGCGGAACGTCGTTCTTCAGGTTCATGTCGCGATACACAAACACCACAATAATGAAGACATAGAATGCGGTGACCGCCGATGCCTCCGTGGCCGTAAACGTACCGCTGTAAATTCCCCCAATGATGAGAAAAGGGAGGGGGATCTCCCAGATCGCATCCCTGGCCGATGATCTGAGATTACTCCACGAAAAGGGGATTCGGGGGACGTGCTTTCGAATACCGACCCGAACACTGTAAAGGGCAACAAAGCCGATCAAAACGAGGCCCGGGAGGATTCCTGCCACGAACAACTGGTCGATGCTGACTTTGGCGATGATGCCATACAAAATGATCGGCAGACTCGGCGGAAACAGGAGCCCGATGCTTCCGGATGCCGTGACCAGGCCCAGAGAAAAATCCTCCGGGTAGGATTCTTTGAGAAGGATCGGATACAGTATTCCTCCGAGGGCGACGATCGTTATCCCGGATGCTCCTGTGAATGCGGTGAAAAAAGCACATGTCGCCAGGACCACGATGGCCAACCCGCCGGGGATCCACCCGAAAAGCGCCTGTGCCAGCCTCACCAACCTCTTCGGAGAATTGCTTTCCGCCAGCAGATACCCGGCAAATGTGAAAAGGGGAATGGCAATAAGCGTTGGCGTGTCGGCAATCTTGTAGAGGTCGATGATGACCGCGGAGGTGTCAATGTCCGCCGCATGGAACGCATAGAGCGCAATCCCCCCGATAATGGAAAACAGGGGCGCTCCCAAGAGCGCAAGGATGATCAGGACGGCGGCAACCAGCCAGACCTTCATGCGGGATCCTCGAAAAACAAAGACCTGATGCCGGACGCAATGCGAATGAGGAAATGAAGAATGATGAGGCCGAAACCGACAGGAATAATGATCTGCGAATAGATTGAGGAGATGTCGCCGTAGACCGTGCTCTGATCCAACAGTTCGTTTTCCACAAATGTTACCGATGCGCGCAAAAGAAAATAGCAAACCGTCGCGGCAAACAGGTTGGTGACGATTTTCGCGGCATTCTTCAGTTTGGGAGTTAGAAATCGCGTGAGGGCGTCAATCGTGATGTGACGATCCTTGCTCGTTGCGAGGGCCGCCCCGATGAAACCGATCCAGAGAACGAGATGACGAAGGAGGATGTCCCCCCACAGGAGACTTTCGGAGAAAGCGTTCCTCAGAACAACCTGGAGGAAGGAGAGAACGACCATGACCGAAAGGATGAAAACGAGCAGCCAACCCTCAATCCTGGTCAGGAATGCATCAATCCGTTGGAGTGTCTTCATTATGGCGCTTTGTGACTGCGTCGGTGCTCGCCGATGGATTGCTCCACACGATTGAGAAAATCTTCCGTATAAATCTTGCCGATCAGTTTTCGCCTCGCTGCTGTGCAAACGTCAACATAATACTGATAATCGTCGGGGCTCGCCTTGATTAATGAAATCCCTCTCTTTTTCATTATCTCGATTGCCTCGGCATTGTCCCGTCTGCTGAATTCGGTCAGACGTTTGAAATACGTCCTCCCGTTCCGGAGAAGAATCTCCTGCAAGTCCGGGGGCAGTTTGTCGAAATACTTCTTCGTGAGGAGTACTGCACCCGCGGCATCGGCAAGCCGGACATCAACCATGTATTTCGCCCGCGCGTACCATTGCAGCGTCAGCGCAGCATACGTTGAAGCATAAAAAGCGTCAATAAGGCCGGTCTGAAGTGAGGTAAGAACGTCGGTCAGAGCAAGAGGAATGGGACTGATGTTCAGTTCGCGGAACAGGGTCTCTGCTATCGGGTCACCCTCCCAGGCCCACATCTTGAGACTCCTCAGATCCTGCGGCTTCTTGATCTCATGATTCGTGAAGACGTGCACAAACCCAACCTCAGCCCATCCGAGAAGAACGTATCCCCCTTCCTCGAACGCCTTGCGGAATTCATCGTCGTACTTTTCATAAATAAAATCAACCTCTTCGTAAGTCTGGAAGAGAAACGGCGAATCAAGGATGCGGACCTTTGACGCGATTTCTCCCATGGCCACCCCCGTAAATCCCCCCGCATGCAGCTGGCCTGCCCTGATCTTCCGCAGCACGGCTCTCTCATCCCCCTGAAGGCTGCCCCCGTAAATCTTGAAACCTACCCGCCCGCCGCTTTCCTTCCTCACAGCCGCATCGTACTCCTTCATGATGTTCATCCATGAAGTCCCTACGGGCGCCACGGTCGCGAACTTAATCGTGAACTCCTGACCGAGGAGGCTTGTAACAGAAAATCCCAGAATGAAAACCAACCACGACAATCGTTTCACAAGAATTCTCCCGCTTTTGATGAGAATACTGTGTTTCTAGAAGAGCTCCGGAATCTGTGCCCGAAGGAGGGCAGCTTTTCGCTTTGCAACCGCATTGGGCAGCCGTGCATCCGGCAGGATATCTATCGACGCATCCTCCACCCTCTTGACAAGCGACTCGAACAGCTCCTGGTCCTGTACCTGAACGGCATAGGTCTTCGCATAATAAACGTATGTCATCAGGAACCCGCCGCCGTTGAGTTCTCTTGCCTTTTCGAAGTGTTCCTTGGCCAGTGCCGGTTTCCCCCCCAGCATCGGAGGTATGCTGCCGTTAATGGCCCCAAGGAAGAGGTGCGCCCCTGCATAGTAGAACGCGGGGTCTTCCCGTGCTACAAACTGCATCATTGCCAGGACCCTTGAGAGGTCGGCCATCGCTTCCAGGTCGCTTCTCGAAATATTGATGTACCCGCCCCAGCAAAATGCAGTCCAGAAAACAGAGGGGACATCCTCACGTGAGAGCCCCGCGAGCGCTTTCTCAAAAGTCCGCAGATCCTTCTCCAAACCCTCATCCAAAGACCGGTTTTGCCTCAGAATGCGCAGACCGTAGTCACGGCCTCGAAGATAGAAATCCCGAGCGCGCTCAACGCTGTCGTCCTCTGCGAATGCGAGGGCATACGATCCGTAGCCCTGTGCGGCAAGCAGCAACAAATGTTCGTTTTCGGGATCTCCATCCACGAGGGCCTCAACCAATTTCAGGTTCCCGGCCAATCCTTCCCGCGCAAAGTCGAGATCCGATTCCCGAAAATACGCGCGGAATCCGTTGTCCATGATTCCTGACATCGTCCTGATGGCGATCGTTTGAATGCACCCCTGAAGGAAAAAGAGTGCCGTCAGGAAAAATGTGATCCGATTTTTCATGAAAAAATATACCCAAAAAAAGGCGATATTCAAATCGGTATGATGGGACGGCCGCGGGAATGGAACGCTCACTCCTTTCCTTCACTTTGAATAAGCAACGACTGTGCCTGTGTTTGATACTCACGACAATTAGAAGTATTTTGCCCCGAGAACGAATTGCGGGATGGTCATGCGTATTCTTGTGGTCGAAGATGAAGAAAAAGTGGCTCGCTTTATTCAAAAAGGATTGGAAGCGGAGAAGTACCAGGTCACTGTGGTCTACGACGGGAAGAAAGGAGAGGCCGAGGTGCGCTCAGGCGGATACGATCTTCTCATTCTCGATGTGCTTCTCCCGGGAAAGAACGGCTTTGAGGTGCTGGGTTCACTCCGAAAGGAGAGGAATGAGACCCCCATTCTCATGCTCACGGCCCGCAGCACAACGGAAGACATCGTACAGGGCCTCGAGCTCGGAGCGGATGATTATCTAACCAAACCGTTTGCGTTCGACGAACTTCTTGCGCGTGTGCGCTCCCTCCTGCGCCGCAAAGCCCAGTCAAGCACGGTCCTCGTTCTGGCAGATCTCAAGCTTGATACTGTGACTCATAAGGCCACCAGAAACGGCGTTCCCATCGAGTTGACCAGCCGCGAATACTCACTGTTGGATTTCTTCATGCGTAACCCCAATCAGTTGTTTTCCCGCCAGTCGCTGGGAGAAAAGGTCTGGGGGTATCAATTTGATACCGGTACGAACATTATTGACGTTTATGTCAACCATTTGAGAAAGAAGATTGACGCATCATCCCCGAAGAAGCTCCTCCATACCATACGGGGTAAAGGATATGCACTCGCGGAAAGCGTGCAGCAGATAGGCCGATGAAGTTCTTTCGCTCCATACGGACAAAACTCACCCTCTGGCACACGGCGTGGCTCGCCGCAATTCTGGTGGCTTTCGGTACCACGGCGTATCTCTACACCAAATCTGTTCTTTCGGATAATCTGGATCTCTCCCTGCGAAACGAAGTAACGTGGGTGAACGAGTTTATTGAGCCAAAAGCCAAAAAGGTTCGCCTCAAACGGTCAGCGGTAAGGGAACTCCAGCAACTGAGGAAAAAGGCAGCCGCAGAGCAGCAACAAGAGGAGAAGGAACAGGCCGAAATCGATGAAATCTGGAACCAGATCTATCAGCACACGCTCCTTGGCCCGCGCAGGCATTTCATTCAGATTCTTGACCGCAACAACGACGTTCTCTACCGCTCGCCCAGCCTCGGGAAACAATCGATCGCCTACAAGGATATACCATACAAGTCTGTCAAGACTGTAACAATTCATGATGACTCAGGGCGGGAATTGAGGCTCGCTGTCACTCAAAACGACTACGTGAAGATTATCGTCGGTTATCCGCTCGAGGATCTTCAGGATGTGGTGGGGAACCTGTTTCTCACCTTTCTGATCCTTGCCCCTCTGGCCCTTGTGGTGACCCTTATCGGGGGATGGTTCTTGGCTCATCAGTCCCTCAGGCCGGTCGACGCGATCACCAGAACCGCCCGGGAGATTTCGTTTCAGAACCTTAACCAACGCCTCCCCGTAGCATCCGTGGACGATGAACTAGGCCGCCTGAGCTCCACGTTCAACGACATGATTGGCAGGCTGCAGTCGTCGTTTGACCAGGTGCAGAAATTCTCTGCCGACGCTTCGCACGAACTAAGGACGCCGCTCACCATCATGAGGGGCGAAATCGAGGTTGCTCTTCGAAGCATGAAGCTCACAAAAGAATCCAGGGATCTCATGACAAGCGTCCACGATGAGCTCGTTCGCCTCTCCTCCATCGTTGAAAGTCTCATGTCCCTGGTGAAGGCAGACGACAGCCGCATGGCATTTCAATTCCAGAGCGTCGAACTGGACAACTTGTTGAAGGGGATCGGAGAGGACACGCAGATCCTCGCTGAGCCGAAGGAAATTATCGTGACCCTCACCAGGATTGAGCCGGTAAGCGTCAACGGTGATCCGGCGAGACTGCAGCAGCTTTTCCTCAACCTCGCGGAAAACGCGGTCAAGTACACACCCGCCAAGGGAACAATCAGCTTTTCTCTGGAACGAAACAACGGCAATGCGGTGGTGCAGGTCAGTGATACGGGCCTCGGCATTCCGACGAAGGATCAATCAAAAATTTTCGACCGCTTCTATCGCGTCGAGCGCCAGGGAAGCGACAATGTCGGAGGAAGCGGCCTCGGACTTGCCATAGCACGATGGATTGCCGAAGCTCATCACGGATCGATCGAGGTCAGGAGCCGCGTGCGCAAGGGAAGCACGTTCATCGTGAAACTCCCGATCATCCAGTCGATAACGAGCTGACATTATCACTTAACGTTTCACCATCCTTTCGGAGTGTTTCCCCCTTTCTTGCTTTTCCGTCTTTTTTTCCCCTAATTATCAAATCTTGTTGAACCTCACACCTGGCAAGAAGCGACAGTATCCCACTGGTTGCCACTCATGAACACACAACGCCGCCGAACCTCACGAGGGAAGAAGACCTATTTCTTTTCCGACGCCCACCTCGGCCTGGGAACAAAGGGCGATGACCGCGCAAAAGAGGAACGGATTATCGCTTTCCTGCGTCAAATTGGGATAGACGCTGAACATGTGTTCATCCTGGGGGATCTGTTTGACTATTGGTTTGAATACCGAACGGTTGTGCCCAAGGGGTACGCCCGCCTCTTCGCGGCACTCGCGGAGCTCAATGAGAGAGGAATCGGAGTCACGTACCTGGCCGGCAACCACGACTTTTGGATGAAGGATTACCTGACCGAGGAATTTGGTATTGAAATCTTCCCCGACCCTATCGAACGAATCATCGGCGGAAAACGTTTCTATCTACACCATGGCGACGGACTTGTGAAGGACGACAAGGGATACCGGTTCTTGAAGCGTATCCTGAGAAACAAGTTCAATATCTGGCTTTTTTCATGGGTTCATCCCGATATCACGGCAGGAATCGCCAGATGGTCTTCCCGAACAAGCCGCAATTACACAAGCGGGAGGAAATACGAGGCGACGGACATGATAGATTTTGCGGCAAGGCAAATAACGGCAGGATACGACTACGTCATCATGGGTCACAACCATCAGTCCCATCGGAAGAAGATCGGCAAGGGGATGTATATCAACCTGGGAGATTGGATTACGGAGAATACCTACGCGGTCTTTGACGGAAAGAGGCTGGACCTCAAGCGGTGGAACGGACAGTAGAGAATGGCCAATCTAAAGCACTATAGTTCCCAGAAGATGGAGCGCTATTTCAACGATCCCGAATATCGGCGATCGATTCTTGCCGCACAGCGCGGATTCCTCAGGCGGCATAAGAACAAGTTCATTGCCGCCCTCGCGGTGCTGGTCGCTCTTTGCGGCTGGTACGGGTTCTACATTATTCAGGGACTCCCCTCTCTCGAACAGCTTGAAAACCCCCGGCTCGAGGTTTCGACAAAGATTTACTCCGTCGACGGCGAGGTCCTCGACCAATTCTCCATCAAGAACCGCACGCCTGTAACACTCGATGCCATTCCTGTGGGCCTCCCCGCAGCTCTCATGGCAACCGAAGACAAACAATTCTACGATCATTGGGGCGTCAACGCTTCCCGCTTCATCCGCCAAATGATCATCAATATTGTGACGTTTAAGGCTGCCGGGGCAAGCACGATCACCCAACAGCTCGCAAGGAACCTGTACAAACTCAAAGGGTCGGAAGAGTCTGTTTTCGACAAGATCACTCGCAAGATCCGCGAGTTCATCACCTCGGTGCAGATCGAGCGTAACTTCACCAAGAGAGAGATCCTGGAACTCTATCTGAACGAGTCTTATTTCGGGAGGGCCGCCTACGGGATCGAGTCCGCCGCCCAAACCTACTTCGGAAAAACGGCTTCACAGCTTCAGCCCGCAGAATACACCCTCTTAATCGGAATGCTGAAGGGCCCGAACTACTACGATCCGATCAACAATACTGAGCGTGCTCTCCAGCGGCGGGACATCGTGATAAGCTCGATGGAGCGCGACGAAATCATTACTCCCGAAGTGGCTATGGAGATCCGCTCCGACACTCTCAATTTCCACGTTCCCGATGCCGACATGCGCCAGGGAATCGCTCCGCATTTCGTCGAATGGGTGCGCCAGCAGCTTGTCCGCAAGTCCTCGCAATATGGCTTCAACTACCTGCGCGACGGCCTCAAAATCTATACAACGCTTGATTCCCGGATGCAGCGATACGCCAATCGGGCTGTCGATGAACACATGAAGGAATTTCAGGCAAAATGGGATTCGCTCTGGAACTGGGATGCCTATCCCGAGATCCTGGAGGGAAATGTCGAGAAGTACATCACCGACGGAGAGCCCTACAGAAGAGCCAAGACTCCCGAGGCAAAGGACAGCATCGCCAAGACATTACGTGACAATCCGGCGTTCATTGATTCGGTGAAGAAGCTGGCTCGGACCATCGAAGTGGGTTTTGTCGTCATCAACCCTCACGACGGGAACATTGTCGCCATGGTGGGCGGTGCAAATTTCCGGTCGTTCAAGTACGGGCTGAACCACGTTACTCAAATCAAACGCCAGCCGGGGTCAGCGTTCAAGCCGTTTGTCTATACGACCGCCATCGACAACGGCTATGCCCCGTGCGTGGAGCTCCACAACCAGCCTGTAACGATCCCCATGCCCGATGGAACACGATGGACCCCTTCGAATTACGACGGTGCCTTTGGGGGCAAATACACGCTTCGTGAGGGATTGAAGAATTCGATAAACCTCATTGCTGTGAGAGTCATCGAGCAGGGATTCGCGCCGGCCAAACAGGTTGTTGAATACGCGAACAGAATGGGTATCAAGTCCCGAATTCGTCCCTATCCTTCCATCGCTTTGGGGGCAGTGGAGGTTTCACCCCTGGAATTAACCTCGTCGTTCGGGGTCTTCGCCAATGAAGGGGTTCTTGTCGAGCCCCTGGCAATCCTCCGCATTGAAGACAAGGATGGAAATATTATCGAGCAGAATTCGCCCCAGAAGCGTGAGGCGCTCAGCAGGGAGACGGCATTCATCATGACTGACCTGCTGGAGGGAGTGGTCAACCAGGGGACAGCAAGAAGAGTACGGTGGTACTACCACTATCCGGCTGCCGGGAAAACAGGTACCACCAATGACTATGGCGATGCCTGGTTTGTCGGTTTCACGCCTCAACTCGCCGCAGGTGTATGGGTCGGATTCGACGATAACCGCATCAAGTTTGGCTACTCCGAAGGGCAGGGAGGAGTTGCCGCCGCTCCTATTTGGGGAAAGTTCATGAAGTATACGTATGAGGATCCGGCTATGGGATTGACCCTCGAGTACTTCAAACGGCCTGACGGTGTGGTCTCCGACACGATCTGTGTGGAGACAAAGAAGAAGGCGAGGGAATTCTGTCCGGCGAAGATGATCGAAATCTTTAACGCCAAGTACCCCCTCAGCCTGTGCGACAAGCACACAAGTGCGGACTGGAACAGCCAGCAGCAAAACCCCAGCAAGATCAATTGGTAGGTCAGCGGATCAAAACCATCCGCCTCGTTTCAACCCTCTCTCCCGCTACAAGCCTGTAGAAATACATTCCGCTCGCCATTGCCGACGCGCCCCATTGAATTTCATGGAAGCCGGGCCCTTTGCTCCCGTCTGCCAGCACCGCTACCTCCCTCCCGAGGACATCGAAGACACTCAACCTCACCTCGCTGACAGTTGAGAGTTGGTAGCCGATGACCGTCGTCGGATTGAACGGATTCGGATGGTTTTGCCTGAGCACCCATCCCAAACCCGCAACAGGCCGCTCGATTGCTGTCACAGGCGGAAGGAACTGAACGACATGAAGGCCGGACTCGATATCTGAGATGAGCACCTTGCCGGATGCAAAGAAAGGAAAGACCCCCCACGCACCGTGGAACCCCGTGCCGGCCGAGGGATAACTGTCGTAGAATGCTATTTGTGAAGGATCTGCCTTGCTGGTGATGTCCAGAATTCGAAGGCCATCAGTATAGTGAGCAACGTAGGCAAAGTTTCCTTTGACCAAAACATTGTGCGCCAACCCGCTTGGCCCCAAATAGTTCCCCTCAACATATACCGTATCCGGGCTGCTGATGTTCCACAACTTGACCGTTCGACCAGCATCCTCATACGTGACGGCCAGGTGTGTTCCTTCCTCCGTGAGCCATGCATTGTGGGCAAATCCTCCGTCGGGAGGAGCAGGGATTGTCCGTACGAGCGCCGGAGGGGAAACGTCAAGATTGTAGATGCCATAAGTCCCCAAGTAGCCTTCAGAAACATACGCAAGACTGTCTCGGACGTAGACGTCGTGGCATTGCGTACCAAAAGAGTCCACCAGAACTGGGTGGAGCGGATTCGTAAGACTGAAGATCAGGACCCCTGTCACGCCGTGATACTGGGCAAAGAGCCTTGCGCTGCTCGTGTCAATATAGATGTTATGGGACGATGGAAGACCCTTGAACGTCGCAGCAAGAGTCGCCGAGTTTGGAAGGCCCGAAAGATCCACAATGTTGAGCCCTGAGTCATTCTCACTCGCCACATAAGCATAATGGCGATATGTCTTGATGTCCATCGCAACGGAAACTCCCCCTGGGTTGGGTACGAACCCGACCTCTTTCAGCGTCGGAGCATCCGTGATGTCAATAATGCTGAGTCCTGTCCTGACCCCCAGCAGGGCATACTCCCTTCCGGCCGAATCGGTGTATCCCCAGCAATCATTGTACCCTATGGCGGGATAGAGATTCTGATTCCCCAGAAATGTCACTCCGCTCGACTCCTGGGATCGCGCTTGCGCAAGGAACAAAAGAAGGTGAAAGAGGGTAAAGGTGAGCCTTGAATGGACGGTCATGATTCAGTTGGAGCAAAGCGTGCCAAAAACAAAGGTGAGAGAGGAGCGGATCAGTTCCGGCGGCACCGTATCGACGACTGCCGTTTCCCCGATCCGGACGGGGAGTACAAACCGTTTGCGGCCCTTGATCGATTTCTTGTCGTGTCCCATGGCATCGATGATTCCTGCACTTCGGACAGACCCGGCCTTGAATCGAAAAGGAACGCGCCGGAGTAGTGCGAGGATCCTCTCATGTTCATCGGACGAAAGAAGCCCCATTTCACGCGCAATAAAGGATTCCCCGGCCATTCCCAATAAAACTGCCTCACCGTGCTTCAATACCCTGTAGCGTCCGGCCGCCTCCAGCGCATGGCCAAGAGTGTGCCCAAAGTTCAGTATGATTCTTTTCCCCGATTCACGCTCATCATGCGATACCAGATCGGCTTTGAGGGAACTGCAGACCGCCTGGACGTGCATCACGGTTTCCTCGCGCAGCGCGAGAATGTCGTCGAGATGCGCTTCAAGAAATGAAAACAGATCCGTATCCAGAATGACGCCGTACTTGATGATCTCACCCAATCCGCAGACAATTTCACGTCGCGCAAGAGTCTTGAGGAACCCGACATCCGTCCAGACAAAAACCGGTTGATGAAACGCTCCGATCATGTTCTTCCCCAGCGGATGGTTCACCGCTGTTTTTCCCCCGATCGAGCTGTCAACCTGTGCAAGCAGAGTTGTTGGTATTTGAACGAGAGGCACGCCGCGCTGATAGGTGGCGGCAACAAAGCCCGCAAGATCCCCCACAACCCCTCCACCCAGCGCAAGGACGGCCGATTTTCGCCCTACGCCTTGTTTGAGCATTGCGGTGAAGAGGGCCTGCGCTCTCGAGAGATTCTTTTCCTTTTCACCCGGGGGGATGACCGTGGAAAAGACTTCGAAGCCGGCAGCGCGAAGCCTGTTTCCGACGGGGCGCAGGTAGTGTTTGGCGATCGTCCGATCCGTCACAAGCGTGATTTGATCCGGAAGGCCGTGTTTCCGGCAGGTCGCACCGAGGTCCGATCCCATATCCGACCCCACATAGATCGGATAGGATCTCTCACCCAGCATGACTTTGATTTCCCGATGTATCAAACAACCTCCGGATTGCTAGACGTCGATGTATCGACGGAGCTTTTTGACAATTTCGTCGACGGTCTTCCCCACATTGTGCCCCTCCGTGGGAATGATGATATCGGCCCGCTTGTAGTACCCCTCACGCGCGGCAAGGAGCTCCCTGATCCGTTGTTCCAGAACTTTCTCCGGAAGCGTGTTACCCTCACCGTCCCTCAGCATGGGCCTGTCCGTTTTATGCTTCATTCTCCGGACCGCTTCCTCGACCGAAAGCTGCAAATAGACGATCACCCCGCTCGAACGAATGAGCCGAAAGTTTTCTTCAAGAGCCACGGTTCCCCCTCCCAAAGAAACCACAATTCGATCCATTTCGCTTATGCGGAGCAACACGGTGCGCTCGACGGCACGAAATGCCTCCTCCCCATCCTCCTTGAAGATCGAGGTCACTGATTTCCCTTTCTCCGTTTCAATTTGTCTGTCGATATCGACAAAATGATAGCCGAGGGTGTTCGCCAGAATCGGGCCGATAGTGCTCTTACCGCTCCCCATAAAACCGGTCAGGTAAATCAGTCTTCTGACGCTGCGCTCTTTTTCATCCATAGGAACAACAAGGGCAAGGTGCGTCCCGCGAACAGGACCAGGGCTAGAGGATCACAACAATGATGCCGAGGCCGAGCGTCATCCCGTCAACATTCACGCGGGAATGAATGTCTCCTGACGGAAGGGGAAGAACTTCCCCATTGACGATCGTTGCGGAAGCGGCAAATTTGTTGTTGACGTCGATCTCCGGGTCGCGAAATTTCATCATCGCAACGGCTGAGATGCCGGGAAAAATGTTATACTCGGTCTGAATGCTGACATGGATGCCGAAGCCAAGGCGGTTACCGACGGGATCTGCTCGCACTCCGGCCTCCCGGAGAATGCGCTCGGCGTAGTAAACGCCTGCCCCCCCACCCATCGAGAGCCTCCATGAACGCGATCCGATGGGGACATAGACCTGCATCCCCAGCTCAAGCGGAATCACCCGATATCCTTCCTCAACGTCAACAAGGATTGGGCCGGAAATCGCTCCCCGGAGCTTGGGACCAATGCTGGATTTGGAAAAATATTCGGAGGAAAAATAGAAGAAAAAGCTCTCGTCGCGCCATTTTGCGCGAACCTCTGCTCCTGCACTGAGAATGGAATTAAAGGGGGTGTTGAGCGCGCGAAGTTCGGTGGAAAGAGCGTCGGGGTTCGGATAAATACGGGAAGTCGTCGTGAAGTTGCCGCGGGCAACAAGCGATAAGACCCATTCGTGAGGTTGCCCCATGGCGGAGAAAGAGATGAAGACGACAGCCGCTATCAGAAAGGAGACTCTCCGCCCCATTCAGGTGCCTCACCGATAAAACCGATCTCTGTTATCTTCAATTTCTGCTTTCTCTCTGAGAGAGCTCAGCCAATCGGAGGAAAGGGCGTTGCGCTTTTCCTGCAGAGCCTGATCGTGCAACGATGTCCGCTGGACGGAAAATGCCGTGCTGTCAAACGGAGACTTTGAGGTAAGCTTCAAAATGTAATATCCCCGCGCGCCTTCAAAAGGCAGCGAGATTTCCCCGACATTGAGCGATGTCGCCGCTCCAATGAACACCAGGTCTCTTCCGACCCCGACCGGAGAGTCAACGGCCTTGAATGGACCGGTTTTCTGTGCAACGATATTCTTGGACCCACCAGCCTGGCTGAGCAGATCAGACGAGGGGGAAAGTTTCTGAAAGAATTCGGCAGCTTGCTCCTTCGTTCGCTCCATTTTCTTGGTCCGAAGAACCGCGGGGCGCACAATGTCTTTCACCTCTTCGAACGGTCGAACACCCTCCTCCCGAACAAGAACGACTTTGCTCACCGCCACGCCGCCGGAGACGCTGATAACCTCGCTGATCGCGCCCTCATCGCTGGAAAATGCAAAATTCATGACGGCATCATTGAATCCGATGCCGGGAATCATCCCCCCTTTGGAGAATTCAGGGGTTTCGCGCGCAACGTGCTTACTGTTTTCTGCCGCTTTTTCGAAGCCTTCAGAGTTTGCGAGATATACAAAATCCTGAGCCTTCTGATACATTCCGTCGGTCGATTGCGAACTTGTCTTGATCTGGAGGTTAAGGTCGACCAGCTTGAGTTCCCTGTTATCGCGCCCGTTCACTTTGATGAGGTGCCATCCGAATTGCGTGCGGACGGGACCTACGACTTCTCCGGGTTTCGCTCTGAAGGCGGCGTCCGAAAACGGCTTGACCCAGGTGGTCCGGCTTCCCCATCCTAGTTCGCCACCCTCGGGAGCAGTCCCGTCAGATCCATGTTGTCGGGCCATCGCCGCGAAATCCGCGCCACCCCGTATCTGCTTTAGCACTTCGCGTGCCTTCTGAATAACCAGAGTTGTATCCGGGTCGGTGGGAAAAAGGATGTGGCTCGCATTAACGTACTCTTCGGTCCCTCTTCTGGTATCCAGAATCTTGATCAAATGATACCCGTCTTCGTCAAGCATAGGACCCGCTATTTCCCCTTTTTTTGCTGAAAAAACTGCGATTTCCTTTTTCCGGCTCAGTTCCCCATGTTTGTAGAATGCCTCCGTTGCCGGTATTTCCGAATAGGTCTTGGCCAAATCCATGAAATCCGATCCGGCCCGGGCCTGATCTTTCAGGCGGTTCATTTCCGCAAGGACCTCGGCTGAATCAAGAGCAGAGGGTGAATTGGTGAAGAAAACATACTTGAGTTTGCGTGCTGGCCGGACCTTGTAGTCCTCCTGATGGTTGCTGTAGTACTTCTCCAGATCGGTCTCTGCGATGATCACCATCGAATCCGGCACGAGACGCTGCGGATCAAAAAACAGATAATCACCCTCCATGGTGACGTTCTGGTCTGCGAAGCGCTGGCGGAGTTCCGCATCACTGACCCTCACAGTCGCAAAGAGGACGCTCTGGAGCTTCTGCTGAAGCAGTTGCTGACGCAATTGCTGCTCCACCTGAAGCCAGGCGGTTCGATTCTGTGGATCCGCAATGGCCCGGTCATATGCCGCTCGGTTGAACCGGCCGGTCGAATCCCGGAACATGTTCATGAGCTGCTCAGGCGGATTTGGGCCGTGGACGAGATCGACAATTTCCTTGTCTGTGACGGTGATCCCAAACCGCTCGATCTCCTCCTCAACGAGGATCTGCGTCACCAGTGTGTTCCAAACCTGCGACCTGATCTGGCGTTCGGCCTCTTCGTCGGGATCTTTCCCCGTTTGAGACTTCTGGCTTTCTGATGCGCGGCGCAGCAGCTCGGAAAAATCTCTGTACGAGATCTTCTGTCCATTCACTTCCCCAACGGTATCGCCGGGGCCGCTGGGCTTAAGGCTGGTGAGGTCCATCCCCCAATCAAGCATGATGTAGGCAATGAACAGTACGGCAAAAGCCGCGAAGAGCTTCGCCATGTTGTTTCGAATTTGGGTCATCAACGGCATAACGGGAACAACTCCTTATTCAAAAGTCGAGTGGTAGATCAAAGGTGTAACAAGAAATATAGACCCGAATCGGCTGAAAAGCAACGTTTTTTGTTGACTTTCAAGGCACATTCGACTATATTTTTTTTCGCTTTTTTGTGAAACATTCCCTCGTTCTAATCTTCCTTCTCTCTCTGGTTCCGGAGTCGATCGTTTCTTAGAACAGGCGCGTGTGTCGTTTTACCATCGGAGACCTTCAGGTGAAAAACCAATTATCCCGACTCATTCTCATCGCCGCGGCGGTCATTCTCTCCGTCTATTTTCTCTGGCCGACCTACCAGGACTATCGCTTCCGTCAGGAATTAGCCCAACGGGTGGGTCAGGACAGCCTTACATACGTTGAACAGAATCAGGATGAAATCCTTCAGGCAAAACTGAAGCGCATCAAACTCGGCCTCGATCTTCAAGGCGGCATGCGCGTGGTTCTCGAGGTCGATCTGATTCAGTTGCTCGAGGATCTTGCACGGGAAAAGGACGAGAATTTCCGAATCATCATGTCCGAGTTGAGATCCGACGCTGCTGCGGCAGAAATCGACATTATCCCGACCTTCGGAAAGAAGTTCGCAGACCGGGGAATCAGGATGAGCCGTTACTACGGCAATATTCGCGATGACGACGGAGCCATTATCAGCGACCTCGCGAGTGAAACGGAAAAAGCCGTCGATCGGGCAATGGAAATCGTGCGAAATAGGGTCGATCAATACGGACTCACCGAACCGGGGATCCAGAAACAGGGCGGGCGCAGGATCATTGTCGAGCTTCCCGGTGTGAAGGATGAGGCCGAAGTTCGTCAGCTTCTGCAGGGCACGGCCAAGCTGGAGTTTCTGATGGTCCGCGACGCCGACATTAGTTACAAGGTCATGCAGTCTATCGACGACTATCTGGTCGGCAAAGGGGGCCCCGATACGTCCGCTGTGGCGCAAGCCAAAAAGAAAGAAGAGCCAAAGGACGCACTAACAGACCTCCTTGGCGAAACACAGCCCAGCAAAACCGACACCACCGCTGAGGTTCAATTCCTTCGGGAACACCCCTTCTTCTACTACGCCATTCCCGATGATCAGCGCGGAAGCGGGGAGGCCTATGTGGCGGAGAAGAACCGCGACCGGGTGAGGGCGCTCCTCGCAAGGCCCGAAATCAAGAGATTGATGCCGAGTGATTTTGAATTTCGGTGGTCGGCAAAGACATTCAACGACGAGCGACAGGGAATCCGCTTCTACACCCTCTTTGCTGTTCGACCTCAACCGGTCTTGACAGGCGGAGTCGTGACCAACGCTCAGGCCAGCGTCAATCCCGACGATAGCCGCCCTGTCGTAAATATGGAAATGAACAGCGAGGGCTCGCGAGAGTGGGCCCGGATCACCGGGGCAAATGTCGGAAAAAGAATTGCCATTTCGCTTGATAATTCTGTTTTCTCCGCGCCCGTCATCGAGGAGAAGATTCCCGGCGGCAGGTCGAGGATCACCGGTGCGGACTCGCCTAACGAAGCCCGCCTCCTGGAAATCGTCCTCAAGGCAGGAGCGCTTCCCGCTCCCGTCGCGATCATCGAACAGAGGACTGTCGGACCTTCGCTCGGGGAGGATTCCATCAGATCAGGATTGTCTGCGACTTTGTTCGCGTTTATCTTCACGGTGTTGTTCATGACGGTGTACTATTCGTTCTCCGGGTTTGTCGCCGACGTGGCCCTGTTCTTCAACGTCCTGTTTATTCTCGGCGTCCTTGCTGGCTTTCAGGCAACCTTGACTCTTCCCGGCATTGCAGGTATCATCCTCACTATTGGTATGGCCGTTGACGCCAATGTTCTGATTTACGAGCGTATCAGAGAGGAGCTGCTGGGGGGTAAGACCATGCGCGCCGCAATAGACGCCGGGTACTCGAAGGCCCTCTCCGCCATCGTAGATTCGAATATTACCACGTTCCTGACCGGAGTCATCTTGTATCAGTTCGGCTCAGGCCCTGTGCAGGGATTTGCCCTCACGCTGATGATCGGCATTGCCGCGAGCATGTTCAGTGCCATTGTCATTACCCGTGTGGCCTTCAACTATCTCTCAGATCGAGGCATCTTGCCGAGCTTCGGATAATCAGCTGCTCGGGAACATAGGAGTAGAAATCAAATGCGGTTCTTCGGAAAAACGAGCATCAACTTTCTTCGAGTCCGGTTCCTCATGTATGCATTGTCCGGCCTTCTGATCCTCTCCGGCATGGTATCACTGGTTGTCAAGGGTGTTGACTTCGGGATCGATTTCCGGGGCGGCACGGAGCTCACCCTCCATTTCGACAGGAAAATCGAGATCGCAGAGGTTCGGAATGCACTCGGGACGATCGGCCTCGGCAACAGCGAAATCAAGTCCTTCGGCACAGAGGGTGATCTCCTCATTCGAACGACAGAACAGGCAGAAGGGACCGTCATCGCCGATCGAATCAAAGGCTCGATCGCGCAGACATTTCCGGAGATGAAGTTCGAGGTCCTGAAGCAATACAAAATCAGCCCTAAAATAAGCGTGGAACTCCGCCGGGATGCCCTCTACGCAATCATCGCCTCACTCGTTGTCATTCTGATCTACATCGGCATGCGGTTCAAATTCATTTATGGATTCGGCGCCGTTTTGGCTCTCTTCCACGACGTTACGGTGACGTTCGGCATTCTTTCTCTCCTTGATGGTGTCATACCGTTCAACCTGGAAATAAGTCTGGAAGTCGTCGCCGCTTTTCTGACCATCATCGGCGTTTCCGTCAACGATACTGTCGTTATTTTCGACCGTATCCGTGAAAATGAAAAGGTCTATCGAAGCATGACGCTGTTTGACGTGGTAAACAGGAGTATTAACGACACTCTCAGCCGGACAGTCATTACAAACGGAACGGTCTTTCTAGTATTGTTGACTTTGCTTATCTTTGGTGGCGAAGTAACACGGGGATTTGCCTTTACTCTGGTCGTGGGAACGATCACAGGGACGTACTCGACTGTCTACATCGCGAGCGCGCTCGTGATCGATTGGACGAACCGGAAAAAGAAATCGTAACGTTATCACTCTCAACCTCACGAGGAAGGAAACCATGAAATTCAAAACCAAAGAGGTCAAGGAGGTAACGGTCATCGAGCTGAATGGCAATGTGATGGGTGGACCCGATGCGACCGAACTCAACGAGGAACTCCATAAGCTCGTCGAGACAGGGAAAACGAGGGTCGTTGTCGACCTTGGGGATGTCAAATTCATGAATAGTTCGGGGCTGGGGATGCTCATCAGGGCCTTAAGCACCATGCGCAACGCAGGCGGCGACATGAAGCTGGCGCGGGCATCCGAGAAGATCGAAAGCCTCTTGATGGTGACAAAACTCATTACGGTATTCGATCATCACGAAACCGTGGCCAAAGCAGTCGACGCCTTTAAGTGACCCAACCGCCCTGCAGAACACGAAAGGGGAGCTCAGTCTCCCCTTTTTTCTTTCAATGAAAACCCTCCTCATTTGGCTCTTCCTTCTCTTTTCTTTCGGTTGCTCTCCCGACAAGAATGAACCGTCGCACGTGTCATATTCGGCCACAGACGACATGACCAGGATTGTCTCTCTTCCGAAGGCCCCGAATCGCATCGTCTCTCTTGCCCCAAGTATCACCGAAACGCTCTTCGCTCTCGGCCTGGACTCGGCGATCGTTGGAGTGACTGACTACTGCGACTTTCCCGCGGCAGCAAGCACCAAGAAAAGGATGGGGGGAATGACAAGTCCGGATTTCGAGGCGATTGTTGCTCTCCATCCCGACTTGATCGTGATGTCGACCGCCGGGAATACCAGAAAAGACTTTGAAACATTGATATCCCTCGGCTTGATCGTCTTCGTTTCCAATCCTGCAACGATCGAGGACATCTATCGCTCAATCACAGCCCTCGGGCGTTTGTGTGGCCGTGAAGACCAGGGGGGTCTCATTGTCGGGCAGTTGCGGGCCAGGCAGGAGCTTGTCGCTCGCAAAGCCGGCGCGGCGCCGCTCCAAACCGTACTCCTCCTCTTCTCTCTGCGACCGGTCGTGTCGGCAGGAAAAGGAACCTTCGTCGATGAACTACTGACGCTGGGCAATCTCGCAAACGTGACGCACAATTCATCGACCTCCTATCCGCTTGTGAGCAGAGAAGAGGTCCTGTCGCTGCAACCCGATTGGATCATTGTCACCGACGAGCTTGTTCGGTCAATCGATGAGGTTGGCGCCGCGTACCCCGAGTGGAAAATGCTCAAGGCGGTTCGGGAGGGGAGGGTCGCATCAATCAGCGCAAGCCTCATCAGCCGCCCCGGGCCGAGGATCATCCAGGGACTCGATTCGCTCGTCAACGCAACACGCCGGTAAGCTTGCTTCTCTGAGCTGCATGGAATATATTTGATGCTCAATTTTCCATCACAAAGATTATGGCATCGCAAGGACCATTGTTCGTAGCTGTTGCTGGCAACATCGGGGCGGGAAAGTCGACCCTCACGCGGCTTCTCGCCAAGGAATTCAAGTGGAATCCCTATTTTGAATCCGTCGATGACAATCCCTATTTGCAGGATTTCTATGCAGACATGGAAAGATGGTCATTCCATCTTCAAATATACTTTCTGGCCAATCGGTTCAAATCGCACAAGAAAATGATTGAATCGGGGATGTCGGTGATTCAGGACCGGACTATCTATGAAGACGCCGAGATCTTTGCCAGGAACTTGTACGAGATCGGCAAAATGGATGATCGGGACTACACCAACTATGTGTCACTGTTTCATGAAATGATGGAATACCTCAAGGCACCGGACCTGTTGATCTACCTGCAGGCCTCGGTGGACACGCTCGTGCGGCAGATTACTCAACGCGGGAGAGGGTACGAACAGAATATTCCGCGGGACTACTTGGAGCAGCTCAACAGGCATTACGAACATTGGATCGGAAGCTACAAACTGGGTCCGGTTCTCGTCATTCCAACCGACAACCTTGATTTCGTGGCAGTGAAAAGCGATTTTGACTCGATTGTGGCAAGGGTCAAGAGAGCTATCCCTCAGCTGCAACTTTTCGAATAGCCTTTTCTTTCCGGCCCGGACCTGAAAAAGAAACGGCATCCGAAGATGCCGTCCTCATTCCTTAACCTCGCGTTCGACTCAGTTCTTCCCCGACAGGATTGATTCATACCTGTTCTTGCGCGACAAAAGGGCAAGAGCTGTCTGAAGAGGCTTGTCGTCTTTGAACCCCGCTTCAATCCTCTCCCGCTCACCGCCAATCCTGCCGATCAACTCATCACGAATTGAACGCTTGATTTCGTCCCGATGGCGCTCGAAAACCCGGTTCTTTTCCTTCTCCACCATCGTGGACAGTTTCTTCAGCTGATCAAAGAATTCTTTGCCGTAATTCCCTTTCCGTGCGGCCTCGCGAAGGTCTTCAAGTTTGGTTTCTCCCTCATCCTTGTATTCGAATCCTTTCTCTCGCACAAATGCCTCAAAATCATCAAGGACTTTGTCTGATACTTCATTCCGCTGCAGTTGCTTCTTTGCGGCAACAAACCGAGTGGCAAACTTGAAGAACATCGCTTTACGGTAAAGCTCGGCAATCAACCGGGCGGGTTCTGGAGAGGGAATCACGGAATCGGGTTCAATTCCACCCCCTTCGTACACTTTTCTGTTGTGAACTGTCATAAAAACACGTTTGGAACTGTCGGGAATGACAACGCCGCGGCCGTCATCCGTCTTGTTGAAATAGTCAATTTCCTGAATGCTTCGACCGCTCGGTGTGAAGTACCGACCCGTTGTCATTTTTAGCGAGGTCTGTTCGGAAAGTCGGGTGATAGTCTGCACCAGTCCCTTGCCGAATGTTCGAGATCCCACGATGATCCCGCGATCCAGGTCCTGAATGGCCCCTGCTACGATCTCGCTGGCGCTTGCACTCCCCCTGTCAACCAATACAGCAAGGGGAATGCCGGCCGCCATCGGTTTTTCCGTCGTGACGTAGCTTCGGTCGGAATCCTGCCGCCGACCTCTGGTTGTCACAACGAGGCTGCTCTCGGGAAGAAACTTCGAGGCGACATCCACAGCCATATCCAACAACCCCCCCGGATTGTCCCGGAGATCCAGAACAATTCCCTGAAGTTCTCCACCCGCCTTGAGATTGCGGATGGCGAGACGTACATCGTCCCCCGCGGTTCTCGAAAACCGTTCGAGCTTGACGTACCCTATCCCCTTCTCCACATAGCCCGCATACGTCACATTCCTCACCGCAATTTCTTCGCGAATCAAGACAAACTCCAGAGGGCCCGACTCCCCTTCGCGCTCGATCTTCATGCGCACCTCCGACCCGGGCGTGCCACGTACGAGTGATCTGACCGTATCGAAGGAATCTCCCGACAGGGATTTCCCATCGACCTCGAGAATCCGGTCGCCAACCCGGATTCCCTGTTTCGCAGCAGAGAAACCTTCAAGCAAGTTGACGACGGTGATGCTGCCATCGCGAAGACCGATCGTAATTCCTACGCCCCCGTATTTCCCGTTCGTCACCAGATCAATCTCATCGCCTTCACGTTCCCCTATGTAGACGGTGTAAGGATCCAGCGTCTTAAGCATCCCGTCGATTCCGGCCCGCATGAATCGGTCCGGATCGATCTCATCAACATAGTTGGTGCTGATTTCCTTGTAGACCTTTCCAAACGTATCGATGCCGCGATAGATCTTGAGGTACAGGTCGTGATCGGAAACAACAATAAGCCCCAGAGCAAGGTACATCACGACAACGATCATCAAACCCCATCCCGCCATCCGCTTCATGAAATGCTCCTCACGTGTGAAAAGATGACGCCTCTTTCAGGCGCTTTGCAATAAGATTCCAGATTTCCTCGTGGACTTCGGTGACGTCCCTCTCTCCGTTGATCAGCGCGAACCGTTGTTCGGCTTCAGCTATGCTGAGGTACCCCGCCCGAACCCGCTCGTAGAACTTCCTGTTGTTGGACTCCATACGGTCTTTTCGGGCCCCCGACGTTTTCATGCGCCGTTCAATTTCGTCCGGACGAACATCCAGGTAGATCGTTAGGTCGGGAACGAGCCCAAACGTCGCCGTTGTGTTGATGGCCCGAACGGCCTCGAGGTCTATGCCGCGCCCCCACCCCTGATACGCGGTCGTCGAATCATAGAACCGGTCACAGATCACAACGGTTCCCACCGCGAGTGCGGGCCGAATGACTTCGGAAACCAGTTGCGCCCTGCTGGCTGAAAAGAGCATCAGCTCGCTGATTTCTGTCATCTCCTTGGATTTTCTGTCCAGGAGGATTGAACGTATCTTTTCTCCGATTTCCGTTCCCCCCGGCTCGCGGACAAGGAGAACCGATCGGCCCTCGCGCTTAAGCCGGTCAACCGCGCGATTGACCTGGGTGGACTTGCCTGAATAATCGAGACCTTCGAACGTGATAAACATGGGGATTGGCGTTTGGCGAACGTTTCAGTCAAAGTAACCAAAAGTGGATTTTGATGCAAACCGGATCGCATCACGCGTTGCGGGTCTCTGATTTTTTCGCTACTTTGATGTTTGCCGGTTTTACTGTGACGATTCTTCATCGAGGTTCAGACACATCAGGATGCCGTCAAAAAAAAGGAAACATACCCCGCCTTCCGGACGACCCTCCACCCCCCATTCTCCTGACAAAGCAGAGCAGCGCCGCTTCGAATCACGCAACGAAGACATGTCGCTGATTCAGGAAGCCCTCGCGGGCGACCAGAATTCCTTCTCCCGGCTCCGACAGAAGTATCACGACGCCATTTTCAACCTCATCTACCGAATGATTCGTGAAAAAGACGAAGTCAAGGATCTTACCCAGGAGGCGTTCATCAAGGCGTTCGGTTCGCTGCCATCGTTCAACAACGAGTATGCGTTTTCCACCTGGCTCTACAAGATCGCCACAAACAACTGCATTGATTACATCCGCCGCAAGAAGCTCCAGACCTTTTCTATCGACAAGCCCATCGAGTCTAAGGAAAGCGATTTCAGTTTCGAGCTCCCTGATTCCACGTATGAGCCCGACAAGGAAATGATCTCGTCGCAACGGAAGAAACTTCTCGAAGACGCCATTAACTCCCTTCCTCCGAAGTATCGGCAGGTCATTGTCATGCGCCACCAGGAAGAGCTAGAATATCAGGAAATTGCCCAGATTTTGAAGCTTCCGTTGGGGACAGTCAAGGCCCACATTTTCAGGGCCAGGGAAATGCTCTATAAATACCTGCGTGACAAACTCCGAAATTACTAGCCCAACCCTGCAACTCCCGGCTCAAAAAACCGTAAAAATAAGCCGGAATGATACTATCCATTTACAAGCATAGTCGTCTCATTGGCCTCTCGCTTCCCTTGGTGGCGCTGTACCTGCCGCTTTTTAGCCAGGGTACGCTCCATAAGGAAATCAGCCGGGGCTCCGAGAAAGAGCTCAACGTCACGATCGATGTCTCGTTCGGGAAAGTCCTTATTTCACGGGGCGAGGCCTCGAAAGTCGTCATTGCCGACGTCAGAGCTCCCCGTGAGGCGGACCCGGATGAGTTCCAAATCGATTATCGCGTTCGAAATGGCAGGGGTGAACTTGTCATCCGCTCAAAAGAGCGAAGAGGTTTTTGGAAGACCCGCGATGATGACGATGATGAGGAAGATCGGGAATGGAATCTCAAGTTTACCGATGCGATCCCCATTACATTCAAGATTGAACTGGGGGCCGGGAAAGGCGAGCTTGATCTCTCGGGCCTTCGAATCCGGAACATGAAGGTTTCTTCCGGCGCGAGTGCGGTCGACATGTTTTGCGACAGGCCCAACTCCATTGACGCGGAGACCATCGTCATTGAATCGGGCGTCAGCAAATTCACGGCGACGAATCTTATAAACATGAACTTCCGAAAACTGAAATTCAGCGGAGGAGTGGGGGCCTACAGGCTCGATTTCGGCGGAAAACTGCGACAGGATGCAGACGCAAAGATTGAGGTGGGACTCGGCGCTGTGACCGTCACCCTTCCCAAGGATCTCCAGGCGCGTGTGATGTACAGCGATAGCTGGTTTTCAAGTTTTGATCTTGACGGCGATTTCAGCCATCGAAGGAACGGCGTCTACGAGACAACGGGATACAATTCAAATACCCCCACCATTTCGATTCAAATAGAATCCGGCCTCGGAAGCGTCAAAGTACGCCGACGCGACTAGCCTCCCCCAGCTTCAACCAATCCCGTAGTGAAAGAACTGTCCCCATGAGAAGGGGTGATTCACCTCTTGCGTTTGAATGAGGTTCAGAATTGCCTGCCGATAAGCGTCTCCGGGAGCCAGCCCGTTCGAGAGATGTGTATAGAAGAATTCGCTAAAGAATTTCGTTGCCTTCCTTTCCGAACTCCAGGCATTATAGAACACATCGGAGGTTCCGTTCAACCTGAGCAGATACGCGTGCAGGGGTGTAAGACCTACTCCCTGGCCCAACGTGTTTGAAAGAACCATGACTGGAAAGGCAGGGAGGGACGTGAGCCGTTCAAACGGGATCTCGATTGATTCTTCAATGGTCGTGCCGTCCGAAAGAGCAATCGATCCGAAGGGCTCGTTTCCAGGATTGTTTTCGAACTCCGATGAAATCTGAGCGACTTCCTGCCTTGCGGATTTCAGATTCTCCCATGTCGCTTCGAACCCTATCTGAACCACTGCCTCCCTGAAAAAGCTCCTTATGTCCCTGAGTTCGTAGTCTACCGACCAGTTCTTTCCGGTGGGGTTCCCCAACGCCACCACATTCCTTATCCGGGTCGCACCCGCTGTCCTGAATTTCAGGGTCGAAAACGATGCCAGGTAATCCACACTGGTGAGCTCAATGAGATAATTGATCACCCCGTTCTTATTTTCGCGCTCGATGGTCTGAAATGGGAAATTCTCAAACTCCTTTCCGGCAATGATCACGAGACTGCGATCCAGCATCCCATCGATCGGGCGGATTAGAACATCATAGAGTTGAGTCGATAGCGTGGCAAACCGGGTCATCGCGGGAAGGCTTGCCTCTCCGGATGATCCTGCAAAGACGTTTGGATCCTTCAGAAGCCTCTTGTATTCGTCGACCATCCCCAGCAATCGCTCGCTCCCCACAGCAGCGTTGTGCACAGAGAACGAGGTGCGCGAAAGGACGAAGATGTACAAATAGTCCTGCGCCGGCAGATAGGTGACGACAATGCTCCCGCGCGGTATGAGCGGCTGTAATTCGTCGACGCGCACCAAATCGACCGTGCCCGTCAGAGGTCCATAGTTCGGATATGTCTGCGAAATCCGGTCGGACATCTTCTTCAGGTTTTCTCGCATTCTCGTTATCTGCAGCCGAAGCTGGTTGACAACCTGCGGGTTTGCCTGCCTCCGGGCTGCCATGCTTGAAAGTTCCAGCTGCTGGAGCTTGTATTCTTTGTTCTGGGAACGGAACTCGGACATCTCATCTTGAAGAGCGATATTCCGAATCGACACATCAGCTTCAACAATCATGTTCGATACAGCCCGCGACCTGCCGCGGTCGAGATAGCGAAGGGCATCCTCAGAGCGGCGCAACTGCAGAAGCACAACGGCCAGGCGACGATACCATTCCTCGTGGCTCTGTTCGATTCCGAGTTCTCGCTGATAGGAAAGATGCACTTCCGTGTCCAGGTATTCCGCAGTCCTCTCCTCGTCAAGGTCTATCGCTCTTTGGTACGCCTCCCGGGCTTCCGCAAGCCGGCCTACATTCTGATACAGGGTGCCAATCTGCACATACGAATAGGCCTCACCCGTCTTGTGGCCACAATCCTGAAAGCGTTGAGCAATTTGTTCATAAGTTTGGACCCTCTTCTCAAGCTGAAAATCTCTCTGCGAAGCGGGAATCTGGCTTTCAGTGGTGCGCGCAATGAAGAGGTAGAGATACGACTCGCTGATCCTATCGCCGGCCTCCCGCGCAATCGCCACTGCCTCGTTGAAGAATCTCTTCGCATCCTCCCACCGACTGCTCTCGTAGTAGACAGTGCCGATCGAGAAGAGAAGCAGGGCTTCATACTCCTTTGCGGTCTTTCTGGCCCGAAGGCTGTTGGCCCCGTCACGGAAGTATCGAAGAGCGGTATTCCCCTCATTCATAGCCCGATAGACAATCCCGAGATCCAGGTGCAGCCGGGCATCGGAAATGAGGTCGTCGGAGTCGAGGGAATGTTGTGCCTGGGTAAATGAATTCAGCGCTTCACCGTACCTGCGCTGCTGAAAGTAAGTCTCCCCGATTCCCATCAGCGCAAGAGCAGTACTCGGATCGTCATTGACCGACCGATAGTAGTTCAGCGAGGTTTCATACGACCGCTGCGCAAGGTCCCACCTGCTGAGACGATAATAAACGCCGGCCTTTAGCATCTCGGCGAGGAATATCGAGGGTTTGTCGTCGAACGCGGCACTGAGGGAGTACGACGACTCATAGTGGTCGAGCGCCCGTTCGTACTCTCCCATGGCTTTTTGAATGTCCCCCTGCTGAAGGTGAACGCGGGCCTGGCCCCGGAAATCGTTTGCCGAAGTGCTCTGTTCAAATGCAGTCTGGGCCTGTTCGAGAGCTGTGCGAAATTGACCCTGGGCAAGACCGATTTCGGACAGAACAAGATGGGCTTCAGCAGCCTTTGCGTAGTCCTTGGCCTGTTCGTAGAGAGAAATAGCCTGTGTGAGAAATACTTCCGACTGCTGGTAATCGCCTTCTTCGAACAGCGTGACCCCGCGCTCGAGCATGTCCGAAGCCATGTTAAGCGGACTCTGATCGATATCGCAAGCGCTAAGGAAGACGAGAGAGAGAAAGAGGAAGAGTTGTTTCACTCTTGTGCGTTGGGAAGTGGATAAAAAAACCCGTGGCGTTTTCGCCACGGGTAATATAGGAAACGCATTGCGTTCGTGCAACCCGATGCATGCTCAACGGAATGTAATGCCAATGCCCGCAGTCAAGACGGGAGTCGAAGCGATGCTGTAGTCCGCATGCACGTTGATAACGGCAAGCAGGAGACGAACTCCCACCAGAACACGCGACTTGTTCTTACCCTCAATAGTAAATTGAGGAATAGTGACTGTCTGAGTCCCCGCCGTGGTGACTATCTGGGCATCGTAGGGTCCAATATCCCAGGAAGAACTCTCAATTTGAAAGCCGCCATAGACAGTGAGGAACAGAAGTCCTTTGCTTGCCACAAGGCCAAAAGCCGTTCCGCTCGCAGAAATGAGTTTCTGCCCCTTTCCATCCTCATAGTTAAACTTTTGCGTGGCAAAGTGGACAGCCAAGTCAAGCGGCAAGAGCGGAATGTACTGGTCAACGTCATGCCTCAATCCAAAGCCAGTAAAATTCACTTTCCCCGCGTCCCCGAGCTTCGTGGTGGGGAGGAAACGACCCATGACCTCGAGCCCAAAGGGGAGTCCGATCGAAATCTGGGGGGCAAAAAACGGAGCACCTGACAGGTCCAGGCCCCCGGGGATCCTCATGACTTCGGTTGCACCGCTCATGACAGGAGTCGGATCCGTTGCTCCCACGACCGTATTTGCCTTCACTTCCGACGGATAGTCGGTTCCTCTCGTAAGCGGCCCTATTGTCGCCGGAGTCTGAAACATGTATGTCTTGTCCTCGTCGGGAATCGCGGCAAACATCGCCTTCACCTGGATGTCGAATCCCAGAACACCATGGAGATCGGCCGAATGGAACCAGCCGGAATTCATACCTGCGCCCCAACCCGCCATCAGGGGACCGACATACGCTTTGCCGTTGGTCTCACCCATTTTCTTCAATTCTGCACCCACATCCTGCGCAGAGACATTCCCAACTGCAACAGCAAGGGCCAGCAGAAGGGCAATCGCATGAATCTTTTTCATCAAAAATTCTCCCGAATTATGGATTATGACAATTACTTCACCAATATCATCAAGTTGGTGATAAAAATCAAGGAGAAGCGTCACTTCTGTTCGTTCAAAGCCGCAACAATTCCGTCCGCATTGTCAGAGATGATTCCGTCAACACCGAGCTGAATCATCTTTCTCGCATCCTGGATTGAATTCAGTGTGTACACGTACAATGCGAGTCCATGTTGACGCGCATCACGAACCATGGATTTTCGCAATTCATGTTTCGCACAAACAAAGACGGAAGCATGGACACGGCCCGCAAGTTTTGACGGAGACCTCCCGAAATCGCGATAAATATTGTAGATCGCACCGGTGATGGCCTGCGGCTCCACTTTGCGCACCAGCGCAAGAAGATCATGCGTGAAGCTTGAATAGAGCACCTGATCCTCCATCCTTTCCGCCCGCACAGTGTCGATCACACGCTGAACGAAGAGGTCGTGATTCCGATTGAAGACATCCCGCTTCAATTCAATGTTCACCCATGTCTTGCCTTTCGCCAATCGAAGCACCTCTGTCAGAGTGGGGATTCGTTCGGACGAAAACGAGGGATGGAACCACGATCCGGCATCAAACTCCTTTAGTTCTTTCAGTGTGTAGTTGTGGGCCGCTCCGTTTCCCGTTGAGGTGCGCTGCAGTGTTCTGTCATGGAGCACAACAACCTGCTCATCCTGCGAAATCCTCACGTCGAGTTCGATCATTCTCACACCCGGCGTCGATACTGCCCGGGAAAATGAGGAAAGAGTATTTTCCGGCGCCTTGTTGGAAATGCCGCGGTGGGCAATGACATACGGATGATCGGACGGATTCGGCCTCGGCTGGTACGGTTTCATCCCCTGCTAGTCCGCCTTGTTCTTGAGGAGCAAATCCAGGATAGCCTTGTGAACAACGGGTACCGCCAGCATTCCGTTTGTCTCGGAGAACCGGCCGGACTTGCGATAGAAATCTTTGAGTGGCTTCGTTTGCTTGACATAGACTTCCAACCGATGCCTGATCGTCTCAGGTGCGTCGTCGTGGCGCTGGTACAATTCACCGCCACAGGAAGGACAGCGCGATGCTTCACCCTTTTCCAGTTGCGACAGACTGTAAATGCGGCCGCACTGCCGGCACATTCGTCTCGAGCTCAGCCGACGGATGACCTCTTCGTGCTCGGTTCTGAGACTGATGACGTGAAGTGTGACCCCCAAGCCCTCCAAAACTCCATCGAGGGCTTTTGCCTGCGCAACCGTGCGGGGAAATCCATCGAGAATGATCCCTTTCTTAGCCATTGGAGATCTGATAATCTCTTCGACGAGGCCTATCATGATCTCATCGGGTACAAGGTTGCCACCCACCATGTATTCCTTTGCTTTTATGCCGAGGGGTGTTTCGTCTTTCACTGCAGCACGCAGCAGGTCACCTGTTGAAACATGGGGGATGCCGAATCCTTCGGTCAGAAGTTTCGCTTGAGTTCCTTTTCCAACGCCGGGAGGGCCAAAGAGGACGATGTGCATAGAATTTTCGGGGTTAAGAAATGTGTTCGGGGATTTGTTTTGAATGAATCTGTTGTTTGTTTCCGACCGACCGGCCCTTCCGGGAAAGCTGCGCCCCGACGGCTAGCTGGCCGCAGGCGGCGTCAATGTCCTGGCCTGCACTTCGCCTTACCATCACAGTCAGATCGCCATCTCTGAGATTTTGCGCGAACTCCTGGATTTTCTTGACCGGTGAAGGCCGGAGGCCGGCGCCAAATCCGGCCGGGTGGACTGACGCAATTGAGTGAAACGGAATAATATTGACTTTGCAGGGGATACGCCGGGAGAGCATTACCAGTTTCCTTACGTCCTCCTCGGTATCATTGAAACCATCGAACAGAATGTACTCAAGGGTCGGTCGGCGACGGGTCGAACGCCAATAATACTCTATCGCTTCAAGCAAGACGGGCACCGGGTATTTCTTGTTCAGCGGCATGAGCTTGCTGCGTTTCTCATTATCAAGGGAGTGCAATGAAAGGGCCAGCTTGACGGTTCGCTTTTCGTCGGCCAGCTGCTTGATGATCCTGGCCCGCGGGTCGTAGCTCTTGTACACCCGGTGGCCGAACCCCATCAGCCGCCCCTCTCCCGCCTTCACTCGCTCCCCGAA
>Ga0209619_10000234_pt1 | contig 36879 bp, 35 predicted proteins | sample Rifsed16ft3_FD_184011 | JGI IMG/M metagenome (GOLD analysis project Ga0209619, IMG submission 184011) | Soil microbial communities from Rifle, Colorado, USA - sediment 16ft 3 (version 2) | ecosystem: Environmental > Terrestrial > Deep subsurface > Rock core/Sediment | place: Rifle, Colorado... | reverse complement strand
AGCGATCGCATATCTCATCCCTGCCGGCTCATACACTCCCATCTTCGGGAACCACTGTGCAACCATGTAGAAATCGTCGTAGTACCCCGTCCGCGCAAACACAGTGGGCAATTTCGCGGTAAATGAAATATCGAGCGTGACGGTCTGATTCGGGAGCACTGGTCTCGCCAGTCGCACTCGCAGCACCGTCTGGTCCTTTTCATTGTCATCGTCGGGATGGATGAATTCCATTTTCGGCTTCAGGTCTTCCCCTCCCCGAACAGCCATTTTGTCGACGTTAATCCAGCCCCATCCTCCTGCATCCATCGCGGCGCCACGTGATGACCCGCCCGATTCTTTCATAAACGTCGATTCGGAATTCCTGAACGCGTTCAAATAGAGATGAAACTGAAGCTCCATGATGCGATCGCGGGATGTGTTGCGCCATACAAGCGTCTCGGTTCCCCTGAGCATTTTTTCCTTCGGATCCAGGGAGATATTGATGTCGTAATTTGCTATTCGCGGGCTCAGGGGCTGCGGAAAGATGGGCTTCTGAGCCATTGCGGCGGACCCCAGGCAGACCGCCGCACCAAGAAAGAGTCGAGGTATGATCTGATTCATAAGAGGATAGAAGTTGTGGTGAGTGATTAGTGAGGCTGGAGAATGTACGCCTTCTTTAAACAAAATCAATGCTTATAAAGGAGCTTTCAGCGCTCAGCTGTCAGCTCCCCGCGTACGCGGGGACAGCGGTCAGCCCGCGACCTGAAACTTGAAGCCTCAAACCTGAAACCCGCAACTCGTAACCCGAAATGCTGAGGATCATCGTGCTCCGTCACGGCTTCTTTCTTGTCTTGTAGATCTGTTTTATTTGGCGTGAAATTCTTTTCCACTTCTCCTTTTCTTTTCGCTGCTCCTCCCGGTCAACTCTACGAGTCTGATACGCAATCTCTTTACGAAGCTTCTGAAAACTCCTGAACCGCGATTCTTCAAGTGTACCGTCACCGAGAGCCTTCTGAATAGCGCACCCGGGTTCCGATTCATGGGTGCAGTCACGAAAACGACACTCTCCAACCAGCCGGTTTATGTCGGCAAAAACCTCTTCGACGCCGCCCGAACCGCCCCACAGCTGAAGTTCCCGCATTCCGGGAGTGTCGATCAGGAGGCCGCCCCCGGGAAGAATGATGAGTTCCCTTCTCGTCGTTGCATGTCTTCCGCGGCTGTCCGATTCCCGCACTTCCATCGTCGGATAGATCTCCGCGCCGAGAAGATGATTGATAATCGTGGTCTTCCCAACCCCTGATGACCCAAGAAGAGCGCCGGTGACGCCGGGTTCGAGGTATGTGAGGAGCGCATCGAGCCCCTTGTCATGAATCGCGCTCAGCATATGAAGAGAAACGTTGGGGGCGACCGACCGAACCTCCCGCTCCTTTGATTTCAGATCATTGCAGAGATCGGTCTTGTTAAGGACGACCACCGGCTTGGCGCCGCTTTCGGCAGCAAGCACAAGATATCGCTCGAGACGACGAAGGTTGAAGTCGTGGTCCAACCCGCTTATCAGAAACACGACGTCGACGTTTGCGGCGACAATTTGCTCTTCAATTTTTGGCCCTGCAATGTTCCGCGAAAACTTCGTTCGGCGCGGGAGGAGCTCATGGATGGTGGCTGCCTGCTCATCGGGCCTCGCGTGGATGACCACCCAATCGCCGACTGCGGGGAAATCGTGCAGCCCCTCTGCGAGGTAGTGCATCTTGCCTGTAATTTCTCCGCGTAATTCTCCAAACTGTGAGTAGAGAAGATAGTAGGTCTTGTGCTGCACTGCGACGCGGCCGGCGGAAAATCCCCCCGTTTCAAAAGGCAGGAACGCGGCCCGAAAGAAGCTGTCCCACCCGAGCGCTTCAAGTTTCATTGCGTCTCCAGAAGCTTGATAAATTCCTCGGCAACAAACCTGTTTCCATCATCGCTCAAATGTACACCATCGTACGTCAAGAGACCACGCTCGACGTTCTCGGTGTTGTATGTTCCCTCGTATCGGAGGAATGCCCTACGGAGATCGCAGAGCGCCACTTCTTGCTCTTCTGCAACTGACCGCGTGATATCGGAGTATTCATCCAGCATGGAATCAAGGGGATTGTCCCCTTTCTTCTTCTCCCCGATAACGCTTGGAGTACAGAGAACCGCCTGCGCTCCCGTTTCCCGGATTCTCTTCGTCAACTCAATCAATCCTTTCCGAAATTCATCCTTCGTCGTGCCGTGCAGCCCCTTCATGGAGGAGTGCCATACATCGTTGATCCCTATGTAGATAATAACAAGGATCGGCTTCAACGCCAGTACGTCGCGGTCGACGCGTTGTAGCAGGTCGGGGACTTTGTTCCCGCTGACGCCCGCGCCCACAATCTCGACTTCAGACCCTGATTTCCGCAGGTGGTCCCGGATCAGAGTCACATATCCGCGCGGCTTGACCCCCAGCTCTGTGATGGAATCCCCGAAGAAGACAATCTTTGGGTTCTTTGTCTGGCCGATCGTCACCGCCGACAGTGCGCAACACAATATCACCGCCACTGCAATTCTTGACGTCATAGGGCAACCTTATGGGAGGGAACGGAGAGATTCATTATCTGTTCTGATTCAAAAACATGTGTACCTCGGGGGTTCTGCTTGGCTGCGGCGATCATTGCCAATGCCACGGCGGATGCCTCGATGGGCCGATATCGTGCCAGGGGCCCCTTCATAAAAAGTGTTATCGTCTTCATCGCGGCGGCAGCCAGTCGCTCGCCCAGGCGAAATTCGGACTGCTCTCCAAAAAGGAGGGGTGGCCTGAAGATCACCAAACCTCCGAATCCTTCGACACTCAGCCCCCGTTCAAGCTTTGGTCTTGAGATAGAAGTTTGACGATGAGGCATCGGCCCCGACGGACGAAACAACAATGAAACGTTCTGCCCCCAACTTCATTGCTGCGGAGGCCGTCCGAAGCGGGTATTCAAAATCCACCTTTCTGAATGCTTCTTGTGATCCCGCTTTCCGAATTGTTGTCCCCAACGCGCAAAATACGTCATGGATTTGCACATTGTTCAGACTGTGTTCCAGGTTTTCAAAATCCACAATTCGTTTGTCCAATTTGAAATGCTGTTGCGGGAATTCCCTTCTTCGTCAGCACAACAACCTCATCGTACTCCTTGTCTCTCAGAAGATAATCGACGAGAAAACGGCCGATGAGCCCAGTCCCGCCAACAACAAGCGCTTTACGCTGCATCAGAACATCCCTTTAAAAGTAATCCCTCCTGGTGCGCACGCCTACCGTCCAACCATGCGCTCTTCCAGCTCTTCTATCGTCCGGGGCCAATCGTCTTTCAACAGGCGGGAGAATGCACGGTCGGCCAGGAGCTTGCCTCCCGTCTGGCATCGGGGACAATAGTTGCATTCGTTTTGCGCATATGCAATACGTTGAACTGCTGTTCCGCACACCGGACACGGCTTTTTGTGCCGCCCATGGACCGCCATTCCCTCTCTGAAAGCGGTCACTTTTTCCGGGAACCCCTCACCGGTCTCTTTCCGCAGCCGCTCGATCCACATGAGCATGACCGACCGGACGGAAGAATGAAGCCGCTGAATCTCTTCATCATTCAGCGTGCGCGTTTGTTTGAGAGGAGAAAGCCGTGCGTGATGAAGAATCTCGTCCGAGTACGAGTTGCCGATCCCGCTGAACAGGTGCGGATCCGTCAGCGCCCGCTTGAGCGTATGGTTCTCTTTCCTCAGCTGAGCGGCAAACTCATTCTCCCCGCAGCCAAGGACCTCGAATCCGCCCGGATCGAGTTTGTTGAGGGCTTCAACCTCCGAAACGCAATGCAGAGATGCTCTTTTCTTCGTTCCCGCTTCCGTTAACAGCAGCGTGCCGTTCGCAAAATCAAAGGCCGCATGCCCTACTTTCCCCGGAATCTTTGCTCCTGCCTCCTTCCAATGGAGCCTTCCCGCAATCATAAGGTGAATCACCAGGAAGAATTTTCCCTCAAGCTCGAGAACAACGCGCTTCCCAATCCGGTGAAATCCGACGATCGTACGCCCATAGAGATCTTCGGGTTTCGGTTCAACAGTCCGAAGGAGAAACGGATTGGCAAGCCGGATTCTTTCCAGTTTCCTCCCCGAAATCCTCCGTTCAAGAGATTCCAGATAGATGGTGATATCGGGGAGCTCGGGCATGGGAAAGAGAAGGCTGTCTCTCCGTGTCCTCTGTGCCTTCTCGGTGATCTCTGTGGTTAGTCTTTTGTCTTCTTGTTCAAATCAAAATCCTTAAGAGCGAGTTTCCTCAGTTGATCCTTCTCTTTGTCTGAGAGTCCACGACCGTACTTGTAGACGGCGTTTTCCCAATCCCCATACATCGGATTCGGCAGAACGATGAACTTTTTCCCGAATTCCTCTTTGAGCATGTCAACCTCACTTGACCGATCAGCAATAGATTTCTTTTCAAAGACGGTTGCGAGATCGTTCAGATTATCGCCAATCAACAGTGCGATCTCGTGTGTTTTTTTGACGGCGTTTCTCCGCGCTTCCTTGCTCGATTCTTCTTCTTTCAACATGACATGATCGGGAAGAACCTGGGGAAATCCCTTCTTTTTCAAATTCTCAATCGTCCCGTCCGATTCAGTCTTTGCAGAGCGGTTCGATATATAGAAGATGTCGTACCCTTTTGACACCGCGTATGCCAGGAACTCGACAGCTCCGGGCAAGGGATCCGCCTCGGCGCGGCTTACCCATTCGGTCCATGCGTACGGAAACACTTCATTATCCTTGATCAGTTTTCCCATATGAGGGCTGTTGTCAAGGAGAGTTTCATCGATATCAATGACGACTGCCCGCTTCTTCACTCCTTTGTTCTGCACTCGATCCTGGTCCAATCTCAGGCGCGCCAGGTTGAATGCCTGATAGGACAGAGCCCGCATTTCAGCGGAATTCTGAAACCAGAGGACCGACATGACCAAGTGGTCGTTGCGGCCCTTGTCCGGGTCGGCGGAAGAGCAATCGTTCCCCAGGAAGACAAAAAGAAACAGAGGAATCAGAATTGCTCCCTGAATCAGGATTTTTCTCATCATTGACGCTCCCATCATTCGTAATGTTTTGTACCGGGCCATAGTTCTTCTAGAGGCCTCTTGGGTCGGCGACATGCGCAAATTGGCAGATTATTCTCGTACGGCATAGCGTTGGAGAAGAAGTTTGAAGAGCGCGAAGGAAAGAAGAAAAGACTCCGTCGAAAGAGTCGTACGCTGATTCTGATCGGGCAAATCGATGGCCATAGGTGGATCCTCTGTAGGAGTTGTGCTGGCTTCAGGGCTTCTCAGCAGCAACTTCGGCGAAGGCACGAACGGGAAACGTGCCAAACGCTTTTACCTTCACAGGGACTGCCGAAAAACGGAATCCACCGTCGGGGAGATTCTCCAGGCTGCAAAGATGCTCACAAACAGGGATGTCGGACTTGAGAAGAGTCGAGTGAACCGGGCGCGAGCCATCCATTGTGTCGTCGATGTTCAACGAATCGATCCCGACAAGACGGACATTTCGGGAGACAAGGTACCGCGCCGAATCGCCTGTGAGAAACGGATGTCCCTCGAAGTAGGCGTCCGTCCGCCAGTGTCGATCCCAACCTGTATGGACAAGAACCGCCTTTCCTTCGATCAACCGATTACGGAAAAGCTCCGACCCGATCGCTCTTCCGCGCCTCATGTCCCAGCGAAAAACCTCGCCGGGAAGATTCGCAATCGACTCGAGCGGAAGTTCAGAGAGATCCTTGCCGTCGGAATACCGGTGAAACGGGGCATCGACATAGGTTCCCGTATTCGCCACCATGTCGATCCTGCCGATATGAAACTCCGTTCCTTCTGAATAGTGTGAGCGCGACTCTTTGCGGCTCAGGAAATCACAGATGACCGGGGCGGGAAGACCTTTGTAGGTGATCATGCCGTGCTCGACCGTGTGACTCAGATCGATGAATTTCACGGAAGAACCTGAACGATGGGCTTGATTTTCGGCTCGTAGTATCTCTTCACTGATCGGGCAGAGAAAGAAGGGGGGCTCATTCGGGAAAAAAGAGTGCCGATTTTGTTGAAAAAGCCGGGAATAATAACGGTTTTCCCGGCCATCAATCCTTCATACCCCGACCGCGCGACCACCCGCGAATCGGCAAAAATGAACCTGACGAAAGAGTTCTCGCGAAGTCCCGCTCGGTCATGAAAACCCGTAAGAGTCGGCCCAGGACAAAGAACACTGATGGTAATGCCCTTCTGACGCACTTCCTCCGCCAGGGCGACGGAAAAGCTTACGACATATGCCTTGGTTGCCGCGTAGTTCGTCATGAAAGGCCCGGGCCGAAATCCCACAACCGAAGCAACATTAAGAATCCGCCCGCTCCCGCGACGTATCATCGAAGGAAGAAAGAGCTTGGTCAAGTGCGCGACGGCGACAATATTCAACTGAATCATTCCCAACTCTTCCGTTTTCGACGTGGAGGCAAAATCGCCAAGCAATCCGTATCCCGCATTATTGACAAGAATGTCGACCTCGATCTTCTCCCGTTCCAGCTCCCGATACAGCTCGTCGACCGAATTCGGCTGGGTCAGGTCCTTCACAATGACTCGGGCCGATACTCCGAACATTTGCCGCGCTTGGTTCGCAAGAGCTTCCAGTTTCTCCCTGCTCCTGGCAACAAGGACAACATTGTACCCGTTCTCAGCGAGAATGGAGCTGATGTCGTATCCTATGCCGCTCGAGGCGCCTGTGATGAGGGCGGTCTTATTGGGTTTCCATGAGGGCAATGTGTTCTTTTTGCTTCGGTTGCCTGTACGCTTCTTTGTCGGCATGAGAGTTTTCTTGGCTGTTGGAAGTTTGGCGGGCTTTGCGAAGGTACCCAAGGAATGAGGCAAAAGCAACTTGACGGTCTCCCTTGCCTTCCCGCGTTAATTCTTCGTATTATGGAAAAAACAATTTCACGAGACGTCGCATGAAGATCCTTGCATTTACAGATATTCACGGCGCGGTCGAACGCGTGGAGGGAATTCTGAAACGGGAACTTGATTGCAGTGCTGTCATCCTGGGGGGCGATGTGACAACCAACGGCACCATCAAGGAGGCACAGGATGCGGTCCGGCGCTTACAGCGCTTCGGAAAGCCCGTCTTCGCCGTCGCCGGCAATATGGATCAACCCGAAACCGATGCAGCATTCGAAGAAATCGGAGCAAGCATCAACGCGCGGGGTGTCATGCTGGATCAGGTTGGGATTTTTGGCGTCTCGGCCTCCCCCTTCACTCCTCTTCATACGCCCTATGAAATTTCGGAAGAAGAGATCGCGCTCAGGGCTCATTCCGGCTGGAAAGACATTCAGTCCGCACGCACGACAATTTTTGTCCCGCATGCCCCGCCGGCAAACACAATGGTCGATCTCCTGACGAATGGGAACCATGTCGGCAGCACGGCAATACGGAAATTCATTGAGCAACATCACCCGACGGTTGTGGTGTGCGGACACATCCATGAGGCAAGGGGAATCGATACCCTGGGCGCGTCAAAGATCATCAATTGCGGCCCCGCGGGAAAGGGATACTACGCGGTCATCACTCTTGGCAAAGAGGTCCTTCTTGAGATGAAGGGATGAACGAACGGAGAGTCGTCTTGTTCGATCTGGGTAATGTTCTCGTCAACATTCACCCCGCAGCGTTCACCCGTCATCTGGGGATCGATCCTGCAACTGCATATCGAAAGTACCAGAAACGCATTCTCGGGATTGTGAAGAAGTACGAAGCCGGGCTGCAAACAACAGATGAATATTTCAATGAGATGTCGGATCTCTTCAGCGGACGCTACAATTCCTCGCTCTTAAGAGAAGCAATGTTAAAGGTGATTGGTGCGCCTGTAGGGGGAATGGAAGAGCTGGTTCGTTCGGTTGCGACGAGATATGAGATCGGGGTCGTCAGCAATACGAACGAACTTCATTTCGACTACTGCCGTGAGACTTTCACGACCCTTCGTCATTTCTCGAAGTTCTACTTGTCGTACAAGCTTTCTTTGCTGAAACCCTCAGCCCTGTATTACGAAGCCGTTCTTGCAGATCTTCGGGTTCCCCCGCAATCGGTGTTTTTCGTCGATGACCTGGAAGAGAATGTCGTCGGCGCCAAAAAGAGCGGCATGAACGGCATTCAGTTCGTATCACCCGGCCAGCTGGAGCAGGACTTCAAGGCGCTCGCTCTGCTCTGAATAAGACTACCAGCTTCCAGAACTACCGCCGCCCGAGAAACTCCCGCCGCCGCCTGAGAAGCCGCCCCCTCCGGATGACCATCCCCCGCCCGAGCTGCTCCAACCCGAACCCGTGCTCACCCATTTTTCACTCCATCGTTTTGTCGCGGGATTCTTCTGAAGAAAGACCTTGAGAATCGGGAAGAGAATGACATAGACGATGAATGGAATGAATGTGCCGAGAATGGCCCACGGGAACGCCAGCCAGAACGGCATCAGAAAGACATAGAGAAACCAGCTGACGGCCCCTTTTTGGAACAACCCGATGAATGTGAACATACCGACCACAAAACTGAAGATTCCCAATCCGACGATCTTTTCCCCTATGTCTTCAAACCCTCCCTCTGATGAGCTTACATCATCGGCTTCTGCCATATAGGTCCCTTCAATCGTGCCCAGGATGGCCTTGACGCCCGCCGTGATTCCCCCGTCATAATCCCCGTTCTTGAACTGGGGAACTATTTCACGCCTGGTGATCTGGCTGCTCAGCGCGTCCGTCAAAATCCCTTCGAGACCGTCGCCGACTTCGATCCTAAGCTTCCTGTCATCCCTTGAAACAAGGAGAAGTACGCCGTTGTCCTTCTCTTTCTGTCCAAGTTTCCAGGTTTCAACAACCTTCATCGAGAACTCTTCTATAGAGTATCCTTCGAGGTTTCCGATGGTCAGCACGGCGACCTGGTTCGATGTTTTTGTTTCGTGCTCCTTCAACTGGTTTTCCAAATCGAACACTGTCTGGGACGAGAGAATCCCGGCATAATCGTTTACGCGGGCAGAGAGGAAGGGGACAGATTGTCCTGCAGAGATCCCCGGTATGAGGATGAGGAGGATGAGCAAGAAGCGAACATGTCGTGTCATGAGCGTCTCCTCCTTCGGCCTGCCTTTTTCGCTGATGTTCCGCGAAGCCGATTTGACAGCTCGTTGACGTCGCTCTTTCTGCGCTTGACGCCATGCCTCTCAAGGAGCGATCCACAAAGGTCGATCGCTTCGATCAGTCCGTCTGCCGGGTGTCCGTTGTTGATTCCCCTGACCATCGCGGCAACCACGTTTTCCCATTCGGATTGTTCGACCTTCGCGTTGATGCCTGAATCGCCGACAACAAGGACCTTGTGTTCAAGATGACTCAGGAAAAGAAGAATGCCGGTCCTGTCCTGAGTCTGGAACACCTCCTCCGCAATAAAGGCCTGGGCGGCACGTTGGGCTACTCTTTGTTCGAGGAGGGCGTTTCCCGCGACCATGCGTTTCAGTGCCGGGATCCAATGGACCAAAGCCATCCCGACCCCTGAACCACCGGCAACAAGAAGGACAATCTCTACCAGCCCAAAGCCATGCCATTGTTCGCTGAAGAGATGAACGGCGGCAAGAACAAACGCGGTCACAGACCCGAGGATCGCCCCGCCGCGCCAAACGGCGGCTTCATAGTCGTCGCTTCGCTCCACGAAGTATGGGACAATCTCGCCGGAGGTCTTTCGTTCCGCCTGACGCACCGCCGCCGATATGCGGTCCAGATCTTCCGCGCTGAAAAGTTGATTTTCCATGACGACCTCTGTTGTATGGTGAAAGGCAAGCCGAGCAAAGAACGCGAGTTTTTGAGGAAAAGACAAGTGCGCTTCTATCCAATGTAACGGCGTTGTCTTTCTCCGCGCCCTTTGCGTGCCGAGAAGGCGCGGAGAACGCAAAGAATTTGATGACACATCACGGTCGTGTTCTTCCCAAAAAGGTTGTTTATATTTCCACTGACAAACGGAACAAGCATGAAAAAGCACAGAATCGGATTTATCGGCTTGGGACTCATGGGAACGGCAATGGCAACGCGTTTCCAGAAAGCCGGATACCATCTGACCATCTATAACAGAACCAAGGCCAAGGGAGAATCTCTGGTGGCTGCCGGAGCTCAATGGGCCGACAGTCCGGACGAGGCCGCTCGGAAATCGGATATCGTCTTCACCATGCTTTCCACGTCGGAGGTGCTCAAGGAGATAACCCTGGGAGCCCATGGCATCATTTCGGGACTTGAGAAGAAGGGGATTCATGTTGACTGCAGTACGGTTTCTCCCGCAATAACGAAGCATTTGCAGGAGGTTTATACTTCGAAAGATCGCTCTTTCCTTCACTGCCCGGTGCTGGGAAGCATTCCACAGGCAACCGAGGGCACTTTGCTCCTTCTCGTTGGCGGGGAAGCCGAGGCTATTGACCGGATTGAGCCCGTCCTGAAAACTCTCGGATCAAAGTTCTGGAGATTCAAGAACGCGCCGGATGCTTCCCATGCAAAGCTGCTCTGCAACCTCTTTATCGCCGGAGCTATTACCACGCTCGGCCAGGCGCTCGTCTTTGCAGAGAAAGCCTCCGTCCCGCCTCGGATGCTTCTCGACATCATCGGTAACTCCGCTTTGAATTCGGCCACGTATCAGACGAAGGGAAAGTCGATCCTCGACGGAAATTTTGCCCCCCGCTTCTTCACTGAGCACATGCTCAAAGACGTAACGCTTATGCTTGAAGCCGCCGCCGAAAAAGGGGTGAAGCTACCCACAATAGAGGTCGCACGGCAGCTGCTGGCAAAGGCGGTTGAAAAGGGATTCGGAAGGGAGGATTATTCGTCGGTTGTCAAAGTGTTGAAAGAATTGAGTTCACACTCCTGAGAATGTACCCAGCATGGATCGAGTCTCCGTTTCCATGCCAAAACATTGAGCTTTGTTACCTTTCGCCCCTGCGTGGGGAAAATTCCTGCAACCTTGCTTATCCACAGATTCTGCCGAATTATCCACATCATAAACCCCTTGTATTTATTGAACTTTGAGCTTGACTTTAATGCGTATTTCCCTAAATTTCAAAGCCGTGTGGGGAAAAGTGGGGAATGTGGGAGAGGTGTCCTTAGTTCAATAAAATCAAGTACTTCCAGAGGCGTTTTTCCGAATGTCTTCGTTCAAGGGCCGCTACTCATACTCCGTTGACAATAAGGGTCGCATCGCGCTTCCGGCAAAGCTCCGCAAGAGTGTCTCCCCAAACGCAAACGACACGTTCATCATAACGCGCGGTTTCGAGCAATGCCTTTTCCTCTATCCCCAGGACGAGTGGAACAGATTGGAGGATTCCATCCGCAATCTATCTCCCTCGAATCCCCAGCATCGGTTTTTTGTCAGGACGCTTCTCCAGTGGTCAAGCGACTGCCAGCTCGACAGCCAGGCCCGTATCAGCATTCCTCAGGATCTGCAAAAATTCGCTGGTATTGAAAACGAGGTGCTTGTTCTCGGTGTCCTCGAACGGATTGAAATCTGGAACCCAGGGACGTATGAAGAGTACATGAACAACCAGCCGGCCACGTACGAAACCGTCGCCGAATCGGTACTCAAGCCGAATGCTTAAGCGTTGCCCAAAGCCTCATATCATACGCCTGTCCTCCTCCACGAAGCCCTTTCGTTTCTCATTACCGCGCCCAACGGAACATATGTTGACGCCACGCTTGGAGGAGGCGGACATGCTGAAGCCTTGTTGCACCGGCTTGGATCCTCAGGGCGGTTGATCGGCCTCGATGCCGACCTCGACGCTCTTTCTTTTGCAGGGGAGCGCCTCAAAAGGTTTGAAGAGCGTAGCACTCTCGTTCAAGGAAATTTTGCAAAACTTGTCTCGATCCTTTCGGGGCTCGGGCCGAGGAGTGTAAGCGGCATTTTGTTCGATTTGGGTGTCTCCTCGTTCCAGCTGGATGATGGATCAAAAGGATTCAGTTTTCGGGCAGACGACGTGCTGGACATGAGGATGGATCGCAGCCAGAGCCGCGACGCCATCACGGTGCTGCGCGATCTTGATGCCGACGGGCTGGCGCGAATCCTGCACGAGTACGGAGAGGAGAAGCACGCACGCCGCATTGCCAGAAAGATCGTCGAGCGCCGAAAACAGTACCCGATCCGAACCTCGGGCCAACTCTCAGCGCTTGTTGCCGAGGCAGTGGGTTCGCGGTTCCTCACAAAGTCGCTGGCCCGGGTCTTTCAAGCGATTCGGATCGAAGTCAACAACGAGCTGAAACACATCGAGAGCGGACTCAGACAGGCAATTGATTTCGTCGCACCGGGTGGCAGAATTGTGGTCATTTCTTACCACTCACTGGAGGACCGGATTGTGAAACAGGAATTCAAGGCAGCCTCTGCGACGAGCGTTCGCTCCGGCACACCGCTGCTCCCCGACCGTCCGGTCGAGGCGAGACTGAGGATTCTGACGAAGAAACCGATTGAGGCTTCAGACAGGGAGCAATCGGAAAATCCCCGGGCACGAAGCGCGAAGCTTCGAGCCGCCGAAAGAATCTAACGATGTCATTCTTCTCAAGGCACAAATCGGACACGCTTGAGGCAAAGACGGGGACGGGCGCTGCTCCCCTTCCGGACCTCCCGTCGCGGCCCGATATCTATCCCGGTACAGGAGGATCCTGGTCTCCGGATCTTGTCGTTTCGGGCTTTTCGCAGCAACGCAGCAAGAGAATCACCCGAAGGAAAGTCTCACCCTTTACTGTTGTTCTTATTCTTCTTGGCGCCGCAGTGGCCATCGTTCTCTATATCAGCAATATCATCGCCGTCACCCAGCTCATGAACGAAGTAAACTCCCTGGAAATACAGCATCGCCGAATCCTCATGGAGCAGGAGATTTTGAAGGCACAGATCAACAAGATGGCAAGCCTCGAACGGATTCAGGAATTGGCCGAAAAGGATCTCGGCTTGAAAACGCCCCAGGAACCTCCCGTGTGGCTGAACGTCGATCAGGCACGGGCTAAAGAAATCGAGGAAGCCTCCAAGCGTCACTGAACCCATGGCCCCCAACGTCCCCATAGCGCCGACCACTCTGCCTCAGCCGGGACAAAACCTCCTTTCGGGAAGGCTTTTTTTCCTGAAATTCGTGCTTGTCGTCGCTTTCGTCGCCATCGCCGGCCGGCTCGTGAAAATTCAAATTCTTGACGGCCCGAAATTCCAGGCCGTCGCGAAGAAACAATACGAGCAGAAATTCATCCTCCCGCCGGTTCGCGGGAACATCTACGATCGAAGCGGCAATATCCTCGTCTCAAACACAATGTTTGTCTCCTTTGCCGCCGATCCCAAGATTATCGGCGATAACGTTGATCGTGTCGCCCTGCATTTCTCCAAGATTTTCGGCAAACCGGCTTCCCATTATGCGGCCAAGCTCCGAAATACAGAAGAGGGAAGGCGTTTCGTCTGGCTCGAGCGCAGGATTCGACCGGATATTGCCCGACGGCTCGAGGTCCAAAAGCTGGAAGGCGTCGTCGTCGTTAACGAACCGAAGCGCTTGTACCACTATGACGACCTCGCGGGCGCGCTGATCGGCTTCACGGACATTGACAACAAGGGAATCTCGGGTGTTGAGCTCTCATGCGACGACGATCTCAGCGGAACAAGCGGATCTATGACCATGCAGCGCGACGGGCTCGGCAGAACCAGACCGTCGGCCGATTATCCCACCATCGCCCCCATCGATGGTCATCATGTATCCCTCACCATCGATCTCTCCTATCAGGCAATTGTGGAAGAAGAGCTGAAGAAGGGAGTTACAGCCAACAAGGCTGACGGCGGACTTGCGGTCATGTTGAACCCGAAGACAGGAGAGATTCTCGCTCTCTCGACCTACCCGGGAGTGAACCCGAACGAGGTAAGCAAGTACGATGTCCGGACTGCGCGCAACCGAATCGTGACCGACATGTTTGAGCCGGGATCGGTATTCAAGATCGTAACGGCCAGCGCGGCATACGAGCATAATCTGATTCCCCCTGAGAAGCGCTTCAACGCTGAGAACGGCATCTACAAGGTGGCTCTGCGCGGGGGCAAGTTCCGCACCATCACCGATTCGCACAAACACGATGTCCTGACGTTCCAGGAAGCCATGGAACAGTCGAGCAACATCGTCATGGCGAAGGCGGGAAACATCATCGGCCCCGAGAATCTCTATCGCCAGGCGCGCGACTTCGGATTTGGAATTCCAACGGGAGTTGACCTTGCGGGCGAAGTACGCGGCCGCCTCAAGAAGCCTCATCAATGGTCCGGCACAACTCTCCAGACACTGGCGTACGGGTACGAGGTCGCTGTCACGCCCCTCCAGATCGCAGCAGCATACGCCGCCGTGGCAAACAATGGAGAGCTCATGAAGCCGTTTGTCATCGCGCAGGTCGTGGATGCAGACGGAAATCGGATTCGTGAACAGTTGCCGCAGCGCATCCGTCAAGTCGTGTCGAATGAAACCGCTTCGCTCCTTTCGAAGGCCCTTGAAGGGGTCGTGGAACGCGGAACCGCCAGCGAAGTGAGAATCAACGGAGTGAGGATCGCGGGGAAAACCGGAACCGCACGACGCATCATTGACGGAAAGTATGAGGCGGGATACTACACCGCTTCATTCGTCGGATTCTTCCCGGTCGAGGATCCGCAGGTTGTATGTCTCGTGATGATGGATAACCCCAGGTCACGCGGCTACTACGGCGGAAGCACCAGCGGACCAATTTTCCATGCGATTGCCGAACGGGTGGTGCATACCTCCTGGAAGTTCTCTCGCCCGGCAGCCTCTCCGTCCGGAACCGAGGAAAAAGAAACGACCACGGTCCCTGATGTTCGCAATGTTCAGAAAGCGATCGCCGGGAAGATCCTCGAGGGAAGGGGATTGAAGGGACAGATGTTCGGAAACGGCGACGTTGTTGTGCGCCAATCACCCGACCCGGGGGCGATTGCCGAAAAAGGCGACGTGATCCGTCTTGCCCTCAATGACGAGCCGGTGACCGACACAAAAGGCCTTGTTGCGGTACCCGACGTTCGGAAGATGACCATTCGCAGAGCGATCAATCGTCTCGTGATCGATGATTTCGATATCGAGGTGCAGGGCTCCGGATTGGTTGTGAACCAATACCCCCCGTCAGGACAGAAGGCGATGGCGGGATCAAAGGTCCGGCTTGTCTGCGAACCGCCGCCAATCTCCACGGCAGTCCTCTATTGAGGTCCGGACCGGCGGGAGCTCTATGAAATTGTCTCAGTTGCTTGAGGGCGTCAGAGTCGTAAAGCTGTTTCAGACAATGTATGGACGCATGGTTGTGACGCATGATGTGGAGGTGCAGCGCCTTCAGTATGATTCCAGAAAGGTTCAGCGGGGTGATTGTTTTGTCGCAATTCGCGGCTCGGGCACAGACGGCCACGAATATGCGCACCAGGCAATAAACAGCGGGGCCGTCGTCATCGTCATTGAACGGGATGACGCCATCCCCGACTCTCTCTGCATGCACGCGGGAGTGGTAAAAGTTGTGGTGTCGGATTCACGAAAAACGCTGGCAATTCTTTCGTCAAATTTCTTCGGAAGGCCGTCAGAACGATTGACGGTCATCGGTGTAACCGGGACAAACGGAAAGACAACTTCGACGCACCTGATCAAATCGGTTCTTGAAGCTGCCGGACAGACCGTGGGACTTATTGGAACAATCGAATATCGCATGGGGAATGAGATTCTTCCCGCTACGCATACGACACCGGAATCGCTCGAACTCAATGAGCTTCTTGCCCGGATGGTAAAGGTCGGCTGCTCCTCCGTGTCGATGGAGGTCTCATCTCATGCGCTCCATCAATCCCGCGTGCATGGGATCAAATTTGGAGCAGGCGTCTTCACCAACCTCACTCAGGATCATCTGGACTACCATGGAACGATGGAGGACTATTTTCAGGCCAAGAAGATCCTATTTGACAACCTCCCTGCTGATGCATGGGTTGTGACCAACAGAGACGATGACTGGGGTCGCAAGATCTTTTCTTCCAGCAGAAGCAGAACGATTTCCTACGGATTCGATGCCGAGGCCGACGTCAAAGTGATCAACGCTGACCTCTCCGTGCAGGGCACAACGATCACAGTTGAATATCGCGGGGAACGCACCATCGTTGCTTCACCCCTTGTGGGCCGATTCAACGTCTATAATTCACTCACGGCCTTCGCAACCGGGATCAGTTTTGGAATCCCCATGGAGACCATCAGGAAAGGAATCGCCGGAGTCTCGAATGTGCGGGGAAGGTTCGAGAGAATCGCATCCCCAAAAGGATGGACGGCAATCGTCGATTATGCGCATACCCCCGACGCCCTTGAGAAGAGCCTGCGCACGATTCATGACGTCATGCCAAAAGACCGCCGTGGAAAGGTCATAACGGTCTTCGGCGCAGGCGGAGACCGGGACAGAACAAAACGCCCCGTCATGGGGAAGATCGCCGGCGACCTGAGCGACTTGTGCATCGTAACGTCCGACAATCCCCGCGGCGAGGATCCCCGCGCCATCGTCGATGACATTCTGGGCGGCATGACCGCGAGGGCGCAGGTACTTCACCAGCTCGACCGGCGAAAAGCCATCGAACATGCGCTTGGCCTCGCAGCTGCCGGAGATGTTGTGCTTATTGCCGGCAAGGGACACGAGGAATACCAGATTATTGGAAAGCAACGGCTGCACTTCAGCGACCGTGAAGTGGTGGAAGAGTTCATTCGGGACACCAGATGAAGCTCGGCAGTTCAGAAATACTTGAGGTCCAGCATGTCCAATCAGAGGAATTGGATGGCGCTCCCCGGACGTTCACCGGGGTTTCGATAGATTCGCGCAACGTTGTCGCCGGCAACCTCTTCCTTGCCATCCGCGGCGAACGCCTGGATGGCCACAACTTTCTCTCCAATGCGATAAAAGCAGGAGCCAAAGCGATCGTTGTCGAAGAGAAGTGGGCGTCGATGAATCCGTCGTTCCTCAAAGCTCTGCCCGTGGCGAAACTTGTCGTCAAAGACTCAACGAAAGCGCTCGGTGAGCTGGCCCGCAATCACCGCCGTCGATTTCGCATACCCGTTCTGGCAATCGCGGGAAGTAACGGGAAAACGACAACCAAGGAGATGATAAGGACTGTGCTGGGGCAGAAGTTCGAAGTGCTGGCAACCGAAGGGAATCTGAACAACCAAATCGGAGTTCCGCTCACCCTTCTGCGGCTGGAGAGTCGACACAAAGTAGCCGTTGTCGAAATTGGTACCAATCACCCCGGCGAGATCAAATACCTTTGCTCTGTTTTAGAGCCGACTCATGGGCTCATCACCAACATAGGGCGGGAACACCTTGAGTTTTTCCGTTCTCTCGACGGGGTGGCAAAGGCCGAGCTTGAGCTGTTTGAATGGCTGAAGACCTATCGACCCGGAGGGATTGTGTTCCTGAACAGGGACGATGCCGCGCTTTCAAAGAAGGCCCGGTCGTATCGGAACGCCGTGACGTTTGGATTTTCGCGCAAAGAACTTGACGTCAGGGGCGCGGAGCTTCATATCGGCAAGAACGCAACCGCCGGGTTTATGGTCCAAACGAAGAAAGGACGGATCGATGTTTCCCTTTCTGTCCCTGGCGTTCACAACGCGCACAATGCTCTCGCCGCGGTGGCTGTTGCGGTTTCGTTGAACGTTCCCGCCGCAAAGATCCAGAGGGGGCTGGAATCTTTCGCACCGGCCAGCAAGCGGATGGAATCATTCCGGATAGACGGATTCACCGTCCTGAACGATACATACAACTCCAATCCCGATTCCGTGCGCGCGGCGCTGGAGACGCTTCAGGCGATGAACGCCACCGGAAAGAAGATCGCCGTTCTTGCAGACATGCTTGAACTTGGAAAGGCGTCTGAACAGGAGCATCGCGCGGTAGCAGCATTGGTCAAAGCAGCGGGTGTCGACTATCTCCTGACCTACGGTCCGCTTTCGAAAGCAACGCACGATGCATCGACTGTGCACTACAAGATTCACTACGAACAAAAGAACATTCTTTCGGAGTACCTGGCTGAACTGTTGGCGGCGGGCGATATTGTCCTCATCAAGGGATCCCGCGGAATGAAGATGGAAGATGTCGTCACATTCTTGAAAGAACTTTTTTCCAAAGCCGCATGAAGCAACTGAAAGCTGATAGCTTACCGCTGTCGGCTGATCGCTAATTATGCTCTACTACTTCCTGACATATCTCGATAAGCTCTACGACATTCCGGGTTTCGGCGTATTCCGGTTTATTACGTTTCGGGCGGGTGCCGCAGCCGTAACTGCGCTTCTCATTGCGTTCTGGGTCGGACCAAAAATCATCCGACGCCTGCGCGAACGCCAGATCGGAGAGGCTGCAAAAGTTGAAGCACCGAAGACTCACCTCACGAAGGCCGGGACCCCAACGATGGGAGGTCTGATTGTCCTTTCTTCAACGGTGATCCCTGCTCTGCTGTGGGCCGACGTCAAGAACATGTATGTGGTGCTCATCCTGTTTGTGACGGTTTTTCTCGGCGCCGTGGGATTTCTCGACGATTACCTCAAAGTCGTCAGAAAGAAACCCAAGGGGCTCATTGGGCGCTACAAGATAGTAGGACAGGTTGTCGCTGGACTCGTTGTCGGAAGCGTGATCTTCTTTTTCCCCGAATGGATCGACCAGGATCTCTGGAGATTCAAATCGAGCACAACGATTCCTTTCTTTAAGGGCCTTGAGCTTGACCTGGGGTGGTTCTACATCCCTGTCGTTGTTTTCATCATTACCGCGACGTCCAACGCGGTGAACCTCACCGACGGTCTTGATGGACTGGCAATCGGCACGGTCGGAATTGTCGCAATGACGCTGGCCGTCATCGCCTACGTTTCGGGCCACAGTGAATTAAGCCAATATCTCACCATTCCCTTTCTGCGAGGGAACGGCGAGCTGGCGATTTACTGCGCAGCGCTGGTCGGTGCGGCCTTGGGATTCCTCTGGTTCAACTCATACCCTGCCCAGGTTTTCATGGGAGACACCGGCTCTCTCGCCCTCGGGGGCGCAGTCGGCGTCATGTGCGTGCTCATGAAGAAGGAACTTCTGCTGCCGACACTCGGCGGTGTATTCCTGATGGAAACCGTGTCGGTCATTATTCAACGAATGTATTTCAAATACACGAAGAAGAAATACGGCGAAGGCCGGAGGGTTTTCAAAATGGCCCCCTTGCATCATCATTTTGAACTGCTTGGCTGGCCCGAGCCAAAAATTGTCACCCGGTTCTATATCGTCGCGATCCTTCTGATGATCTTAAGCCTTGCAACGTTCAAGGTACGATAACCTGAAACGATGAATGTTCATGATCTCCACTCAACACCCTTCACGGTCATTGGGGCCGCCCGAAGCGGCGTTGCGGCGGCTGAGCTGCTCGCATCCAGGGGTGCGCAGGTTTTTGTCAGCGACCTGCAACCGGCCAAGAAGCTTCAAAAGGAACTTCGGGCCCTTGCCGAGAAAAAGATTTCCGTTGAGACCGGAGGACATACAGAGCGTGTATACAATTGTTCTTTCATGGTCATTAGCCCGGGCGTTCCCGGCAACGCCCCGGTCGTACTCAGGGCACTGGAGCGAAAGATCAAGGTCGTAAGCGAGCTGGAGGCTGCGAGTTGGTTTTGCCCGTGCCCCATTGTTGCCGTCACCGGAAGCAACGGAAAAACGACCACCACGACCCTGATTGGAAGGATCCTGGGCGATGCAAAAAAGAAACATGTGGTTGCGGGTAACATTGGAACGGCATTTTCATCGGTCGTTCTGGAGCTGGATCAAACGAGTCTTGCTGTTTTGGAAGTGAGCAGTTTTCAGCTGGATCACTGTGAAACCTTCCGCCCGAGTGTTTCCGTGATTCTGAATATCACAGAAGATCATATGGACCGATACAACCACTCGATGGAACAGTATGCGGCCTCGAAGGCCAGGGTTTTCATGAACCAGGGGAAGGGCGATACGGTCATCTATTCGGCGGATGACGAGTGGACGGTCAGGACCATCGGCGCGGCAAAGGCCCGCATGATTCCATTCAGTTATCATCGGTCCTTTGACGAGGGTGCATTTGCAGAGAATGACAAACTTGTGCTCTCGCTTAACGGCAAACGAAGCGCGGTGATTCCGTTGGATGAGATTTCCATCAACGGGATCCACAACGCCTATAACGCGATGGCTGCCGCCCTCGTCGGATCATTGTTTGGTGCCTCAAATGCCTCCATTCGCAATACTCTCAGAAACTTCAAAGGAGTAGAACACCGCTTGGAATTCGTGAAAGAAGTGAACGGAGTTCGATATGTGAACGACTCCAAGGCAACCAATGTCGACTCTGTCTGGTATGCCCTGCAGGCATTTCAACAGCCGCTCGTGGTCCTCATTGGAGGAAGAGACAAGGGAAACGACTACAGCCGATTGAAAGAGCTGGTGCAAACCCGCGTAAAAGCAATTGTGGCAATTGGTGAATCGGCAGCCAAGGTTGATGAAGCATTTAACACGGTTACCCGCGTTGTCACCGCGACCTCCATGGAAGAGGCCGTCACGCGGGCCTCGGGGCTCGCAACAAAAGGAGATGTGGTTCTCTTGTCTCCTGCGTGCGCATCGTTCGATTGGTTTCAGAACTATGAGCATCGGGGCCGCGTCTTCAAAGAGTTGGTGGGAGATCTGAAGGAAACAAATTGACCGTGACAAAGTCCCAGCGGAATCATATCGACATCCTAACGCTCATCGCCGTGCTGATACTCATGGTACTGAGCCTTGGAGTTGTCTATAGCGCCTCTTCAACGTGGGCAATGCAAAAATTCGGAGAAAGCAGCCGACTCCTGAATTCCCATGCGCTGAAGGTCCTCATCGGAATCGTCGCCCTTTTCGTCGGGATGTCCTTCGACTATAAGAAATACAGAAAACTCACGAAGCCGGTGCTGATCGTATCGATCATTCTCCTTGTCATGACCCTTGCGCTGGGAGGAGAGACAAAGGGAGCCGCACGGTGGCTTCGATTCGGCGGTTTCGGCCTCCAGCCCTCTGAGCTCGCCAAATTCGCTCTGCTCTTTCATCTGTGTACCCTCATTGCCGTCAAGGGCGAGTTGATGAAAGACTTCAAGCGCGGATTCCTTCCCATGATGATCTGGATCGGATCGGTTTCTTCTCTCGTCATGCTGCAGCCGAACTTCAGTACCGGGTCGATGATCATCCTGCTCAGTTTGGTGATGCTTTTCATGGCGCGCGCGCGTTTTCTCCACCTTTCCCTCGCCGGCGCGGCCCTCATTCCCGTGCTCGCGGCATATTTGGTGAGCGCTCCGTATCGATTGGCTCGTATCAAATCGTTCCTTGCAGGCAGCGCCGATTCCGGAACCGTCAATTATCAGCTTTGGCAGGGAATCATCGGCTTCGGGAACGGAGGGATCTTCGGCCTCGGCCCGGGCGAAAGCAAACAACGCGATTTCTTTCTGCCCGAATCTTACGGCGATTTCGTTTTTTCGATTGTCGGAGAAGAGTACGGATTCATTGGCACGATCTTCTTCATGGGCATGTTTCTTCTGATTATGCTGCGGGGTTTCAAAATTGCGAAGGCTGCCCGCGATGAATTCGGCCGCCTGCTCGCAATCGCAATCACATGCACCACGACCCTCTATGCCCTGGTGAACGCAGGAGTGACCTTGGGCATCCTGCCAACCACAGGGCTCCCGATGCCGTTCGTCAGTTACGGCGGATCGTCGCTCGTGCTTTCGTCATTCAGTATTGGTGTGCTGCTCAATATTTCAGCTCAAACGGACCTTCACCCCCGCGCGACGTCGCTCCCCGAGGGTGTACTTCCGGTCGAGCCGCTGAATCAGATTCAACCCAGGGTGTACTGAGGATACCGTGTCTCAGAACCACCCCACATTGATGTTCGCGGGAGGAGGAACAGGCGGTCACCTTTTTCCTGCATTGGCAATTGCGGATGAAGTGCGAAATTTGAATCCCCAGAGCAACATTGTGTTTGTGGGGACAAAAGACCGGATCGAAGCGCGTGTTGTCCCGCAAAAGGGCTACAAACTGCACACGATATGGACCGCGGGCGTCCAAAGGAAACTTAGTCTGAGGAATTTCCTCGTCCCGGTGAAGCTCCTTGTCTCAATTGTGCAGTCGTTCCTTGTCATCGGAGAAGCAAAGCCGGGTGTGGTAATCGGGACTGGAGGATATGTTTGCGGGCCGGTGCTCTTCGCAGCGTGGCTCCGCGGCATCCCGACGGTTATCCACGAGTCGAACAGCCTTCCCGGCATTACAACCAAACTTCTTGCCGGCCGGGTGACAAAAGTCTTCTTGGGACTCGAGGATGCCCTGCAACATCTGAAGCGAAGAGATAATGTTGAGGTGGTCGGAACACCAATCCGGAAAGGGTTGGATGAAGCTCGGCGGGCAGACGGCCTCTCGACGTTCGGCCTTGAGCCCGACAAAACCACTCTCCTTGTATTTGGCGGAAGCCTGGGAGCCGTGTCACTGAACAATGCGGTTCTTTCAATGATGGAGATCTTTGAGAGATCGGGAACCCAGATTATTTGGCAGACAGGATCGTCACAGTACGAACAGATTCAGCAACAGGTCGTTGGCAAAAGGATTGGTTGGATTGGGCCGTTCATTGACAGAATGGAAATGGCCTACGCAGCGGCCGATGTTGTTCTTTGCCGCGCCGGAGCTATTACCATTGCGGAATTGACCCGCGTGGGAAAACCGGCCATCCTGGTTCCGTATCCTTTTGCGGCCGAGGATCACCAGACGCGGAACGCGCAGTCGCTGGTCCGGGCGGGCGCGGCGGAAATGGTTCCCGATGCTGAAGTACCAACGAGGCTTCAAACGATTCTTATGAACATTGTGAACAACAAGGCGATCCGTGAATCCATGGCGGCTGCCGGCAAAAGGCTCAACAGGCCCGATGCCGGCAAGATCGTCGCCCATTACGTTCTTCGCCTGGCAACACAAACATCATAGTCCATGCGAACCGTCTTTCGATACAAGCTCGATTTCTACTATCAGCAGACGCTGATTTATCTCGTCGCCCTCCTTCTGTACGCGGGAATCCGGGGCAGTTTTGTAGAAGATCAGTTCAGATTGATTTACCGTGATCCGATTGTGTACATCATGGTCCTGTTCTTTCTCGTTTCTCTCGTCGGATTGATGTTGAATCGCATGCGTGACCGGAAGCTGATCCTCGAGGATGACCATATCATTTTTCATTCGAGAAGAGGCGAGCGGATTATCCATTTGAACGACATCGAATGGATGCATATCGGGAGGGAACGTCTCGTGCAAACTGCCGGGCGATTCCAACTCATTGTCTTCAAGATCAAGGATCGCCGGCGAATATTCCGGATCCGCGTCGGACGCTATGAGCATAACCATGAGCTCGTCGCCCACATGGAAAGAATCGCAGAACGAGTGCCAAAAGGAAAACGAAAACGATTCGGTATGCAGCGCCGAAAGCCATAGGAACCGATAACTGAAAACTGATAGCTGATAGCTGTCAGCCCTGCCGCCTGCCTGCCGGTAGGCAGGGCAGGCTGGTGAAAGCTCTTAATGTTCTCTTCCATCAAGAAAATACACTTCGTCGGAATCGGTGGAATCGGAATGAGCGGTATTGCCGAAATTCTGCTCGACCAGCATTTTGCAGTCAGCGGTTCGGATCGCGCGCTTTCGGAGGTGACCGAACGGCTTCAGAAACTCGGTGCGATAATCTTCGAGGGGCACGCTGCAAAGAATATTGCCGGGGATGTCGATGCCCTTGTGTATTCCTCGGCGGTTCAACCGGAAAACCCGGAGCTCCTTGAGGCACACCGCAGAAAGATTCCGGTCATCCGACGTGCCGAAATGCTCGCCGAAGTCATGAGGCTGAAGTACGGCATAGGCATTGCCGGAACGCACGGGAAAACAACAACCACTTCGATGATCAGCCTCGTCCTCATGGAAGGCGGCCTTGATCCGACGGTGATTGTCGGCGGAAAGCTGAGCGGGCTCGGCGGGACCAATGCCAGGCTCGGACATGGCGATTTCATCGTGGTGGAGGCGGATGAATACGATCGTTCATTCCTCTCAATCACACCCACGATCGCTGTCCTGACAACCCTTGAGACCGATCATCTGGATTGTTACCGGGATTTGGAGGATATCAAGAGTGCGTTTGTTCAGTTTGCGGGCAGGGTCCCCTTTTACGGCTTTATCGTTCTCAGTCTTGATGAACCGGCGCTCCTCGACATTATGCCGCAACTGAGCCGAAAGAAGATCATCACCTACGGGCTTAATCCGCAGGCGGATATCCAGGCCGTCGATATTCAACACAAGGACAATATGTCCACGTTCACGGTGGTGCGTACAGGCGGGGATATCGGAAAGATCACCCTGCAGGTGCCCGGGAAACACAATGTTCAGAATGCACTCGGAGCCATGGCTGTCGCTCTTGAGCTCGGCGTTCCCTTTGGCAAGGTCAAGGCCGGTATTGAGCGCTTCAGCGGCGTGTACCGACGATGGGAGAAAAAAGGAGAGATCGACGGAATCACTGTCTACGACGACTACGCTCATCATCCCACGGAATGCAAAGCTACGCTCGCCGGCGCAAAAGCGGGATGGCGACGGAGAGTCATATGCGTGTTCCAGCCGCACCTTTACTCGCGGACGCGCGATTTCTATGAGGAATTCGGTAAATCGTTCCTTCTCTCCGATATTCTCATTGTAACCGACATCTACCCGGCCCGCGAAGAGCCCATTCAGGGAGTGAGCGGAGAACTGATTGTCAACGCGGCCAGGCGGTTCGGACACAAAGAAGTTCATTATGTACCGGACAAAGCCCAGGTTCCCTCCACGTTGAAGACAATCGCCCGCAAGGGAGATATCGTCATCACCATGGGAGCAGGAGATATCTGGAAATACGGAGAGCAGTTTTTGAAATCGGGAAAGAAATGACGCGCGTTCGTTTCAATCTCAATTTATGATTTCAGTTGATAACATACGGAATGTCTTTCAGGGAAAGATCAACCTCAATCATTCGCTGGCATCATACACGTCGATGAAGGTCGGCGGACCGGCAGACTACTTTCTTGAGCCGAAAGACAAGGCTGATCTTGTTGCCATCGTCCGTTTTTTTCAGCAAAACAACTTTCCGTACATGATGATCGGACGCGGCAGCAACATGATAATCCACGATGACGGTATTCGCGGCGCAGTGATTAGTCTTGAGTCGGGACTTACCCGGGTTGCGCTTGAAGATGAACTCGTCATGGCAGAGTCGGGTGCGCGTCTTACAAAGCTCGTTGATTTCTGCATTCAGAACAGCCTCGGTGGTCTTGAATGGGCGGCGGGGATTCCCGCCAGCGTCGGGGGCGCGATCGTCATGAATGCCGGGGCGCATGCAAGTGAGATAAAGGATTCACTTGTCGACGTAGATGCCCTGAGAGGAGGATCCGTCGTTCGGGTTCGGAAGGAAGACGCAGGCTTCGCGTATCGCACCTCGTCGTTCGTAAAGGATGTCGTCCTTAGCGGACGGTTTCGCCTGGCAAAGGCCGACAAAGAAGAGATCCTGAAACGAAAGAGTGAGCTCATTGCGCGGCGGAACGCGACGCAGCCCTTGAGCCTCCCGAACTCGGGGAGCATGTTCAAAAATCCTCCGGGTACGTTTGCTGCAAAGCTGATAGAACAGGCAGGATTGAAAGGAAAAAGGATTGGAGGCGTTCAGATCTCCGAAAAGCATTCGAATTTTATGGTCAATCTGGGCGACGCTCGTGCGGAAGATGTCGTCCGATTAATCGATCTCGCCCGCCGAACGATCTATCAGAACGCGGGTATTTTGCTTGAACTGGAAGTCAAGCTCGTCGGCTTCCCCGAACACGTTCTTGAAAAAGTAGCGTGAAGACTCCGAAAAAAATATTGGTGGGATTCATTCTCCTCCTTGGACTGACACTCTCGCTTGTCATCGGGGCGAATTCCTGGAAATCCGGGCTCATTGTTTCAAAAATTGTCGTCGTGGGCGCGCGAGTGGTCGACGTGAATGAGATCATCCAGCTTGCCCACGTGAAGGCGGGTACAAAAATGTACGACCTTGACCTGATGGTCATTCAGAAGGATGTCGTGAGCCATCATTTCCTCAAGGATGCCGTCGTTGAACGCGATCTCCCTTCGACACTGAAAATAACGGTGATCGAACGCACCCCCATTGCCATGGTCAACGCAAACGAATTGCTCTATCTCGATGCAGATGGCGTTGTTCTGCCGCATTCCATCTCCAATGAGCTTTTTGATCTTCCGATGATAAGCAACCTCCCGGCGGAACTGAAGGTGACGCCAGGATTGCTCATACAGGATCCTGATGTGGCGGAGGCGCTTTCAATCCTCTCCACCGCGAAACTGGTGAACAAGGAGCTGTATCACCTCATCTCTGAGGTCAGGCTGCGGAACAGCGGTGATCTCATCTTTTATACAACCGACGGCGGTGTGCCGGTGCTGTTTGGCAGGGGTAATCCTGCCGGAAAGCTGCTGCGGTTCGAGGCCTTTTGGAACGATGTTGTTCGGGGTCTGGGCGTGCGGGATCTGCGGTACGTCGACCTTCGATACGAAGACCAGGTTGTCGTCAAGTGGTCAGCCATTGCTGGAACCTTAAAGACGCTGTAGAAATCTATCGCTGTGAAAGAGGAATACCCATGAGTGAAATTTCAGTCGGCTTGGACATTGGCACCACGAAAGTCTGCGCCATTGTTGCGTCGCCCGATGAGAACAATCCGGGGAAACTGAACATCCTCGGAATCGGACGGAGCTCGTCCGACGGCCTCACGAGGGGCGTTGTCACAAATATTGAAAAGACGGTTCGTTCGATCCAGGTTGCTGTTCAGGACGCCCAGGCCCAATCGGGCGTCAAGATCACTTCCGTGACCGTCGGCATAGCCGGTGATCATATTCAGAGCTTCCAGAGCCGCGGCGTTGTCGCCATCAGCAGGCCCGACAACGAGATTACACAGGACGATGTTGAGCGTTTGATCGAGGATACGAAGCGCGTAGCGCTCCCATCCGACCGGAAAATTATTCACGTCATCCCGCAGCAGTTCATCGTAGACGGTCAGGATGGAATCTATGATCCTGTGGGAATGTCGGGCGTACGCATGGAGGCTGTGGTCCATATTATCACCGGGCTTGTGACCGCGGCACAAAACATCTACAAGTGTGTTCAGCGGGCCGGTATCCAGGTGAATGATATGGTTCTCGAGCCGCTTGCATCGAGCTATGCCGTGCTGGACGACGAGGAAAAGGAAGTAGGCGTGGCGCTTCTCGATATCGGAGGGGGCACGACAGACCTGGCTGTTTTTGAAGAGCGCACGATCCGTCACACGGCCGTTGTTGGAGTGGCAGGAAAGAAGGTCACCGATGACATCAGAAAAGGGTTCGGCATTCTGACCGACCAGGCGGAGAAGCTCAAGATCGATCATGGATTTGCATATATGCAGGCCATTGCAGACGACGGGCCGATTGTCCTCCCGGGGATTGGTGGCCGCCCCCCGATTGAAATCGACAAGAAACTTCTCTGCCAGGTTATTCAACCGCGCATGGAAGAGATCCTTGAGATTGCGGCAATGGAGATCAAGCGCTCCGGCTATTCCAGGCATTTGTCTGCCGGAGTCGTCCTTACCGGAGGCGGTTCGCTGATCAAGGGAACAGCCGACCTCGCACGCGAGGTGCTCGGCATGCCCGTCAAGATCGGAATCCCATCCGGGTTCAGCGCCGGCCTTATCCGTGAAATCGAAAACCCGATCTATGCAACCGGCGTGGGACTTGTGATCCACGAGCTGAAACACCGCGACCGGTCTGCCATTACGACGACCATGCATAACGGAAAAGGCAGGGGCTCGGTGAAGAACATTTTCAATCGCATGAAGACGTGGTTTGACGAACTTTAGAAATTACATAATCAATCATCCCAAACAATCCTCAATCAAATAATAAAGGGAGGAATACACCGTGATAGAACTCGATACCCTCACTGATCGTGGCGCCAAGATCCGCGTGGTCGGCGTTGGCGGAGGAGGCGGTAATGCGATCAGCAGTATGATCGATAAGGGCCTGGTCGGCTGCGACTTCGTGACGATCAACACCGATATGCAGGCTCTCGAAAGGAACAAAGCGACCCATAAGGTCCAGATCGGGAAGAACCTTACCCGCGGACTGGGAGCCGGCGCTGATCCGACAATCGGACAGCGTGCGGTGGAAGAAGATCGCGAAGAGATCGCGCGTTGCCTTGCGGGAAGCGACATGGTCTTCGTCACCGCAGGTATGGGTGGAGGTACGGGAACAGGTGGAGCGCCGGGCGTGGCAAACATCGCCAAGAGCCTCGGAGCCCTCGTCGTTGGGATCGTTACAAAGCCCTTTAACAGCGAAGGAAAGAAGCGGATGACCCAGGCCGAATGGGGAATCGAAGAATTGAAGAAACAGGTCGATACCCTGATCGCGATTCCGAACCAGAGGCTCCTGGACATTATCGATCGCCGAACGCCCCTCATCGAGGCATTCGAAATAGCAAACCAGGTCCTCTATAATGCGACACGAGGCATTTCCGAGGTCATCACCGTTCCTGGACTGATCAACGTCGATTTCGCAGACATTCGGACCATAATGCGCGAGATGGGCGACGCGCTCATGGGAACGGGTTATGCCAATGGAGAGAATCGTGCTGTTGAGGCGGCAAACGCGGCAATCTCGAGTCCTCTGCTTGAAGGCGTGTCAATCGCCGGAGCGCAGGGAATCCTCGTCAACATCACCGGCGGAAAAGATCTCAGCCTCGTTGAGGTCGACGAAGCGACGAGCATTATTCACGAAGCGGCCGGCGATGACGCGAATGTTATCCTCGGCACGGTGATCGATGAGAACATGTCCGACCAGGTGATGGTCACCGTCATTGCCACGGGATTCAATAAGAAGATGGCAAAATCGGTGAAGCCCGCGGCGAAGCTCATGGATCGGATACCGTCGGGCCCGACCGATTTGCAGAAACTCGACGAGCCGTCCTTCGTAAGAAGAGGCATAGAACTCCCCTTCACTGCGGTTAAGGACAGTTCCGAAGAGAAGGAAAAGATCGACAAATCCGATCCCGACAAACCGGCGTTCCTGCGCAAGATCATGGATTAGCTTGCTCATGCGCTGATTTGGTTCTACATTTCTCTTGTCCCGGGGAATCCTCCGAACATCTATCACGGGATGTTCCTCCCTTCGGATTCTCCGGGAACAAGAAAAACCTTATCGGTCTTTTGGCGGGAGATACCCTTGGGAAAAAGAAATGGCAAGCTCATGATCGAGTCTTACGAGGATATTACAAAGCTCCCCGGGGCTAAGAAGTACTTTCGTATCGGGGAGACCATCACCCGGGAAGGAGACCCCAGCGAGGGTTGGTTTGTACTTCTCAACGGCAGGGTCGGTGTCGTCAAACGGGACCTCTCGATCACCGAATTTGGAGTACCTGGAACCGTCTTCGGCGAACTCGGATGTTTCCTCAAGATTCCGCGAACTGCGACACTACAGGCTCTCGAGCCCACGTCCCTCCTTTTTGTGTACATGGATATCGACGAACTTATTCTGAACCACCCGTCCATCGCAAAAGAAGTCATCCTCAGCCTCGCCGGTCGCATTGCAACTACCACCGACGCGTGGTGGACGACCGCTCACGAGGCAAAGCCGTAGGTCGTTGTTTCTCGCCCCCTCTTTCTCTACATTTCGTCATGAAATCGATCGCCCTTGTAGGGATGGCCGCGCTGCTTTCCCTCAATACGTATGCCCAATCGCGAATTGAAAGCCAGTTTCGTATCGGCCGCCTGAAATACAGCGGAGGCGGCGATTGGTACAACGATCCCTCCGCCGACGTCAACCTCCTTCGCTTCGTTCGTCAGGAAACCGGGATCGATACAGATCCTCGGTACGAATTCGTCGACCTCTCCAACGACAAGCTCTTCTCGTATCTCTTCCTTTTCCTTACCGGACACGGCAATATTGTCTTTTCAGATTTTGAGGTTCAACGGCTCCGTGAATATCTGCTCGCGGGGGGATTCCTGTACGCAGACGACGATTACGGGCTCGACAAGGCCTTTCGAAGGGAAATGCGAAAGGTCTTTCCCAATCAGGAGTTTGTGGAGCTTCCGTTTAGCTTCGGGCTCTACCACAGCCAGTTCGAGTTCCCGAACGGCGTGCCAAAAACTCACGAGCACGACAAGAAGCCGCCGCAGGGCTTCGGCCTCTTCTCACAGGGACGGCTGATTGTGTACTACACCTACGAATCGAATCCCAGCGATGGATGGGCAGATCCTGAGATCCATGGGGACCCTGAGTCCACGCGGCTCCAGGCATTGAGGTTTGGAACAAACATCGTCGTGTGGGCGTTAACTCATTAAGGGGACACTGATACTCGCTGAACTCGTTGATACTCCCTGATGAATTCAAGGACCTCCATATCTGCAGATATCCGGCGAAAGTTGACGGCTCTCCGGGCTGCCAGGCTCGGCGTCGAAATCCGGTCTCAGAGTCTCTTGTTTTTTGCCCTCTCCATTACGCTTGGCATGGTTTTCCTCCTGCTCGAGGTACTGCTGGAGCTCGGCAGCTCTGCCAGAACTGCAATGACGCTTTTGTACCTCACCGGGCTTGCCCTGTTTGCAGCCTGGTTCGTCATCCGCCCTGTTCTTCAACGACTCGGGATTCTTGATCCGCCGTCGGACCTTCAACTCGCCGGCAGTGTGGGAGAATTCTTCCCGGCAATCCGCGACCGACTCTTGAATCTCCTTCAACTGCATGAAGAGGCCTCCGCCGGTTCTTACTACTCGCCGGAGCTCATCGATGCTTCGTTTCAGGATTTTGCCCCGGATCTTCAAAACAGTGACTTTTTGCAGTCGGTCGATCGTTCTCCGGTTCGGCGATCGGGGAAGATCTTTTTTCTTTCTTCGATGATCGTGGCAGTCCCCGCATTATTTACCCCCTCCTCGGTGGGTGATGCTCTCTATCGACTTGTTCATTTTTCGCAGGAGTTTGTTCCCGAAAGCCGCGTCACATTTGAAGTGCTTCCGGGCAATAAGGAAATCGTAAAGGGCGAGAGTGTCCCTGTTCTCATCAGGACCCTTGTTGCCAATCGTCATTCCGAGGGCCCTCTCCGACTCCGGTGGCGGCCGGAGGGACAGGTGAAATTTGAAGAAGAGCAGCTTCACACGGATTCATCGGGCGTCTTCAGGACAACACTTGCTGCGTTGCGGCTTTCAACCGAATACTACGCCGAATACATGAATGAAGAGAGCGGTCGGTTTCTCTTGACCGTTGTCGATCGGCCCATCATCCGCTCCCTCCGTGTCCGGCTTGATTACCCCGCGTATACCCGATTGCCGTCTCAGATCCAGGATGAATTCATCGGCGACGTAACGGCGCTCGTGGGCACCCGGTTGACCGTCAGCGGAACGGCAAGCAAGCTTCTTCGGTCGGGCCGCATTGCATTCAAGAACGATTCATCACGGCCTCTTGACATTCGCGGCCAGCAATTCTCTGTGCGCTTCCCGCTGAGGGAGGATACACCGTACAGGATCAATGTCACGGACGCGCAAGATCTCGCAAACGCAGATCCGGTCACATATCAGATCAAGACCGTGTCCGACGAATCTCCGCAGATCTCAATTCTCCGCCCTGAGCGGGTGATCGATATAGCGGGTGTAACATCCGTTCCGCTTCTTGCACAAGTAAAGGACGATTTCGGTTTCTCCTCCTTGCGCCTTGGGTATCGATTGGCCCAATCGCGCTACGAAGCGATCAGCGATCAATTCCGGTTTCTCGCGGTCCCTCTCCCCGAAGCTCCCCGCGTGTCCGAAGATGTCTCGTACCTGTGGGATGTCGCTCCGCTTCATTTGGCCCCTGAGGACGTCGTCGAATATTTCCTTGAAGTGTTCGATAACGATGCTGTGAGCGGCCCAAAATCGGCCCGAACATCCTTATACCGCCTCCGCCTCCCCTCGCTTCAGGAGGTTTTTGCCGATCTCGACAAGGGCCACGAAGAAGCGCTCGATCAGATTACGGAGTCGGCCGAGGAGGCCAAAGAGCTCAAAGAGAAGATTGAATCTCTCAACAAGGATTTGAAGAAGAACAAAGACCCTGACTGGCAGCAGCAGAAGAACATGGAGGAGACGGCAAAGCGTTATCAGGAATTGCAGGAGAAGATGGACGAGGTCCAAAAGAAGCTCGAATCGATGGTTGACCAGATGAGTCAGCAGAATGTGCTTTCTCCCGAAACGATGGAGAAGTATCGCGAATTACAGGATATGCTTAAGGAAATCGATTCAGCCGAATTACAGAACGCGTTGAAACAGCTCCAGCAGGCAATGCAATCGCAGAGTCGCGAGAAACTGCAGCAGGCGCTCGAACAGGTTACCTTCTCGGAAGAACGATTCAGAGAAAGCATTGAAAGGACGATGAACCTGTTAAAGCGAATTCAAATTGAACAGAAGCTCGATGAGCTGAAGAAGCGGGCGGAAGAACTCGCTTCAGAGCAGCAGGAACTCGCAAAGGAAACGGCTGACGAGAAGGCAAACCCTGAAGACCTGGCCCAAAAACAGGAAGATCTGAAAGAGAAGTTGAAAAAGATGCAGGAATCGTCGGACGATGTGCAGAATCGGATGGAGGAGTTTTTTACTGAGATGCCCGAGCAGGAACTGGAAAACGCGAACTCCCAGCTTGCAGAAAAGCAGGTCGAACAGAAGATGACCCAAAGTGCGCAGCAGATGAGATCCGGGCAGAGGGACCGATCACAAAAACTCCAGGAGCAAATCCAGGGCGATTTGCAAAACTTCTCGCAGAGCATCAGTCAGCTTCAGTCGGAAATGCTCCAGCAACAGCAGCAGTATATCATGAACGCTCTCAAACGTGCCACGAATAACATGCTCGAACTTTCGAAGAAACAGGAGAGCCTGAAGGAAGAATCAAAGACTGCGCCCCCCAATTCGCCGCAGTTGCGGCAGAACGCTCAGGAACAGCTCAGTGTGATGAATGACCTTGCGAATGTTATTGAAGGTCTTAACCAGGTTGCTCAACGTTCGTTCGCAACGACTCCGGAGATGGCAAAAGCCATCGGCGAGGCCGTCGCCCGAATGCAGTCTGCCATGCGGTACCTCGATATCCGCAGCGGGCAGATGGCTTCACAGGAGCAGGGAAAAGCCATGGCCGCTCTTAACCGGGCTGCCATGGAGATACAAGACGCCCTGAAGTCGATGATGGCGCAATCCGGCGGCGGCGCGGGCGGCGGACTCCTCGGTCAACTTCAGTCGATGGCAGGCCGGCAAATGTCGATCAATATGAGGACTCAGGGAGCGGAAGATGCCGCCCGCCTAGCGGTCGAGCAGGAAGCGCTGAGAAAATCGGTCGAACAGCTTAACAGGGAGGCGAAGGCAGGTACAGAGAAGGAGAGAATCCTTGGCGATCTCGATCGGATTGCTGCTGAGATGAAGGAGGTCGTTCGAAACCTCGAGCAGAAAGATGTAAACCCCGAAACGATTCAACGGCAGGAGCGAATCCTGTCGCGGCTTCTGGACGCCGCAAGATCAACGAGAGAGCGGGATTTCGAGAATAGGCGGAAGGCCGAGACCGGGACTCAAGTAGCCCGTCGAAGCCCCGGCGAACTTGATCCCCTGACGCTCGAGGGAAGAAACCGCTTGCGCGATGACCTGCTCAAGGCCATCGAGCAGGGATACTCAAAGGATTACCAGGAATTGATCCGTAAATACTTCGAGCAGCTCCAGAAAGTGGACAACTAGCCCCCGTGGTCGACGTCCGAAATCCGCCGAGGTCTACGCTGAAGAATTCGGACGTCCGACGAGGAGAGAAGCTGCACGACGTCCTAGATCCAATGCCCCTCCTGCGAAGAATTCGGACGTCCGACGAGGAGAGAAGCTGGCCCTGACGTCCGAAATCCGCCGGGGTTTACCCAGAAGAATTCGGACGTCCGCTACGCCTACAGCGCGTACCCGCTCTCCCCGTGTTGACTGAGATCCAACCCTTCGTACTCCTGTTCATCGCTTAATCGCACACCCATTGTCTTATCAAGGAGCTTTAACAACACGTACGTTACAACAAATGAGTATCCCAATGCCGCCACAATGCTGATCGCCTGGGTCTGCAGAAGCCCAACGTTCCCCGCCAAAGCTCCGTCGCCCCCCGCCGCATTGACCGCAGCACTGGCAAAGATGCCGGTTGCCAACGCGCCCCAAATGCCCCCCACTCCGTGGATTCCAACGGCATCGAGTGAATCATCGTAACCGAATTTCGGTTTCATGTTCACAGCATAGTAGCAGAGCGCCCCGCCGCTAAGTCCGATGAACAGTGCCGCCATTGGAGAAACAAATCCGGACGCCGGCGTAATGGTCACCAGACCTGCCACCGCGCCTGAAGCAGCGCCGAGGACGGTGGGTTTTCCGGACCGCAGCCATTCCATCCCGATCCATCCGAACACCGCGGCTGCGGTCGCGATATGAGTCGTCACAAACGCTGTTGTCGCCAGTGCCCCTGATGCAACTGCGCTGCCGCCGTTGAAGCCAAACCATCCAAACCACAGGAGCGCGGCGCCCAAAAGCGTCATGGTCAGGTTGTGCGGGGCCATGATCTCGTTCCCATATCCTCTTCGTTTCTTCACAACAAGCGCTGCAGCCAGCGCAGCCACCCCCGAGCTGAGATGCACCACCAATCCACCAGCGAAATCAAGAGCTCCCATTCCGCGGATCCATCCGCCAACCGCCCAAACCCAATGCGCGATCGGGCAGTACACAAACGTCGACCAGAGAAGGACAAAGACCAGATAGGTCTTGAACTTGAACCTTTCGGCAAAAGCTCCGGTTATCAGCGCGGGTGTAATCACCGCAAACATCATTTGAAAGATCATGAAGGCCTGGTGCGGGATTGTCGCAGCATAATCCGCATTCGGGGCGGTACCGACGCCATTCAGTCCGAACCATGCGAGGCTTCCTATGAATCCCCCGATATCAGGGCCGAACGCGAGACTGTATCCGAACAACACCCACTGAACCGTCACTATCCCGAGAGCGATGAAGCTTTGCATGATTGTCCCCAGGACGTTCTTCTTTCTTACCATCCCTCCGTAAAAGAGCGCGAGACCCGGGGTCATGAGCATCACAAGAGCCGATGAAATCAGAATCCACGCCGTATCCCCGCTGTTAACACTCGCACCGTCGTCCGCTGAAGCCACATCGAACCCACACAACACCGCCAGCACAGCCAGCACTACTCGATTCGGGGTTCTGTTCTTAGAGAGCATCTTCACCCACCTCCTCGGTCCGAACCCGAATCACCTCTTCGACCGCCGAAATGAAGATTTTCCCGTCCCCCACATTTCCCGTTTTTGCCGCTTTGATGATCGTTGCAACCACGCTCTCAACCCTCTCGTCCGGCACAACAATCTCCACTTTGATCTTTGGAAGAAAATCGATCTTATATTCCGATCCCCTGTAGACTTCGGTGTGCCCCTTTTGTCGTCCCATCCCTTTCACTTCACTAAAGGTCATCCCCCGCACGCCGGCCTCCATCAGCAGTTCTTTTACCTCGTCGATCTTATGCGGCCGAATGATCGCATCGATTTTCTTCATCAATTGCCTCCTAAGTATGTTTTGCAAACCAGGGATTGGACGTTAGATAAGTGAAGTGAATTCGGCGTTATGCCTTAATATATTAGGAATTGTTCCTAAAAGTCAAGTGGGGCTGGTACTGGCCGACGTCCGAAATCCGCAGAGGGGGGCAGTACAGGCCCGACGTCCGAAATCCGCCGGGGTTTACCCAGAAGAATTCGGACGTCCGCTACGCTGAGAGCGGCGTACACGCCGCCGCCCGGAATCTGACGGCGATGTAGCCGGTGATTGCAGGAGTTAGTGATGCTGCACCGCTGGGTCAACGAAGGCCAGGTTCCCACATGGAGGTCGGGAACCATTTCCCGACCTGATGAGGATTAATGATTAAAAGCTTCGGGGTGTCAGAGTGGGGCTGGTGTTCGAAATGGCCAGACGTCCGAAATCCGCCGAGGTTTACTCAGAGGAATTCGGACGTCCGCTGAGGGAGGGGAAGGCCGTACAAGCCGACTCCCGAAATCTCGCAGCAGCGAACCGCGATGATTCCGGGAGTCTGGATATTAAGACCACAGCGACGAAAGGAGTCCGCTAGAACGATATGAACGTATCCGGCGGTGTTTCTTTCATCGTTTTGTTGGACGGTGTGACTCCTATGACGGCCACTCTTCCACTCATACTGCCAAGGCTCCTTTTCACGCCGTCAGTCGTCACCCACACTGAAACCTTAACTCTATCATCATCATTTTCGACCCTGAAAATTCCGTAGGCACCGCGGGCGTTTGTAGAGATCTCAAACGGCGTCTTCTGCACAACGACCTGCATTTCCCTTCTTCTGTCGTTGAAAACGTAGGCGGCTTTTACTCTCACTGGTTCGGGTTCACCAGATCCAGAAACGCCTTCGACAATAAACACAATCGTTTGGTCTGTCGCCTTGGAGTCCACCGCAGTCTCTTTCGACAGTCTGAACCGAATCGGTATCGCAAGCCTCACTTTGACGGGCTTCCCCCTTTGCGTGCCCGGTTTGAATCGGGCCTGCGCAACAGCTCCAGCGGCAGATGAATCCAGGGCCGGATGGCCGGCCGATCTTACTATCGCGGTGCGGGCAACTTGTCCGTCTTCATTGATGAAAGCCTCAACATACGCCGTTCCCTCGATTCCGGCCCTTCTCACAATCTCCGGATACATGACGTTCCGCTGAATCGCCTCTATTCCACCTATCGGCTCGGGGAGGTTCTCGACCGCAACGAAATAGATTGC
>Ga0209619_10000230_pt1 | contig 37274 bp, 35 predicted proteins | sample Rifsed16ft3_FD_184011 | JGI IMG/M metagenome (GOLD analysis project Ga0209619, IMG submission 184011) | Soil microbial communities from Rifle, Colorado, USA - sediment 16ft 3 (version 2) | ecosystem: Environmental > Terrestrial > Deep subsurface > Rock core/Sediment | place: Rifle, Colorado... | reverse complement strand
ACCTTCGCCTCGACGTTCCCCTTCGTCTTCGCGTTCAGCCGCTCCAGGAACTCCGTCTGCATCCCCGCGGGCATCTCCACGACGCCGATCCACGCGCCGGTCGGCTGCCACTCCTCCCGCAGGATCGTCCCGAACGCCTTGATGTCCCCGTAGCACTTCGCGCTGTCCTCCGCGGTCAGCTTCACCGCGATCCGGGCCTTCTCGAACCGAATCGGGATCAGGGGCCGCAGGGCGTCGAGCACCTCCTTCACCTGCTCCTCCAGCGGCTTGAACGGGTCCACGTGGACCTTCGCCTCCGCCATCGCGTTCTCGATTCGCTGGGGCGGGTGCGGCGTCCCGGTCTGCGGGTTGATCGCGTTCGCAGCGATGTACTGGACGATCTGCTTCCGCTTCGCCTCCTGCATGTCCCGCCGCTGCTCCGTCGTGAGCTGGATCTCGCCCTTCTTGATGATCTGGCGGGCGACCTCGACCGGCTCCGTCGTCCCGAAGAACTCGTGCATCTTCTCCTCGGACGCCTTCGAGCCCTTGTGCGCGTCCCGGAAGATCTCGTCGATCGCGAGGTTGTCGAGGATGTTGATGTCCTTGCCGTCCCGGATCCGCTGCACCGCGTCCGGCTTCACGACGACCTCGAACTTCTCCCCCGCCTTCTCGATGCGGGCGATCACGAACTCCTTGAAGATGTCGTCGCGGCGGTCCGAGCGGAGCTCCTTCGCCATGGTCCCGCCTAGGCGGCCTTCGGGACCCTCGAAAGGTAGCGCGCGACCTCTTCCTCGGAGAGGCGCCGGAACTTCTCGGTCTCCGACGCGAGGCCGGCCTCGACCGCCTTCGCCTCGAGCTTCTCCTCGGAGGCCTTCTGGAGGGCTTCGAGCCCGAGCATCAGGGCTTCCTCCTGGGACATCCCGTCCTTGTACTTCTCCTCGAACATCTCCATCACGGTGTTCCGGCCCGCGCCGATGGACCCTGCCTTGTACGACACGAGGGCCCCGCTCGGGTCCGTCTCGTACAGGTGCACGCCGAGGTCGTCCACGCCGCCGACGAGGAGCGCGGTCCCGAACGGCCGCACGCCGCCGTACTGCGTGTAGTTCTGCTTGTAGTCGCAGATCCGCTTCACGAGCAGGTCCACGCCGATCTTCTCGCTGTACGTGACCTTGTTGATCTGCGCGACGAGCCGCGCGTAATCCACGAGGACGCGGGCGTCCGCGACGAGCCCGGAGGTCGCGCACCCGACATGCTCGTCGATCTGGAAGATCTTCTCGATGCTCGACGACTCGACGAGCCGGGAGCTGATCTTCTTGTCCGCCATCAGGACGATGCCGTCCTTGAACTTCAGCCCCGCGACCGTGCTGCCGCGAGTCACCGCGACGCGTGCGTACTCGACTTGGAACAGGCGACCGTCGGGAGAGAATACAGTGATGGCGCGGTCGTACGCCATTTGGCCCGGTTGCATTGAAAAGCCTCCCCCGTGCCAAAGAGGGATTCCCTATTAAACCTTTAGAGCCAGGAACTCAGTTTTTGGAGAAGTACCGGAGCCGCGCCCGCCGGATCGTGCCGCTCGCGCCGATCGTCCGGATGGAACCCGCCGAATCCCGCAGCCGCAGCCCGTTCAGCATCGCGACGACCTCGTCCTTCTTCAGATGCCCGCACCGGACGAGTCCGCGGCGGCCCTCGAGGAACAGGAGCTGGGGGCGGTCCTCCTTCGGCCACGTCGATGTCGCGGCGTGGAGGGCCTGGCTGACGTCCCGCCCGAGCCGCGCGTCCGCGAGCTCGAACGCGATGTACCGGTCCCGCCACTTCGGACCCGCCATGGCGGGCGCCATGGTCCGGACTGCTAAAGGGTTTGCGAGTCCGCGGCGGGCAGGCGTCCCGTTTTCGGGCAACTGCGGACCTCGAATCCCGAGAGGGCGGGGGCCGAAGCCCCCGCTGGGGTGTTGGGAAGAAAGGAGAAAAAGAGGAGGATTTCAGCGTACCTCGTCGACGTCCGCGCCCGCCTTGTACACCGGGGCGGAGTCCTTCCCGAGGAAGGACTTGGACTTGATGCCCGTGATCACGATCAGGACCCGCACAATGCGGTCCAGGTCCTGTTCCACGGAGCAGCCCCAGATGATCCGGGCCATCGGGTTGATCTTCTGGCCCACGATCTCCGCGGCCTTCTCCGCCTCGCTCACGGTCAGGTCCGGCCCGCCGACGACCCGGACGAGCGCCCCGCGGGCGTGGGTCAGGTCGACCTCGCCCAGGAGCGGGGACTCGAGCGCCTCGTTGATCGCGTACTCCACGCGGTCCCGCTCCTCCTCGGACTCGCCGATCCCGATCATCGCGACCCCGCCGCCCTTCATGATCGTCATGAGGTCCGCGTAGTCCAGGTTCACGAGCCCGGGCTTCGTGATGATCTCCGTCATGCCCTTGATGGACTGCATGAGGATCTCGTCCGCCACCTTGAACGCGGCGTCGATCGGCAGCCGCGGCACGAGCTCGAGGAGCTTGTCGTTGTAAATGACGATCGTCGTGTCGCAGAACTTGCGGAGCTTCTCCAGCCCCGCCTCCGCGTTCTCCATGCGGATCTTGCCCTCGGAGCGGAACGGCATCGTCACGATGCCCATCACGAGCGCGCCCTCCTCCTTCGAGAGGTGCGCGACGTACTGGGCCGCGCCCGTGCCCGTGCCGCCGCCCATGCCCGCGGTGACGAACACGACATGGGAGCCGCGGAGGAACTCCCGGAGCTCCTCCTCGTTCTCGCGCGCCGCCTGCTCGCCCACCTCGGGGAGCGCGCCCGCGCCCAGGCCCTTCGTGAGCCTCTTGCCGATGAGGATCTTCTTCGGGGCGTGGACGGACAGCAGGTGCTTCGCGTCCGTGTTGATCGCGCACAGCTGCGCGCCGGAGATGCCCGCCTCGGAGCATCGGTTCACCGTGTTCGATCCGCCGCCGCCGCACCCGACGATCTTGATCGAGACGTTCAGAGACTCCACAATCTTCGCGATCTCTTCGTCCTCGACCGCCTTCGGCGGGGGCGCCTTCGCTTCCTTCGCGCGCTCGTCCTCGTGTCGGGCCAGTGCCATGCTAACAATCGATTTGACCATGTCCATCCCATCCCCGAGGGATTCTGACGGGGCCGCCATGGAGACTTGCCTATTTAAAACTAGTCATACGTCTGTCCGACACGCCTTGCGGGGCTGGCGGACAGCGGGAAAACGAGTGCGGGCCGCCTCCGGTCCTGCCCCCGCGCGGTCACGCGGCGGGCGCCTCGGTGCCATCGCCCGCGGGGCCGTTCCCCCCAGAGTGGACGACGATCCCGGACTCCTTGATCTCGAAGGGGTACACGAACTCGTCGTGGCTGGACCCCTTGTACTTCTCCACGGAGATGAACCGCTTGATCCCGGTCTCGTCCCGGAGCTTGTGGAGCCGGACCTCGCCCCGGGCCAGGAACGCCTCGGGCGGCACCTCGCCCTCCTCCGGCAGCTCGACCGTGAGGAGGGAGGTGACCTTGGACTCCGCGAGGAACCGCATGAAGCTCTGCGTCGTGAGCGTCTCCTCGAACTCCCGCATGCAGAAGTACCGGAGGGCGGTCATCGAGTCGATCACGACGCGGTCGTACCGCCGCTTGATGAAGAGGTTCTTCAGGAGCTGCTGGAGGCTGTGGACGGTGACCTCGTGGCTCTCGAAGTCCGGGGTCTTCCGGATCCGGTCGTCCACCTCCCGCATCCGCTCGGGCTCCGACTCCGTGCTGATCTCGATCACGGGCGTGGGCTCGAACCGCCGGATGTCGCTGTTCGCGTCGAGCACCTCGATGTCGTCCGAGTTCCAGCGGAACGAGCGCATGTTGATCTTGATCTCGTTCGGCGGCTCCTCCAGGGCCACGAAGAGGCAGCGCTCCCCGCCCTCCACGCCCTCCAGGAGGAACTGCATCGAGAGGACCGTCTTCCCGCTCCCGGGCGGGCCGGACACGATGTACGGCCGGTGCGGGACGAGCCCGCCGTGGAGCATCTTGTCCAGGCCCCGGACGCCGGTCCGGATCTTCCCGTCGATCACGGCTTCCCTCCCGTCGGCGGGGGCGGCGGGGGGAGCGGGGGAGGCGGCGGTAGGCCGTGGCCCTTCTTGTGCTCCTCCATCCGCTGGGCGTACAGGTTTTGCGCGTGGAGCGCGGCCTTCAGCGCCTTCTGGTAGTTCCGGCGGTGGAGGTGGAGCATCGCGCGGGACAGCACGTTCTCCACGTCCGCCACGTTCACGCGGAGCTTGTGGGCCTCCTCGAGTGAACGGTACACGCGGTCGATCACCGCGGAGACCTCCTCGACGACCCGCTGCTCGAGGAACTGCTCCCCGACCTGGGCCGTCCGCCTCCCCAGGAACGTCACGGACCCCTCCGGGTCCACGGTGACCCCGGCGTCCGAGATCTTCATCGGTCGGATGCGGTCGTCGAACGAGGAGCCTCGGAACTTCTCGACGGACGCCGCGCGCCGGATCACGTTCCCATCGAGCCACTTGTGGAGGCGAATCTCCCCGCGCGCAAGGAAGAACTCCGTCTCCAGGACCCCCGGGTGGAGCCGCTCCGAGACGACGATGCACGTCGACTCGAGCTCGCTCAGGAACCGGAGGAAGCTCTGGATCATGATCCGGGAGTCCTCCCCCTGCATGCTGAACATCTTGAGCGCGGTCAGCGAGTCGACGACGATGCGGGTGTACCGCTCCTTCGTCCGCTCGAGCCGCTGGAAGTACTCCTGCTTCAGCATCTTCTGGACGCCGTGCACGGAGACCTCGAGCGCGCGGATCTGGGAGGACTGCCGGATGTCGCCCACGTCCTCCATGTCCCGGACCTCCAGCGTCGTCCCGACGTCGATCACGGATCGCTGGCGCTTGTGGGCCTTGATGTCCGGGGTCGCGTCCAGGATCTTGAGCCGGTCCAGGTTCCACCCGAACGCGGCGACGTTCGCCTTCACCTCGTTCGGGGGCTCGTCCAGCACGACCATGAGGCAGGGCTCGCCCCGGGCGAGGCCCGTCGCGATGAAGTGCATCGCGAAGATCGTCTTGCCGGACCCCGTCGGGCCCGAGACAACGTAGGGCCGTCGGGGGATCAGGCCGCCATGGAGCATCGCGTCGACGCCCGCGACGCCTGTGGAGACACGGTCCATGAAATCCCGGCTGTGGGCCCGGTCGATGGCCACCCTGCCTTAAGGATTTGCCGCCGCCAAGGTCTGTGCGTGAACTGATAATCGGACCGGAAGGCGCCTCCTATGGAGAAAGGCCCCGATAGCGGGGGATGGAGTCTCCGGGGACGAGGCGGGTCCTCGCGCCCCTTTTGAACCATCGATCTCCGGGTTTCACACCGAGGACCTGGGTCCTGGGCTATGAGCCCGACGGGATCTCCTAGCTACCCCACCCCGCTGCGTTTCCTTCGGGGCCGGATGCGACGAACGGAGGGACACGGATAAACCTATCGAGAACAGGGCGACGCCTAAGGGTTCCAGCAGTCCTATGTAGCCCTGTGGCGCATGGAGCACCGAGGGACGCGATGGAAGAGCGGCCGGGCATGGAGGCGGACCGGCGCACGAAGCCCCCTCGGGGCGCGGGGCGGAGGAAGGGGTTCGCGATCCTCGCGGCGATCGTCACGGTTTCCGCCGTGGCCCTGGCGCTCACGTATGCGCTCGCCGTCCAGATCCAGACCACGGAGTGCCCGAGCTATCACTACGGCGACCCCTACGTCTTCGGCATGACGGTCGTGCGGGATTCGGAGAACTGGACCGCGACCGTCACAAGTTCCCAGAGAGGATACCATCAGGACTCGACGTTCGTCCAGGTCCGGACTCCCACCGGGGGCATCCTGCTGGAACGGACGACGTGGTCCAACCTCACCGAGGATGGCTGGCCCCTGAACCACATCGTGTATGAGGACAGCCGCCCGCTCACCCCCTACATCTGCGAGGGGGATCGCCTTGTGATTGACGCGTCTGTGTTCGCGCGCGAGAGCAGGCTGGTGGTCTTCGCGGGGGAGAGCATGGTCGGCTGGGCGACCCTGTTCTAGATACCGCATCCCCACGACGCCGATCACCTTCATCCCGGAAGCCGGGCCGTCCGACCCCGGCTCAGATAAGCCTATTCGGGCACGTGCGCTTCCGCGTCCGGATGGCCCGCGCCGGCGCGACGTACGGGAAGTTCGCGAAGTATTACGACTTCGAGTACGAGGAGCTCGTCGACTACGACCGCGAAGTCCGATTCCTCGAGGCCGTGTTCCGCAAGTTCCTGCCGACGAGGCCCGCCGCGATCCTCGACCTGGGATGCGGCACGGGGAGCCACGCAATCCGCCTCGCGCGCCGCGGGTACCGCGTCACCGGACTCGACCTCTCCCGCGGGCAGATCGCGAACGCGCGGCGGAAGGCGAAGGACGCGGAAGTCACCGTCCGGTTCGTCCTCGCGGACATGAGCCGGTTCGAGCTCGACTCGACGTTCGACGTCGCCCTGAGCCTCTTCGGTGGGTTCGGGTACCTCCTGAAGACGCGGGACGTGGTCCGGTGCTTCCGCACGGTCCTCCGGCACCTCGCGCCCGGCGGGCTCTTCGCGTTCGAGTTCTTGCACAGCCCGGGCGCACGGCCCCCGCCGTATCAGTCGTGGCTCCACCGGGCCGGGTCCGACATCGAGATGGTCCGGATCTCGGAGGCCAGGTTCAATCGCCGGACCCGGCTCCTCCCCATCGAGTTCCGGTTCTTCGTCCTCAAAGGCAAGCGGGTCCTGGAGCGCTTCACCGAACGCCACACCCTCCGGACGTACACGGAGCCGGAGATGCGGCGCCTGCTCCGCCGGGGTGGCTTCGAGCTCGTGAAGGCTTATGAAGCGCGGGGCCTCGAGGGGCTCGGCTTCCGCCCGGTCCGGAAGAAGACGTTCCGCATCCTCGCGGTGTGCCGGCCCGCGAAGGCGTGATCAGAAGAACTTCCGGAAGCGCATCAGGTCCTCGATGTCGCCCTTCACCCGCAGCTTCCCCGTCGCGTACGCCTTGAAGGGCCCGATCTTCCCCGCCAGGAGGCCCGACAGCGTCTCCTTGTCCGAGATGATCACGAGGTCGGGTTTCTCCGCCCCGCCGTCGCGGACGCCGTCCACGTGCGCGTCCTTCAGCACGAAGTGGAACTGCGAGCCGTCCTTCAGGTCCAGCACGACCGTGCGGGTGAAGCCCTGGAGCTCCTCGCGCAGACGTGGGTCCGTCTCGACCTTCGCGTTGAACCGGGCCACGAGGGCCTCGAGCTGCTCCCTCACGACTTCCCGCCTCCGAACTCGTCCAGCTTCCGCGTGGCGGCCGCGGAGAGGAGCCGCCTCGCGGTGTCCCACGAGGCCCGCGTGTACGGGGGCAGCGTGCCCTTCTCCTCCAGCCACTTCACGAGGAAGTCGATCGTCTCCTGGTCGTGCGAGTACCCGCTCCCGATCTTCACGCCGAGCTCCGCCTCGATCTTCCGCATCTCCGCGTCCCGCACGACCTTCGCCAGGATCGACGCCGCGGACACGACCGGGAACAGGTCGTCCGCCCCGTGCTTCGAGACAATCTCGAGCTCGTACGAGAGCTGGCTCGCAATCGCCCGCCGGAAGTCGAACTCGTTCACGTCCGCTGAATCGACGTACGCGATCTCGGGCCTGAGCCGCTCGATCACGGTCGCGAAGAGCCTCGCCTCAAAGTCGTTCAGCGACATCTGCGCCCGCGTCGCGTCGATCTCCGCCGCCGGGATGACCAGAATCTCGAACCTCCCCACCTTCCGGATCTCCGGGGCGAGCGCCTCCCGCCGCTCCGGCGAGAGCTTCTTCGAGTCCCGCACGTTCAGCGCCCGCAGCGGGACGTCGGACTCGACCGCGAGGCCCGCCACGACCATCGGCCCCATCACGGGGCCGCGACCTGCTTCGTCCACCCCGCAGATCACGGGGCCACCCCGTACAGCTCGCGGGCGATCTCCTGCACCCGGTCGATCACGACGCCCTCGTCCACGGTCTTCACGGTCCCGCCGTCCACGACCACCTCGCCGTTCACGATCGTCGTGCGGACGTCACTCCCCCGGCACGCGTAGACGAGATGGCGGATGAGGTTATCGCGGCTAAAAGGCGTCGCGTGCGGCGTCCGGAGGTCCACGACCGCGAGGTCTGCGGCCTTCCCGACCTCGATCGAGCCGAGGCGGTCCTCCGCCCGCAGGGCGCGGGCCGCGTCGACCGTCGCGAGGTCGAGGGCCTTCTGCGCGGGCAGGACAGACGCGTCCCAGCGGGAGTACTTGTGGAGGAGCGCGGCGACCTTCATCTCCTGGAACAGGTCCATCCCGTTGTTGCTGATCGGGCTGTCCGTCCCGAGGGAGACGGTGACGCCCGCCTCGAACATCTCCGGGAGCGGCGCGACCCCGCCGGAGGCGAGCTTCATGTTCGACGTCGGGCAGTGCGACACCTTGACGCCGTGGCGGGCGAGGGCCCGGACCTCGTTCAGCGTGACCCAGACGCAGTGCGCGGCGACGAGCCGGTCGCACAGGAACCCAACCTTCTCGAGCCACTCCACGGGCCGCATGCCCGTCTTCTTCCGGTGGTTGTACACCTCCGCGCGCGTCTCGGAGAGGTGCGTGTGCAGCCCGACGTCCTCCCGCTCCGCGAGCTCCCTCGCGCCCGCGTACGTCTCCTCGGAGCACACGTAGACGCCCTGAAGGCCGACGGACGGGGTCACGAGGTCGTCCCCCCGCACCTTCCGGACGAACTGCTCCGCGTTCTTCAGCGGGCTCCCGCGCTGGGTCGTGAACGCCTCGTCCAGGACGACCCACGAGAGGAAGCCACGGATCCCCGCCTCGCGGGCCCCGCGCGCGACCTCGTCCTCCCAGTAGAAGAGGTCGTGGAACGACGTCGTCCCGGACTTGAGCATCTCGACGCACCCGAGGAGCGCGCCCATCTGGACGTCCCGGCGGGTGAGCTGCGCGTCGACCTTGAACGCCTTCTCGAGCATCGCCTCGAGGGGCACGTCGTCCGCGACGCCCCGGAGGAGCGTGTTCGCGACGTGGTGGTGCGTGTTGATCAGCCCCGGGAGAACCGCACAGTCCGTGCAGTCGATCACGGTGTCCGCGGAGCCGCGGACGTCGCCGACCGCCGCGACCCGCCCGCCCTCGACGAGGACGTCGCCGCGGACCACCTCGCGCGCCGCGTTCTGCGTGACGACGTGGCCGCCCCGCAGAAGAAGGGACATCCCGGGCGGGCCGAACGGACCGCCCCGGAAAAAGGTTGCGGGGAGGACTTAGGACGCCGCGCCGGATGGCGGGACCATGGACCTCGCGCGGGAGATCGCGGCCCTCGTCGCCCAAATCCCGGAGGGCCGGGTCGCGACGTTCCTCGACGTCGCGGCCGCTCTAGGGGATGCGAAGGCGGCGCCGGCCGTGTTCCGTATCCTGAGGGACGGGCCCGCCGAGGATGGGCACCGCGTCGTGCGGGCCACGGGGGAGCCCGCCTTTCAGGGAGCGCTCGCGAGGCTTCGGCGGGAGGGACTCGCGATCTCGCGGGGGCGGGTCGCGGACCTCGACCGCGTGCGGTTCACCGGCTTCCAGGGACCGCGCACGCTCGCACGCCTCCGGGCCGAGCAACTCCGGCTCGCACGGCGGGTGGAGTTCGAAGACCCCATTGCGTCCGCGGACCGGATCGCGGGCTTCGACCTCTCGTACGACGGGGACCGTGCGGTCGTGGCGGGCGTCGTGACGACGCCGGACGGCGGGCGCGTGCTCGAGTCCCTCGCGCTCCACGTGCGGGTGGACTTCCCCTACGTCCCGGGGTACCTCGCGTACCGCGAGTTCCCCGCGATCGAGCGGTGCTTCTCCCGATTGGATCCCCCGCCGGACGTGCTGATGATCGACGGCCACGGCGTCCTCCATCCCGCCCGCCTCGGCATCGCGAGCTTCGCGGGCGTGCGTCTGGACCGACCGACGATCGGCGTCGCGAAGAGCCTCCTCGTGGGCGAGGCGGGCCCGGTCCCGCGCGAGCCAGGAGGGACCGTGGAGGTCCGCGTCGACGGCGAGGTCCTCGGTGTGGGGCTCCGCAGCGGGCGCTCCCGTCGGATGATCTACGTCTCGGTGGGCCACGCGATTTCCCTGGGAACGGCGGTGCGGATCACGAAGACGCTCTGCAGAACGAGGATCCCGGAGCCGCTGCGGCGGGCCCACATCCTTGCCACGGATGAGAAAAGGAAATGAAGGAAAAAGCGCAAAGAGGTCTGAGCGCGCATCGCGCGCGTCGCACGGGCGACACTCAGGCCCTAGCGCTTCTTCTTCTTGCCCTTCTTCTTCTTCGCCATACCGAAGGTTCTCCTCCGGGATTCCAGGAATAGGTTCAAGTGTATTAAATGTATCGAGAGAAGACGTCGTAGCTGAATTATAGCTTAATTATAATAATTCGGGAATGCGCCGGGCCCGCGCGGGCCGCGACGCAACGCTCAAAGCGTCCCGCAGCCCTTGCGCCCGCGATGGACATCGTCGTCTTCGGTGCGGGCGCGATGGGCAGCTTCTTCGGCGGGCTCCTCTCCCGCCGGAACCGCGTGACGCTCGTGTGCCGGAAGGAACACGCGGACGCGATCCGCCGCTCCGGCCTCCGCATCACGGGGAAAACGTCCCTCATCGGGCACCCGCAGGTCGCGACGTCCATCGCCGGGGTCAAACACGCGGACCTCGTCCTCGTCGCGACGAAGGCGTACGATACGGAGTCGGCCGCGCGTTCTCTCCGACGGTTCGCGAACCGCGCGACGTGGCTCACGCTGCAGAACGGGCTCGACAACCCGGAGGTCCTCGCGCGCACCGCGAGGCGGGTCGTGGCGGGCGCCACGAGCCACGGGGTCACGTTCCTGCGGCCCGGCGAGATCCGCCACGCGGGGATCGGCGACACGGCGATCGGCGCGTACGCGGGCACCGACGCGGCGGAGGTCGTGCGGATCCAAGCCCTGTTCGACGAGGCGGGCGTCCGGACTCGCGTGTCGGCGGACATCCGCCGGGACCTGTGGCTGAAGGTCCTCGTGAACGCGGGGATCAACCCCCTCGCCGCCCTCACCCGCCTGCGGAACGGGTACCTCGTCTCGACCCCGCCCCTCGCGACCGCCCTCGCGTCCGTCATCGCGGAGGGTGCCGCGGTGGCCCGCGGGGAGGGCTACGACATCTCGGACCACGAGGCGACGGACCTCGCCGTGAAGATCGCCCGGCGCACCCGCGAGAACAAGGCGAGCATGCTGCAGGACATCGAGCACGGCCGGCGGACGGAAATCGAGGCGATCACGGGCGCGATCCTCCGGGCCGCCGCCCGGCGGGGGGTCCCGGCGCCCCTCAACGCCCTGGCCTACGGCCTGATCCGAGGTCTGGAACGGTCCACGCAGGTGACGTGAACCCTGCGGAAAGGGGTCGGGAAGGCCCTGATTCCGGACGGAACCTATTTAAACGGGTATTTAAATCGGGAACGGTCCACCAAGGGGCGGAGGGCGCGACTCCCCGCACCCGCGGCGGAGGTGTTTCCATGGCGAAGATAAAGATCGAGAACGTCGTCGCATCGACGTCCCTCGGCGGGGAGCTGGACCTGCAGGCGATCGCCCTGGCCCTCGGCGGGGCCGAGTACGAGCCCGAGCAGTTCCCCGGGCTCATCTACCGCTTGAAGGAGCCCAAGACCGCCACCCTCCTGTTCCGGAGCGGGAAGGTCGTCTGCACGGGCGCGAAGAGCCTGGACCACGTGAAGACCGCAATCGACACGGTCGCGAAGCAGATCGAGGCGGCGGGCATCCCGATCAAGAAGAACCCGGTGATCGAGGTCCAGAACATCGTCGCCTCCTCGGACCTCGGCACGGAGATCAACCTGAACGCGATCGCGATCTCCCTCGGCCTGGAGAAGGTCGAGTACGAGCCGGAGCAGTTCCCGGGCCTCGTGTACCGGATCGACGTGCCCAAGGTCGTCGTCCTCCTGTTCGGCAGCGGCAAGCTCGTGTGCACGGGCGCCCGCAAGCCGTCGGACGTCGAGGAAGCGGTGGAGAAGATCACCCAGGAGCTGAAAGCGGCGGGCCTGCTGCGGTAGGCAGTCGCCGAACATCCGCGGTGTCCTTATTCTCTCCTGGGGGGTTGCCCTCCCCGTGCGAGTTACCGCGCGGACGATTGTGCCCGCGGCCGTGGCAATCGCGATCTTGGCGTCTCACGCCGCCTACTGGTCCGCGGTGTGGACGGTCCTCGGGTCCCCGGACGGCCGTGCCTGTGGGTACTGGAGTTCCGGCGGGCCAGGTCGTCTCCTTCCGTGGCCGGAACCGCCCGGGCCCCTGGCCGTCATCACCCCGATGTATCCCTGGGACGTCCCCGTGTGCGTGGCCTACGAGACCGGGCTCTTCCTGGCGATCGCTTCGGCGACGGCCATCGCGGGGTGGATTCTCGCTCGAGCCCTTCTCAGCCCTGGATGGAGGCCAACCTGAGGGGCCGCTACTGCTGGATCGCCTTCGTGGCGGTGAACTTCCCGCCGTCCCAGTCGAGCAGGAAGTACCCGCGGTCGTGGCGGGAGCCCCGCATCTTCACGCACCGCACCCGGAGCTGCACGCCCATCGCGCCGACCGGGAACTGCTCCAGGAGGATGATGCCGTCCGCCAGGAAGTCCTCCGGGCGCCCCTCCCGCACGGGTTGCCCGAGGGGCGTCTCTGCCACCAGGAACGGCGTGAAGCCGAGCTCCTTGAGCATCCCGACGAAGTGGAACAGCTCCCGCCGGACCTCCTTGAAGTTGACGATCGCGTACAGGACCTCGAGGGAGTCCAGGGCGAACAGCTTGTACCCGCCCGCGTGGACGGCCTCCTCGAACAGGCTCGAGAGGATCTTGATCCAGTCCTTGCCCTTCTCCTTGTCCCGGAACGCGAGCCGGAGGTGGGTCATGTCCATGACGTACAGCCGGTCCTCGGGGAGCGGCTCCATGCCGAGGAGGGCCATCTTCTCGACGACGTCCTGCGCGTCCTGCTCGAGGCTCACGAACAGCCCGGGGATTCCGTTCTGGGCGTTCCCGTGGAGGATGCTGTACACGAGCGTGGACTTCATCGTCCCGGGACCGCCCGCGACGAGCACGATGTTCCCATCTGGGACGCCCCCGCCGAGGGCCCGGTCCAGGCCCTCCACGTGGGTCGGGATTGCCTGCATGGCTCGATGTCTCCGTTGCGCCCGGACGGGATAAAGCCGTTTCGCATTGGTTATCAGGTACAGTTATCGCGGAAGGCTAGCCACTGCCGAGAACCTGGACCCTTCGCCGGGGGCAGGGTTGTAAACCCCCCGCGCCTTCCGGGTGCGCATGGCGGTCTTCGACAACCATTTCCACCTCCGGCCGGAGGGCCTGGGGGTCGAGGCCGCGCGACAGTTCGAGAGGGCGGGCGGGACCGCCATGATGCTCACCCACTCGCCGTACCGGGACCTCCCGATCCACGGACCCGCGGACTACGAGGCCGCGTTCGAGCGGACCCTCGGCCTGGCGGAGGCCGTGCGGCGGGAGACCCGCCTCCGCGTGTTCGTCGCCCTGGGGCCGTATCCCGTCGACCTGCTGCCGCTGCGGGACGCCGCCGGCCTGGAGGCCGGTGTCGGGATCCTGAAGGCGGGCATGGACCTCGCAGGCCGGCTCGTCGCGGAGGGCAGGGCAGTCGCGATCGGAGAGGTCGGCCGACCGCACTTCCCCGTGGACGCGGATGCGTGGCGTGCGTCGAACGAGGTCTTGGCGTACGCCATGGAGGTCGCGAGAGACCGTGGCTGCCCAGTCGTCCTACACACGGAGGACCCGACGCCCGCTGTGTTCGCCGAGTTCGCCGCGATGGCGGACCGGGCGGGCCTCCCCCGGGACAAGGTCGTAAAGCACCACTCCACGCCACTCACCCGCCCCGAGGACAACCACGGACTCGTCCCCTCGATCCTGGCGAAGGAGGACCTCGTCACCGCGGCCCTGAAGGATAGCGGGCGGTTCCTCCTGGAGACGGACTACATCGACGACCCGCAGCGCCCCGGGGCGGTGCTCGGCCCGGCCACGGTCCCGCGGAAGACGAAGGCGTGGATCGAGAAGGGCCTCCTCACGGAGGACCTCGCGGCCGCCATCCACAAGGAGCTCCCGGAGCGGACGTACGGAATCCGCGTCGAGTAGCGGGTCACGTCCGCGGCGGGCAATAGGGTCGGCTCGAAATCAGTCCCGCGCCGATGAGACACAGGATGAACCCGACGACCACAAGGAGGAAGCCGATGAGAGAGACCCATCCCTGTCGACGGCCCGTTCATCACACCCAGCAGTCCGAAGAAGATCGCCGCGAGGAGGAACGCAATCCCCAAGACCGAGATGCTTAGGCCTCGTCGGAAATCCAGATCCACACCGCCCCACATGACTCCGCGGCATGCGGGACCGGAACGATGAATCTCGCGCGGGCATGCCCTAGTGCCGCACCTCGAACCCCACGAACTCCCCGCTCGGCGCCTCCCATGCGACGTCCGCGCGCTCCACGTGCGCGTTCGGTTGGCGCGTTGCGTTCCACTGGATGCACGCCTCGATAAGGGCCTTGTCGCCTTCGAACACCGCCTCGACGGTCCCGTCCCGGAGGTTCCGCGCGAACCCGCGCAAACCGAGCTCCTCCGCCTTCTCCTGGCAGTGGGAGCGGAAGTACACGCCCTGCACGCGGCCGTGGAACACGACGCGCGCCCTCGCGATCATCGCGGGGGAAAGCGACGCGATAAACGTTCAAATAGTGTTCGGGCCTTGCGGCACGTCCCCGAAGCGGGTGCTCTCCCATGCGGCGGTCGAAGCTCCAGGACCTCCGGGTCCGGGACGTGATGTCCTCGGACCCCGTGACGGTCTCGCCGGACGACACCCTGGGCGACGTCCTGGGCAAGATGAAGACGCGCGAGGTCCACGAGGTTCCCGTCGTCCGCGGGAAGGCCGTGGCGGGGCTCGTGACGATGACGGGAATCATCCGGCGGAAGGCCCTTCCGCCCTCGACCCGCGTGTCGACCGTGATGCAGCCCGCCCCGGAGGCGAGCCCGGAGGACGACCTCCCCACGGTCGCGGGGCGGATGCTCCAGGGAGGCCTCCGCGCGCTCCCCGTGTGCGAGCGGAAGAAGCTCCTCGGGATCGTGTCCCGCACGGACCTCGTGCGGGCGATTGCAAGCCTCGAGGAGTTCGCAGACGTCCCGGTCCGCGACGTGATGACCCCGACTCCGCAGACGATTTCGGAGGACGACACCATCGAGCACGCGGTCCGGACGATGCAGGCCCTCGGGGAGCGGTCCGTGCCCGTCGTGGACGAGCACCGCCACCTCGTCGGCGTCGTCGGCCACCGGGACATCGCGGACCTGTTCGCCCGCCCCAAGACGCGGCAGTCCGCGGGCGCCGTGTCGGGCGAGAAGACGCACCTCCAGGCCCAGGTGAAGGGCGTGATGCGCTACCCCGTCGTCACCGTGGGGCCGGACGCGACCGTGGCGCAGGCCGCGGCCCTGATGGTGAAGCACGACATCTCGAGCGTGATCGTCGTCGACCGGGACGAGCCCGCGGGCGTCGTGACGAAGCTCGACCTCGTCACCCTCGTCGCGGGCCTGAAGGAGCGGGAGGAGCTCCTCGTCCAGATCAGCGGCCTCGAGGAGCAGCCCGACGTGTACGATTCGCTCTACGAGGTGATCCGGAAGGCGATGCAGAAGCTCGCCCAGATCGTGACCCCGCGGAGCCTCGTGGTCCACGTCCAGACGTACAAGGCGGAGGGGGACCGGTTCAAGTACTCCCTCCACGCCCGGTTCACGACGGCCCACCGGATGTACTACCTGAGCCACTTCGACTGGGACCTCCACGGGGCGATGGCGGGCCTCATGGACCTGTTCGAGCGGCAGATCGTCAAGGAGAAGGAGCGCCGGGTCACGGACCGGAAGCGCCACCATTCCCCTGCCAGGGCCAGGGCGAAGTGAGAGAACAAGTGAGAAAACCATCCCAAGGCTTTTAAGCCCGCGGGGCCAATATGTTCCCTCGATAGAAGGGGGGCGAATGGGTAAGTCTTTCGCCTGGGGTGTCCTTGGTGCGGTCATCCTCTCCTCGGCCCTGGGGGCCGGGATGCTGCTGCCCGCGCCGGCGTCCGCGCCGATCACGATCTGGGAGGCGTACGCTCGCGGCAACGTCACCATCACGCAGGTCGACGTCACGTACGACCGGGGCGGCTACGAGGTCACGTTCCCCGTGGGCTACAAGGTCGCGAACACGGGCGGCGTCGACGTCGTCGTCGACGAGCCCGGGATGCTGATGAGCCCGAGCCCGTCCCAGCTCGTCGTGGACCCGACCGCGCCCACGACCCAGGACGGCTCGATGACGACCGGGCTCGTCCCCGCGCACTCCTCCGTGACGTTCTACTACGCGGACGAGGTCCTCCAGGGCTTCCTGCCGACGCCGATGTGGTGGTGCACGGAGCAGTTCCAGTTCACCCAGTCGAACATCAAGATCGTGCTGGGCGGGGAGATCCTGCCCTCCGCGCTCCAGGACCTCGTGCGGAACCCGTACTACTACAGCGACTCTGCGAACACCCAGAACGAGATGTGGAACTTCCTGAAGACGTACCCGGTCGTCGTCGTGGGCAAGACGCCGTTCTGGCAGCTGATCCCGAACACTGCGGGCCAGGTCCTCCCCGTCACCGTGACCGCGACGAACATCGCGGTGAAGGACGACGACGACGCGTTCCACACGGACGTGGACGCACACGGGGCGGTCGTGCGGGACGTGGTCCCGGCCGGCTGGACCGTCGTCGCGGGGAGCTTCAACCTCGAGCCTACGCGGAAGGTCGACAACCCGGACGGCACGAAGACCCTCGAGTGGGTCGTCAACATCAACGGCGCGGACGTCACCGGGAAGTCGGACCTCTCCACGCCCACGCCGTACAACGGCGTGAAAATCCGGTACAAGCTCGAGACCCCGCGCCTCGCCGCGGGGCGGCTGAGCCTGCCCCGCGCGGAGGTCGACACGAACGCGGACGGCGCGGTGGACGCGCACTCCGAGATCCCCGTCCTGGACGTCTTCCGCGTGAACACGGCGCCGACCGCGATCGCGGGCGGGCCATACCTGTTCTCCGAGGGAACGCCCTTCCAGTTCGACGCGGGCGCGTCCTCCGACCCGGACGGCGACGCCCTCATGTTCCGCTGGGACCTGAACGGCGACGGGGCGTGGGACACGGAATGGAGCGCCTCGGCCCTGTCCCCTGAGATGATCTTCGGGGACGACGCGACCGGGACCGTGATCGTACAGATCTCGGACGGCACGCTGACCGCGACCGCAGGCACGACGTACGAGGTCCGGAACGTGAACCCCCGCATCGAGTCGATCGACGCGGAGTGGAGCGTCGAGGGGGCGCCCGTCACGGTGACGGTGACGTTCACGGACTCCGGCTGGCTCGACACGCACGTCGCGTTCGTCGACTGGGGCTTCGGGGCCATGGATACGGTCCCGCTCGAGTCCTCGCACGGCTACCCCGAGGCGAGGGGCTCGTTCACGGTCACCCACGCGTACGGCGACGACTACGACTACCCGGTCCTGATCGTCGTCACGGACGACGACCTCGGGTCCGTCAGCGCGACCCCCGTGTTCTCCGTCGGGAACGTGGCCCCGGTGCTGACCGAGGTCCACGCGACCGCCACGGTGAGCTTCGGGCTCCGCGTGGCGGGCGAGAAGTGGCACGACGTGCAGCTGATGCTCTACCAGGAGGGCGCGCTCGTGGGCACGGCGGGCGTCGTGCGGACGCCGGGCAGCCCCGACGAGCAGGCCGCGTGGATCGGGGACCTCACCGTGGAGCTCCTCGGGAGCTTCAACGCGGTCCTGAGCTACACGCCCGACGACGACCCGATCAACGGGCAGCCGAACGGCGACAACCCCGCGTGGCTCCTCCTCCGGTTCGAGGACGGCTCCGAGGCCCGCCTGAAGCACAACTTCAACGTGCAGCACCCCGCCACCTGGACGTGGACGGTCGACGACCTCCTGCCGCTGTTCGTGGGCCACGAGATCACCCTGGCCGCGAGGGCGTCCGACGTGGGCACGGACGACCTCTCGTTCGAGTGGGACTTCGGGGACGGGACGTCGGCGAGCGCGCTGTCGTACAACAACGGCGGCTCCCCGGACCCGCGCCCGAGCCCGGACGGCGTCGCGCCCTTCGTGGCCGCGTCCGCGGTCACGCACACGTTCGCGAGCGGCGGGGGCCACACCATCACCCTGACGATCCGCGACGACGACGGCGGGCAGCTCGTGATTGTCCTGCCGCTCGGCGTGTAGGGGCGGCCCAGCCCGCAACGTATTTATCGACTCGACCGAATCATCGCGGCGTCCGTATGGTGAAGTTCGGGGAGAGGGTCGACCGGCGCACCCTGACGATCAACGAGCGCGTGCTCCTGCACATCTACGAGCGGTCCACGACGAAGGCCGCGATCGAGGCCCCGTTCCCGCTCACCCAGCAGGGGATCGCCCGCGCCCTCCGCATGCGGGTGAACCACGTGTCCCGCGCCGTGAAGGCCCTCCAGGGCCAGAACTGCGTCACGGAGGCGAGCGCGCGCGTCCGCGGGGAGGTCCGGAAGCGGAAGGTGTACCTGATCAGCCACGAGGGCCACGCGACCGCGCAGGCCCTGCTGGGCGACCTAGGCCGGCGGCTCGTGCGGGTGCGGGACGAGCGCGGGGTCGTGCGGGAGATGACGGTCGCGGAGGCCCGCAAGCTCCTGGGCGTGCCGAGCACGTTCACGGACCTCCTCTCGAACGTCGACGACTCCGGGGTCGCCGACCTCGCCCGCCTCTCGCCGGAGCGCGCGGGGGCCGCGATGACCCGCTCCGAGGAGGGACGGCCCCGCGGGGAGGCGTTCCTCGGAAGGGGCCGCGAGCTCTCCGAGTTCGCCGCGTGGGCCGCGTCCGAGGTCCCCGTGCTCGCCGTCACCGGGCCCCGCGGGATCGGGAAGAGCGTCCTCGTCTCGAAGGCGCTGGAGCCGCTCGAGCGGGAGCACCACACGTTCTGGTACACGGCCACGGAGGGCGAGGGGCCCGAGAGCCTCGTGCGCTCCCTCGCCGCCTTCCTGAACGCGATCGGCCGCGGGGAGCTCTCCGGCCGCGTCCTGGACCGGGCGGTCCCGCTGCGGGAGGTCGAGTCGGCCCTCGAGCGGGACTGGCCCGCGTCCGCCGCGGTGCTCGTCCTGGACGACGCGGACCGCCTCCCCGCGGAGGTCGTGCGGTCCCTCGCCGGGGTCGTCCGCCGGCGCGGCGGGAAGGCCGTCCTGACCTCGGAGACGCCCGTCCCGGACCAGGCCCGCCTCCGCGCGGCGGGGGACCTCCAGGTCCTCGCCCTCGCGGGGCTCGAGAAGGCGGAGTGCCGCCGCCTCGCGCCGAAGGGGATGCCCGCGGACGAGTTCGAGAAGATGTACCGCCTCGCCGCGGGGAACCCGCTGAGCATCAAGCTCCTCGCCGCGGACGCCCTCGAGGGCCTGGACTCGAGGTTCAGCGCGGAGGAGCGGGCCCTCCTCCGGGTCCTCAAGCTCCGCCAGGACGCTGACTAGATCACGCGGGTCACGTGGAACGCGCCGTCCCGGAACTCGATCGTGAAGATCCCGGGGTTGTGGTTCACGCCCCGCATCTTCACGCACCGGATCCTCCGGTACACGTCGAGCTCGCCGACCCGGTCCATCGTGAGGCTCAGGATCCCGTCCGCCAGGAAGTCCTCGTCCCGCACGGCCTGGTGGTCCGGGGACACCTCGGAGATCACGAACGACGTGACCTTGAGGGACTTCAGCCAGCCGAAGAAGTGGAACAGGCCCACCCGCCGCTCCCTCAGCCCGCTGATGATCTCCAGGACGGGCAGCGAGTCCAGGACGAGGAGGGAGAAGTCCTCCGTCGCCTTCACGTCCTCCAGGTGGCGCTTCAGGACGTCGAGCCAGGGCTTCTCCGCGGGGGAGCCGAACCGCGCGGCGCCCCGGAGCTCCTCGACCCCGCGGCGGATCCGGGAGAGGTCCTGGATCCGGACCTTTTCCCCCACCTTCTGCGGCTCCATCCCCATCTTCCCGACCTGGAACTCGAGGCTCTCCCGCTCCTGCTCCATCGTGACGAAGACGCCCGAGACGCCGTCGTGGAGCGCGTTGTTGTACAGGATCGAGTACGCGAGGGAGGACTTCATCGTGCCCGGCGGCCCGGCGAGGAGGACGACGTGGCCCTGGGGGATGCCGCCCTCGATTTCCTCATCGAACCCCCGGATGTAGGTCTTGAAGTACCGCATCGGCCGCGTCGAGTATTCGGGGGCGATATAATAACCGTGTGGCCCGGGGCGGGGCGCCGGTTCCTCAGAGGATCTGCAGGTCCCGGGTGAGGAGGGCCCGCTCCGCCTCGCCGATGGACTTCTCGTTGAACGGCAGGAGGACCTTCGTATGGTGAACGGACGCGGAGTCCGCGAGGGTCTGGACGAACTTCACGACCTTCTGCGTGTCGTTCTGGACGAGCAGGTACTCGAGGCCGTCGAGGAGCACGACGCTGTCCTCTTTCCCGCTGACGTACCGCTCGATCTCGTGGACGAGCGCGCCGAGGTTCGTCGGGTTCACGGTGTCCTTCCCGTACCCGCGGCTCAGCCACAGGACGGGGACGTCCTTGAGGCGGAAGCGGCGGCGGACCTCCTCCGGGTAGATGCGGGTGATCACGAGGCCCTTCGAACCCTTCGCGACCTGCGAGGCGAGGATCTCGAAGGCCCGGTCCGGCTTCTCGTCCGAGACGAGGTACGCGGTCCCCGGCTCGAGGACGGTCTCGTGAGGCAGGGCGCCCCGCCGCGGGGCGGGATGCTCATCCCGCCTCCGGCGCCGGATCACGGGCATCACGAGGAGCACCGCGCCGAGGACGACCGCGATGGCCAGGAGGAGCATCGGGTCGACGCTGAACGGGGGGTTGACGATCGGGCCGAGCGGGACGGCCGTGAAGCGCTCCACGTGGCTCGCGCTCATGTTCACGGTCCGCGGGTTCTGGGCGACCGAGAAGCCGTCCGCCCCGACGGTGACCACGTTTGCGTACGGGAGGGTCCCGACCGGACTCACGACGCGGTCCGTGAGCAGGATCCATAGGGCCCACCCCGCGGCGTCCGTCCTTCGGGGCGGAAGCGCGGTCCCGCCCGACGTCACGTTCACCCAGGCACCCTGGAACCGCGGCATCGTGGGGACGCTCGACTCGACGAGGACGTGGAGGAAGTACCGCACCGTGGTCACGGAGTTCACGGACTCCAGGCGCGCGAACGTGGAGTTGATGGTCGTCACGGTGGAGGAGAGCACCTGCAGGTCCCGGCCGATCGACGCCATCGTCGTGTTGACCAGCGTCGCGGACACGTTCAGGAAGAAGATGGAGCGGAACCAGGATCCGGCGAGGGTCGACGCGTCCACGACGACATCGCGGGAATTGATCGCGCGCAAACTGTCGTTCCCCCCTGCGATCGTGACCCGCGCGAGGCGGGCGGACGGCACATCCGAGAGGTCGACGCCCGCGTTCCCTCCGTCGCGGAACGAACCCCCTTGGACGGAAACGGTGGTGCGAAGGGCCTGGAGGCCCGCGACCAGGTTCCGCGAGATGTTGTTCGACGCCAGGGTGACGTCCGAGTCCACCGCGAGGACGCCGATTCGCGTCCCCTCGATGCGGTTCGCGTCGATCGCGGCCCCGTTCGTCGCGTCGATCCGGACGCCGACGTCCGCATCGCTGATCGAGTTGTTCCCCACCAGCGTCGCGGAGTTCGTGAGCTGGATGGCGGGCCCCGAGGCGAGGGCAAAGACGCTGTTCACGATCGTGATCGCGGTCCCCTGGACCGTGACGGCCTCCGTGACCGCCTGGATCACCGCGTTCGAGAGGAGCGAGTTCGTGGGCGCCCCGGAGAAGAACGTGATCCCCCGCCAGTCCCCTCGCCGCATCGGCGGAAGGACCCACGGCAGGAAGTACACCCGCCTGTTCCAGAGCGCGTCGACCGTCAGCGTCCCGTTCACGAAGAGGCCCGTGTCCGGGCAGAACCGGATGATCGTCCCGGCCTGGATGATGAGGTTCACGCCCGTGGCGACCGAGGTGTTCGAGCAAATCCCGTAGGGACCGCCCGACGCGGGGAGAATCACGTTCCCGGGCGTGGTGAAGTCCCCGGTCAGCGTCTGGTTCACGAGCGTCGAGATCACGTCGAACCCTGTCGTGTTCGTCACGAGGTTCCCGCCGAGGTACGTCGCGTTCACGCGGAACCCGGGGCCCTCGCGGTCGATCGTCCACGAGCTCGACGCGGTCCCGGACGGTGCGCTCGCCACGGTCTCCGTAAACGCGGGCACCCAGCCGGGGTAGAACCAGTCGAACCGGATCGGGCCGAGGAGGCTCCCGTTCCCGGACCACGTGAGGGTCGCGCGGGCCGTCGCGACCGTCCCGTTCTCGTAGACGGGGTTCGTCGTCACGACGAGGTCGCGGACGGTCACGAAGACGGTGCGGTTGTGCACGTTGAACGTCGTCGCCTGCGCCCACACGGGCGGGGAGTCGACCGTCTCGTTGATCGAGGCCATCACTCTGAAGTTGATCCCCTCGCGGTCCGCGGTCCACACGTCCTGGGCCCGGCCGACTTGGGAGACGGCGGAGGGCGTGATCCAGCGGATGCGGAAGGGGAGGGGCGCGCCGGGGTCGAACCAGTCGAACTTCACGTTGTCGATCTGGTTGTTCCCGACGTAGTTCACAAGCGCCGTGGCCGTCACGATGTTGAACCCGGGCACGTTCACGTAGTCCGTCTGGTCCGTGGTGACGGAAATGCTCCCGACCTTCCCGGCGGAGGCGGTCGGGGCCGCGAGGACGGTGAGGACGAGAAGGAGGGCGAGCCCTAATCGAGGGGAGAGCTGCCTACAGCTCACGGCGGGATTCATTGACTTGGCCCCTTATATAAGATGCTCGGTCCGGATCCCTACGCCTGGACCTTCTCCTCCCCCGTCGGCGGGGCGATGGTGAGCCCGTTGGTAGGTCGTCTCGCCTTGGGTGAACACCAAAGGACCTTGAAATATTTAGAATCACGGTTCAGGAACCAGCAGGCTCCGAGTTCAAGAGAGGGGAGAGGTTGCCTGAAGGGCGCCGAGGAGGGGCGTCTTGCGCGCCCCGCCCGACGAAAAAGGGCGGGGCCCCAATAATTATCACCCTGCGTGTGGGTTGGGCGACGGGAGGTGGGGCAGCATGGGGAAGGTTCGAGCGATCGTTGTTCTCCTGGGGTTTCTCTTGGTGGCGGGCGTGCTGCCGGCGGTGCCCGCCGCCGCGGGGGCCCCGGGTCTGCTGTGGCTGAACTGCGACCCGGGCGAGCGGGGCCGGGGGATGGGCGGGTGGGCCGCGGGGGGCTTCGTGTGCCCCGCGGACTTCGCGCCGGACGGCGTCTACCATTTCGATCTCATCGTTGAGAACCACGGGAAGGAGGACGCCGCGGACCTGCGGATCGTGATCGCAATCCCGACCGTGACGACGGCCTCGGACTTCGTGTCGATCTCGATGGCGGGCCGGACGTACGGCCTCGGGAACTTCGGAACCTCGGAGTACAACCCGTTCGACGAGGCGTTCGGCGGGCGGCACAACGTGTTCAGCGGGGACGACGCGATCTGGGTCGTGGACCACGTGCCGGAGACGCTGCCCGCGGGTGACGTGATGCGGATCCCGGTGGAGGTCGTCCTCGGGGACGACCCAAGCGGGGAGTTCATGATCCACTTCGACGCGTTCGACGGGACGCTGAACTACCACAGCCCGGACGGGCACGACGTCACGTTCCTGTCGCGCGAGAAGCTGCCGGGCGGCGGGAACGAGCCGCCGGTCGCGAACCCGTGCCAGGACCTGATCGAGCAGCCCGAGGGGAGCCTCGTGAGCCTCGACGGCTCCTGCTCGTACGATCCGGACGGGACGATCGTCGCGTACGCGTGGGACTTCGACGTGAACGTGGACTCGAGCGGGGACGGCGTCCCGGACAACGACGTCGACTCCACGGACGCGGTCGCGACCTTCACCTGGTACGACGACTACGCGACGGAGGCGAAGCTCACCGTCGTGGACAACGAGGGCGCGTGGGACACGGCGGAGGTCGTCCTCATCATCTTCAACGTCCCGCCCACGGTGGAGTTCCAGGGCGCGTTCGTGGACGTCACGATCGGCCTCCGCGTGGCGGGCGAGAAGTGGCATAACGTGAACGCGACCGTCTACCGGGACTACGGCGGGCCGGACCAGCAGGCGTTCGGCACGCTCTACGTGGAGCGGTGGCCCGGGTCCCCGGACCGGAACCCGTCCGTGGGCGGGCCCTCCCTGACCGCGCGGGTCGACCTCTCCCGCCTCTCCGAGTACACGGTCGTCGTGACGTACTGGCCCTTCGCGGACCTGAACGACCTCGTGATGGGGGACCAGCCGATCAACGGCCAGCCGTGGGGCGCGAACCCCGTCTGGCTCACGCTGACGTTCTCGGACGGGACGACGTGCAAGTGCCACCACACGTTCAACGTGCAGCAGTCGATCGTGCGGGACCGGGACCACTGGAACTTCGTCGAGCCGTGGATCGTCCCGCTCGGGGACCTCGCGGGGGCGGGCGTCCCGATCGAGTTCCGGGCGACCGCGACGGACCCCGGCACGGACGACCTCACGTTCACGTGGGACTGGGGCGACGGCACGACCACCTCGACGGACTACCTGTACGACTCGATCCGCGGGCCGGATCCGGAGGACAGCCCGTACGAGCCCTACCTGGGCGGGCCGACGCCGCCGCTCACGGTCGTCGACGTGCAGAGCCACACGTACGCGGGCCCTGGTACGTACCACGTGATCCTTAAGGTCACGGACGACGACGGCGGGACATCGACGCTCGTGGTGTTCGACATCGTCCTCACGTCGTCCTCGAGCTGCAAGTGAGCGGGCCGCGGGCCGCCGGGGACCGCACGATGACGGCGAGGGACGCATGACGCTCCGCGCGCTCCTCGTCCTCGGCGTCCTCCTCGCCCTCGCGATCGCGCCCGCCGTCCCCGTGCGCGGGGCGACGGACGTCACGGGGATCGTGAACCTCGTCGCGGACTACGTGAACGGGTCCCTCGCGGAGATGACCGCGGTCGTGATCTTCAACGGCTCTTCGAGCGGGCTCTCCCCGGTCCGGTTCGACTGGTACGCCCCCGATGGAAGCCTGGCGTTCCAAGAGATCGTCCCGCCGGACGTTGTCGGGTTCGCGTGGTCCCGCCTGAACCTCACCGTCGAGGGGACGTGGGCCCTGAACGCGACGTACACGGGGACGCCCGCGGTGTGGGACAACCAGACGTTCCGGGTCCTCCCCGTGGCGTGGGGCCCGGGACTCGTCGACCTGGCGCGGTCCACGCGGGTCGGCCGCTTCGGCGCGCTCGCCATCGCGCCGGGGACGACCGTCCGGCTCCCGCGCGGCGCGGGCCTCGGCGTGGCGGGCGCTATCCTCGCCCGGGGCACCGCGGCCCAGCGGATTGCGTTCACGAGCTCCGCGGCCTCGCCCGCTGCGGGCGACTGGGATTCCATCCTGTTCGCGCCCCAGGGCGGCGCCCTCTCCCGCCTCGAGAACGCTTCGGTCTCGTTCGCGACGGGAGGGATCGAGGTGTACGGCGCGACGCCCGCCCTCGCGAACCTCACCCTCGTCGACAGCGTCTACGGGATGAAGGTCGACACGGCCCCGATCGCCCTCCGGGACTCCCGGTTCGAGCGGGACGCCGTCGCGTTCAGCGCGATCGGCTTCGGCGGCGCCCTCGCGAACGTGACGATCGCGGCGTGCCCGACGGGCCTGAGCCTCCTCTCCTCCAGTGGCGGGCGGTTCGAGCGCCTCGCGATCGCCGGCTCCACGACGGTGGCGGTGTACGGCGACGGCGGCGCGTACCGCATCGAGAACAGCACGATCCAGAACAGCACCGCGGGACTCCTCCAAGTCGCGGGGGACGCGATCCTGGAGCGGGTGTCCGTGCTCCGGGGGACGGACGGCCTCCGGGCCCGGGACACGGGCCGGATCACGGCGTGGAACGCGACCGTCGCGGACCCGACGGGGCTCCACGCGTCCGCGACGACCGGCGGGACCGTCACGCTCGTGAACGCGACCCTGTCCGTGTCGGAGCGGCTCTTCGCGGATGCGGCCTCGAGGGTCGTGGTCCGGAACTTCCTCCGGGTGCGGGTCCTCGACTACGACCGGAACGCGACCGTGGCGGGGGCCATCGTGCGGGTGTTCGACAACGACCGAGAGGTCGCCGTCCTGACGACGGACGGGAACGGCACGACGCCACGGGCCGCCGTCACGGACCGGATCCTCTCCGGGAGCCTGCGGCAGAACGCGACCCGCGTCCTCGTGGCGGGCGGGGGCCTGCTGTTCGGCCAGAACAACCGCACCGTGGACATGGCGACGAGCCACACGGAGACGTTCCGCGGGAGCACTCGGGACAACGACCGGGACGGGGAGCCGGACTTCAGCGACCCGGACGACGACAACGACGGCCTCCTGGACTCGGTCGAGGGCGCCCTGGGGACGGACCCGCTGAACGCGGACTCGGACGGGGACGGCATGCCGGACGGGTGGGAGTTCCAATACCAGCTGCTCCCTCGGGACCCCACGGACGCGGGGGCGGACCCGGACGGGGACGGGCTGACGAACCTGCAGGAGTACCGGAACGGCACGGACCCGAGGTCCGCGGACTCGGACGGCGACCGCATGCCGGACGGGTGGGAGCTAGGATCCGGGCTGGACCCCACGAACGCCTCGGACGCCTCCCAGGACGCGGACGGGGACGGCTTCTCGAACCTGGAGGAGTTCCGCGGCGGGACGGACCCGCGCGACCCCGGGAGCCACCCGACCCTCCCGCTCGACCTCCAGAACTCGTGGCTGTGGACCGCCCTCGCGGTCGTCCTCGCGACCGCGATCCTGGCGCTGTCCGTCGTCCTCCTGCGCCGCCGACGGCGGGCCCCGCCCGAGGAGCCGGGCGACGGGACGGGCGGGGATTAGGTCTAAGTGCCATGCCCCGTTCGCCCCCGCTCGATGCAGCGGGAGCCCATCGCGGGAGAGCGGATCGTCCTGCGTCCCCTCCAGAAGGAGCACCTCCCGCGATGCGTTACGTGGTTCAACGACCCGGACGTGACGTACTTCCTGGGCCGCGAGGGGCCGCTCACGATGGCCGAGGAGGAGCGGTGGTTCGCGGAGTACCGCCAGAAAATCGACGAGGAGATTTACGCGATCGAGGTGAACGGCGACCACATCGGGAACGTGGGCCTGCATTGGATCGACCGGGCGAACCGGAAGGCGAACGTCGGGATCGTGATTGGCGAGAAGGAGCGGTGGTCGCAGGGGTACGGCACGGACGCGATGCGGACGATCCTCCGGTACGCGTTCCAGCGGGTCAATCTGCACAAGGTGAACCTCGACGTCCTGGACTACAACGACCGGGCGATCCGGGTGTACGAGAAGTGCGGGTTCGCGACGGAGGGCGTCCGCCGGGACGAGATCTGGAAGCGCGGACGGTTCGCGAACCTCGTGCGGATGTCGATCCTCGAGTCGGAGTTCCGGGGATAGCCGGCTACCCGACGGAAAGGAGGTCCCGCGGCGCGGTGGTCAGGACCTGGGGCCCGCCCCTCGCGATCAGGACGTCGTCCTCGATCCGCACGCCGCCGTACCCGGAGACGTAGACCCCGGGCTCGTTCGTGAACACCATCCCGGGCCTCAGGACGATGTCGCTCACGGAGTTCAGCCCGCCCCCGTCGTGGGTCGCGAGGCCGATGCTGTGGCCGAGGCCGTGGATGAACCGCCCCTTGTACTTCGTCGCGTCGATGAACCTCCGCGCCGCGGCGTCCACGCTCTTCCCCTTGATCCCGGGCCGGAGCTTCGCCATCGCCGCGTCCTGGGCCCCGCGGACCGTGTCGTACATCGCCCGCTGCTCCTCGCTCGGCGGGCCGACGACAACGGTGCGGGTGACGTCGCTGTGGTACATCCCGTACAGGGCCCCGAAGTCGATCACGATGAGGTCGCCCCGCGCGATCTTCCGTGGGCCCGCCGTGTAGTGGGGCTCCGCGGAGTTCGGGCCCGAGCCCACGATCGTCCGGAACGACGGGCCCGTGGCCCCGTTCCGCTGCATCGTGTACACGAGCTCCGCAGCGACCTCGCTCTCCGTCCGCCCGGGCTGGAGGAACGGGAGGACCTGCTCGAAGGAGCGGGAGGCGATGTCGCACGCCCTCCGGAGGAGCTCGACCTCGGCCTCGTCCTTCACGAGGCGGGCCTTCACGATCGCCTCGGAGACGTCCACGAGGCGGGCCTTCGGCGCGAGCTTCTGGAGCTCCGCGTACGCTTTGTGGGTGATCTCCGTCACGTTCACGCCGACCCGCCGCGCGCCCTTGATCAGCGCCTTCATCGCCCGGAGCCGCTCGTCGCGGTTCCGGAACACGTGGAGCGGGAGCCCACACTTCTTCGCGGCCTCCTCCTCGAGCGCGGACGTGACGACCTCGCAGCGGCCGTCCGGGAACAGCCACGCGGTGCAGCCCTCGAACAGGCCGTCCGTGAGCCCCGTCGCGTAGAAGAAGGACATGTCGATGTGCGGGTCGGTCGAGTTCGACAGGACGATGACGTCCACGCGCTGCTTCAGGTTCCCGAAGATCGACTTCACGCGCGGCTTCACGCGAATCTCCCCGCCGTCGGATGGAAGGGGCCGGGAAAAAGGTTTGGCCCGCCTCGGCGGAGGAACGCTTTAAGCGGGCGGCCTCCATGCGCCGGCGCGATGGGCCGGTACCGGAAGAAGGGGGTGGAACGGCGGATCGCCCTCGAGCGAATCGAGATCCTGTTCCGCCTCGCGGAGCGGGAGGCCCTGCGGGCGAACCAGCCCCGCGCGAACCGGTACGCGAGCCTCGCCGCGAAGATCGGCATGCGGTACAACGTGCGGCTGCCGTCCGAGTTCCGGCGACGGTACTGCCGGGGCTGCCACGCGTTCCTGGTGCCCGGGGTGAACTGCCGGGTGCGGGTCGGGCGGGGCAAGGTCACGTCGACGTGCGGCGCGTGCGGGGACGTCCGCCGGTTCCCGTACACGGAGGAGCAGAAGGCCCGCCGCAAGGCCGCTCAGTAGCTCGTCAGCATGTCGATCTTCCCCGCCTTCCGGGCGAGGTACTCCGCGCCCTTGAAGATCAGCACGGAGAGGATAAAGAACGCGAGGCTCGATGCGAGGAGGAGCGCGAGGATCTCGGCGTCGTTGAAGAATGACAGCCCGGTGTCGATGTTGTTCGCGGGTAGCAGGAGGCGGCGGGTGATGTCGAACCAGTACGTGAGGGGGATCGCCCGCCCGAAGTCCGCCGCCCACGCCGGGAGGGTCGTGAGCGGGAACAGCACGCCGCAGAACACGTAGAAGATCCCCGGGATCCCCTCCGCGAGGCCGTGGGTGTGGCGCGCGGTGAGGAACGAGATCCCCGCGAGGCAGATCCCGATCGAGATCAGGCAGAACAGGCCGAGGACCAGGGTCACGAGGAACATCGGGACTTCGCCCGCGTCGATGTGGAGGCCGACGTCGAGGAACGCGGCGCCGAAGGCGATCGTGATGACGACGGCGAGGGCCGCGACCGCGACCTTCGAGGCCGCGCGGCCGACGATGTACGTGTAGTACGAGATCGGGGAGACGTAGATGTACCGGATCGTCTGGTACCACTCGCGGTCCGACTGAATCACCTGGAACGTGCCGAAGAGCGTGCTCCCCACGAAGATGAAGAACGCGTTCCCGACGTAGATGAACGAAAACATCGCGGGGTCCCGGAAGTTCCCGATCGCGGCGAACACGAGGTACATGAGGACGAGGATGAACGCGCCCGCGATCGGCTTGATCACGCTGTACAGGAGGAAGAGGGCGGGCTCCGTCCAGTTCGAGTCCATCTCCCAGCCGAGCCACGCGGCCCACTTGAACGTCCGCCAGTACATCCGCGCGTTCGCGCCCGCGGACGCGCTCACTGGTGGCGTGACGTCAGCCTCCCCTCGCGCCGCGCGAGCATCTCCAGGTACGCAAGGGCGGAGCGGGCCAGGATGAGGAACGCCACCGCCAGGAGGATCAGGATCCCGAACTCGACGTCCGGCGAGAAGATCCAGAACTTGCCGCCCCACGCGCCCGGGAAGATCAGCTGCCGCATCGCGTCCAGCCCCAGCGTCGCCGGGATGAACGTCGCGAACGTGAGGATCGCCCGGCCCAGGCCGCCGAACTGGGGGGACGCGAACCCGCCCGCGGGGAAGTAGAACCCGCTCGTGAAGAAGATCGGCTCCTCCAGGAGCGAGGAGAGGTTCCACGCCTCCCGGCCGTACAGGAGGTAGAGGGACGCGAGCATCATCCCCATCCCGTACAGAGCGATTAGGGTCACGAAGAAGACGGCGAGCAGGAGGAGCGGGTTCGTGAGCTGGAGGACGACGCTGAACACGAGGACCCCGACGACGAGCGTCGTGACGGCCCGCACGGAGGTCATGAACATCCCCCCGATCGCCATCCCCCCGAGCAGGGCCATGCGGGACATCGGGGCCATCATGTACAGCTGGAGGTTCCCGATCTCCTTCTCCCAGTACAGCTGGGACGCCATCGACCAGAGGACGTTCAGCCAGAACGCGATCATCGTGCCGCCCAGGACGACGGAGCCGATGAGGGCGTTCACGTTCGCCTGCGTCGCGGACAGGTACGCCGCCTGCTCCGCCGCGTTCGCGCACGCGTGATCCCCGCACATGCCCCAGGGGGCCGTCGACGTGGCCTGCAGGATCGCGGCGACCGCGCGGTCCCCGATCGCCTGGTAGATGAACACGTACGCCGCGATGCCCAGGAGCGGTAGGACTGCCTCGAAGAAGATCCACGAGGGCTCGCGGTTCGCGCCGATGATCCGCGGGTACGCGCGGCCCACAATCGCCTGGAGGTTCAGCTTGATCCGGTGCGGGATCCGGGACGCGACCCGCTTCGTGACCGTGGCCGCGCTCACTCGAGGCCCCTCCCCACCATGCTGATGAACACGTCCTCGAGGGTGGGCTCGGACTTCTGCAGGTAGTGGACCCTGGAGCCCTGGGCCTGGATCGCGGAGAGGATGTCCGAGACCGCGGCCTCGTCCTCCAGGATGAACGTGAGGCTCGTCGTGTTCTTCGCGATGTCGTTCGTCGAGGAGAAGTTCTTCACGCCCCGCATCCCGCGGAACGTCTCCGTGTTCCCGAAGGTGTCCACCTCGAGGCGGAACGTCGTGTCCTTGCGGATCCCGCGCTTGAGGTTCTCCGGCGTGTCGCACGCGAGGATGCGGCCGTGGTCGATGATCGCGATCCGGTCGCACAGCTGGTCCGCCTCCATCATGTAGTGCGTCGTGAGGAGGACGGTCTTGCCCTTCCGCTTCCGCGCCCAGTCCTTCACGTAGTCCCGGATCACGCGGCTCGCGTTCACGTCGAGGCCGAGTGTGGGCTCGTCCAGGAAGAGGATCTCCGGGTCCGTCACGAAGCCCCGGATCATGTTCATCTTCTGCCGCTGCCCGCTCGAGAGGGTGCGGACCTTCGCGTCCCGCTTGTCCCACAGGCCGAACGTGTGCATGAGCTCGTCGATCCGGTCCTTCGCGACCTTGCTCGGGACCCCGTAGAACTGGGAGAACATCCAGATGTTCTCGCGCGCGGTCAGGAGGCCGTAGCCGCTCGTCTCCCCCCCGCTCACCATGTTGATCTTCTCACGGATCGGGAACGGGTCCTTCGCGACGTCGTACCCGGCGACCCACGCCTGGCCCGTCGTCGGGAGGAGGAGCGTGCACAGGATCTTGATCAGGGTCGTCTTGCCCGCCCCGTTCGGGCCGAGGAGGCCGAACAGCTCTCCCTCGCGGATCTGCGTCGTCACGTGGTCGAGGGCCGTCACCGGGCCCTCCGGCTCGCCGTTCCTGTCCGGGTTCTTCTTCCGCCTGAGGAGCTTCCGGGGCGGCTTGAAGATCCGCACCAGGTCCCTCGTCTCGATCGCGACCGGCATGATTCGGGGTCTCGCGCCAGGGTGCTCGCGGGGGGGCGCCCCGCCAAGCCAGAAGACTTGTGGGGGATCAGGACATCTCGAGGACTTGGCGGTAGCGGGTGACGTAGCCCGCGATCCGGTTCCGCATCCGCGAGTACGCGACGTCCGTGAGCTCGGAGACCTTCTTCTTGTTGTGCTCGAAGTCCTCCGTGAACTCCGTCGGGTACTCCTTCAGGAGCTCGATGGCGACCCGCTTGATGTACGTCGGCCGGATGTTCCCCAAACCTCGGTCCTCTCCTAGCGGCGCTGGCGAGCCGTTCGGAAGCGCAGGGCGTATATCAACGTTGCGCGGGGGTTCGCGAATCCGGAGGGGCTCCCGCGGGAGCGGGGGCGGGAGGCGCGACTTTCATCCATGGACGATGATAGAAATCGCGGCGCGGACGCCGGACGGGCCCGGTCGCGGCGGGGATTCGCCTCGCGGGCAACGCTTAAATAGAGAACTCAGTTACGCGGTTCAAATTCCGGGGACAACGCGCCCGGTCGGAGAGGGTTCCCGTGGAAGAGTCGCTGGTGAGCATCGAATTCCTGAAGAGCTCGAACCGATACATCGCCCGGATCCAGAGCGACATCGGCGGGATGCGGGAGTACACCAGCAACTCGTTCGAGGAGGTCCTCGAGCAGGTCGTCATCGACCTCCAGGAAGAGGCCGAGTCGTACGAGTGATCACTCGCCCCGGAACCCGGGCTTCCGCTTCTCGAGGAACGCCCGCATCCCCTCCGTCTTGTCCGCGGTCGCGCCGACGAGGCCGAACGCCTCCGTCTCGAACGCGAGGCCCGCACTCAGGGACGTCTCGAGGGCCTGGTGGATCGCGGCCTTCGCGAGGGAGACCGCGCGCGGGCCCTTGGAGAGGATCCGGCGGGCCACCGTCCTCGCCTCCTCCATGAGCGTGTCGTGGGGCACGGCCCGGTTCACGAGGCCGATCCGCTCCGCGGTCGCCGCGTCGATCGGCTCGCCCGCGAGGACGAGCTCGGAGGCCCAGCCCGCCCCGACGAGGCGGGTGAGCCGCTGCGTCCCGCCGAACCCGGGGATGATCCCGAGGTTCACCTCCGGCTGTCCGAGCCGCGCGCGGTCCGACGCGAGGCGGAGGTCGCACGCGAGGGCGATCTCGCACCCGCCCCCGAGCGCGTAGCCGTTGATCGCGGCGATCACGGGCTGCGGGATCGTCTCGATCGCCTCCCCGAGGCGGTGGCCCGCCTGGGAGAACCGCCGCATCTCGAGCCCGCCCTTGTCCACCATCTCCGCGATGTCCGCGCCCGCCACGAAGGCCTTCTCGCCCGCCCCCGTGAGGATCACGCACCCGACGTCCTTCCGCGCCCCGATCTCCAGGAACGCCCGCGTGAGCTCTTCGATCAGCGCGGAGTTCAGGGCGTTCACCGGCGGGCGGTCGATCGTGACGACCGCGAGGCGGTCGTCGACCTCGATGCGGACGAAGGGCATGGGCTCACGGCCCCTGCGTGTAGTCGTACACGCCGCGGCCCGACTTCTTCCCGAGGCGGCCCGCCCGGACGTACTTCCGGAGGAGCGGCGAGGGCCGGAACTTCGGGTCCCCCGTCTCCCGGAACAGGACCTCCATCACGTCGAGCCCGATGTCGAGGCCCGTGTAGTCCGCGAGCTCGAACGGGCCCATCGGCATGTTCGTCCCGAGCTTCATCGCCTTGTCGATGTCCTCCGGGCTCGCGACGCCCTCCATCAGGAGGTTGAACGCCTCGTTCATCATCGGGACGAGCAGCCGGTTCACGACGAAGCCCGGGGACTCCTTCACCTCGACGGGTTCCTTGCCGAGCCTCTGGGAGAACGCCCTCGCGAACGCGGTCGTCGCGTCGCTCGTCTCCGAGCCGCGGATCACCTCGATCAGCTTCATCACCGGGGCGGGGTTGAAGAAGTGCATCCCGATCACGCGGTCCGCTCGCTTCGTCGCGCTCGCCATCTCCGTGATGCTCAGGGAGGACGTGTTGCTCGCGAACACGACGTCGGGCGGGCACACCGCGTCGAGCTCCGCGAACAGCGCCCGTTTCACGTCCATCTTCTCGAAGATCGCCTCGATCACGACCTGGGCCCCCGCCGCCGCCTCCCGCAGGTCCGTCGTCCCGCGGATGTTCCCGAGGATCGCGTCCACGTCGGCCTGGGCCATCTTGCCCTTCTCGACCCGCTTCAGCAGCGGGTCCCGGATCCGGCGGAACCCGGCGTCCACGAACCGCTGCTCGATGTCCCGCATCGCGACCTGGAGGCCCGCCTGGGAGCACACCTGCGCAATGCCCGCCCCCATGGAGCCCGCCCCGATGACGGCGACCTTCTTCACCTGCTCGACCTGCATCCTCGTCCCCCGTCGGCGGGCGGGAATCGGGCCCGTTCCATATAGCTTGCGGGCGGGTGCTCCGGGTGGAATGGCTGCGGCATAGGTTAAGAGGGGACGGATGCCATGCGGGGCGAAGGGATGACATGCACTCGCCCCGCCTCCTGAGAGGCCTTGCGACCCTCGTGGCCCTCGTGTTCGTCGCGACCGTCTTCGTCGTCCTCGCCCCCACCGCCCGCGCCGCGGCGAACGCGCCCCGGTGGTCCGCGGGGGACTCCTGGGTCTACGCGGACCAGAACGGGAACCCCGTCCGCGTGGACGTGATCGGGAAGGACCCGGTCTCCGGGGTCGACACGTTCCGCGTCGACGAGGCCGTGACGATCGGCTCGCTGACCGTCACGACGCACTACTGGATCCGGGACACCGACATTGGGACCGCGAAGAGCTCGGTCTCCGTCGGCGGGACTCCGTGGAACACGACGTACGACCAGCCGTGGGCCCAGGCGGACTTCCCGCTCTCCCCCGGGAAGAGCTGGACGAAGACTTCCCAGACGCGGTTCACGGTCGGAGGCTCGACGATCTCCACCGGGACCTTCCAGTACTCCGGGACCGTGGATGCGGAGTTCGACGTCACGCTCGCGGCGGGCACGTTCCACGCGTTCGTGATCCGGAGCCCCACGCCGTTGGGGTACACGAAGTTCTACTACTCCGAGACCGCGGGGTACTGGGTGAAGATCGAGTACTTCAACAACAACGACGTGAAGACCGGCGAGCGGAACCTCGCCTCGTACCGGTACCAGAACGCGAACCTGGTCACGTACCTCCTGGTCGGGGTCGTCCTGATTGTGACGGTCCTCGTCCTCCTGTTCCTCTGGAGGATGCGGAAGCGGGCCGTCGGCCGGCCCGGCGGGCCCGCGGGCCCGAGGACGCCCCAGGCCCCGACGCAGTGGCCCCAGCAGCCCGGATACCCGCCGCAGCAGCCCCCGCAGCCCTGAGCCGGGAACCTACATAAGCCCGCCGCGGGTTCGCGCGGAGGATGGCGAGGGGGCCGTACGCCGCGATCGGCGCGGCGATCGTCGCGGTCTCCTTCTCCTCCATCTTCATCTCCTGGAGCTCCTCCGACTACGTCACGATCGCGCTGTACCGCCTCGCGTTCGCGACCGCGATCCTCCTGCCGTTCGTCCTGATGAGGCGGGACCGTCTCCGCGGCATCTCCCGGCGGGACGTCCTCCTGATGGCGGTCGTCGGCGCGATCCTCGCGACGCACTTCACCCTGTGGATCGCCTCCCTGAAGGCCGCGGGCGTCGCCGTCCCCGTCGCGAGCTCCGTCATCCTCGTGACCTCCCACCCGATCCTGGTCGGCCTCCTCTCCCACTTCGTCTTCAAGGAGCGGGTGAACCGCACGATGGCGGTCGGGATCCTCCTGGGGTTCGGCGGGGTCATCGCAATCGCCCTCGCGGACTACCGGGCGTCCGCGCCCACCCTTGTCGGCGACCTCCTCGCATTCCTTGGCGGGGTCGCGGCGGGCCTCTACCTCCTGGCGGGCCGGAGGATCCGCCAGCGAGTCTCCCTGACCTCCTACGCGTTCATCGTCTACGCGAGCGCGACCGGGGTGCTCTTCCTTTACACAATCGTCCTCGGCGCGAGCCTCGCTCCCAAGGGAGACGTCCCGAGGGAGCTCGTGCTCTTCCTCGCGATGGCCCTGATCCCGCACATCGGCGGGCATACCCTGTACAACTGGGCCCTGAAGTGGGTGAGCGCCCCCGTCGTCTCCCTGAGCCTCGTCGGAGAGCCGATCGGCTCCTCCCTCCTGGCGTGGGTCCTCCTGTCCCAGGTGCCCCCCGCCCTGGTAGGTCTCGGTGGCGCGCTCGCGATCGTTGGGATCGCGATGACCGCGTACGCGAGCCCGATCAAGGCCGCGGAGACCTCCACGTAGGCCGCCCGCCACGCGCGACGCCCCCCGCGAAGTTGGTCTTGAATGAGACCAACCGGCGTGCCGCGGCGGGGGACCCGCCATGGCGTCGACGTCACGGCTCCGCGTACGTCCCCTTCCGCTCGAACTGCTTCGCGTACAGCGCCTTGAGCCGCGCGTACGTGTCTGCGTCCTGCGGGCCCTTGTCCTCCCGGATGCGGGCGATCCGCGCGAACCGGAGGGCGAAGCCGCTCGGGTAGTGCGGGCTCCTCTGGATCTCGTTGTACGCGACCTCCACGACGACCTCCGGGCGGACGTGGAACCCCCACCGCTCCTCGGAGGAGGCGAGGACCTTCATCCGCGCCGTCATCGCCCTGAACTCCTCGTCCGTCAGGCCCTTGAACGTCTTCCCAATCATCTGGAAGCCCCCGGTGGACTCGTCCCGCACCGCGAGCCAGTAGTTCGAGAGCCAGCCCTCCCGCCGCCCGCTCCCCCACTCCGCCGCGACGATCGCGCAGTCGAGTCGGTCCGCGGGCTTGATCTTGAACCACCGCTTCCCGCGCTTCCCCACCGCGTACGGGGACTCGAGGTGCTTCGCCATGAGCCCCTCGTGGCCCGCCTCCAGGGCCTCCTTCAGGAAGGCCTCGATCTCCCCCTTCGTCGTGACGATCTTGCGGGGGGCGAGGACGTCCCGCGGCACGAGGGCCTCCAGCGCCGCCCACCGCACCCGGTACGACTCGTCGAGCCGCGTGCGGCCGTTGACGTAGAGCAGGTCGAACAGGTACAGCTTCAGCGGGATCTTCTCCATGGCGGCCGGGATGTCGTGGACCCGCCGGAACCGCCGCATCAGGTCCTGGAACGGGAGGGGCCGGCCCGCGCGGTCCACCGCGACGACCTCGCCCTCCAGGAGGAAGGACGCGGCGGGCAAGGAGCGCGCGAACTCGACGACCTCGGGGACGCTCTCCGTCACGTCCGTGAGGCGGCGGCTGAACACGCGCACGCGGTCCCCGTCCCGGTGGATCTGGATCCGCGCCCCGTCGAGCTTGAACTCGACCGCGGTCGTCCCGCCGTGCTCCGCGAGCACCTCGTCGAGGTCCTCCGCCATCTCCGCGAGCATCGGCTT
>Ga0209619_10000229_pt1 | contig 37359 bp, 33 predicted proteins | sample Rifsed16ft3_FD_184011 | JGI IMG/M metagenome (GOLD analysis project Ga0209619, IMG submission 184011) | Soil microbial communities from Rifle, Colorado, USA - sediment 16ft 3 (version 2) | ecosystem: Environmental > Terrestrial > Deep subsurface > Rock core/Sediment | place: Rifle, Colorado... | reverse complement strand
GCCGGAAAGACTTATCTGCCGCGATGCCTCTCGCGGCATGGAACGCGGGGGAGACGATGGCCGCTCGGACAGTCGGACGCGAGTGGGTTGGGCCGCAGCATCGGATTCAGGTCACCTTCCAGGTGCCGATCGCTTTCGCGTTCTCCTGGTGCACGGACTTCTCCTCGGAGGACGGGAAGCTGGCGGGGGAATCGTTTCGGCGAAAGGTCGTGCAGCGGACGCCGCGCCGCGTCGTGTTCGAGGACATCGAGGAGTCGAGGGACGGTTGGATCTGGTCCCGCGAGGTCGTCACCCTGCGTCCCCCGAACCGGTGGCACATGGATGGGATCGGGAACCGTCGGGACGTGACCGCGGACTACCTCCTCACGTCCCTGCCGACCGGTGGGACCCGGCTGGACCTCCGATGGCGGCGCCGACCCAACGTCCCCGGGGCGGGGAAGCTCACGAAGGCGCAGCGGGAGGCCTCCGCGCTCCGCTCGTGGAAGCGGTTCGCGTCCGCAATGGAGCGGGACTACCGCCAGCGACAACGGAAGGCACGATGAGACGGCTTCACCATCGCGAGCCTACGGTCGCCTCTCCCGGTCGAACGCCGCCCGACGGTCGTCCAGGGACAGCGCACCGTCGACGTACGTGGACGTTCCTACGGTGAGCAGCTCCCTCGCGGCCGCGGCGAGGGCGCCGTAGGCGGCGAAGGCGAGAGAACCGCCAGTGGAGAGACGTGACCAACCACTCCATGGCATGCCTGCCGGCGCGCGAGACTAGAGCCCGCGCGCGGTCAAGGCTCGGGCGATCCCATCGAGCTCATCGCGGGCCCACGCCTGCCACCCGTCGCGGAAGGCCGCGTGCTCACGGGACTCGAGGACCCACATGAGCATCTGCATGCGACGCAGGACGAACAACACCCTGAGGTGGGTCGCATGATCTTCCGGCAAGGGACGCTCCTGCGCGTAGGCATCGAGGAGCGCCTCCCGGAGCTCGTCGTACCGTGGCCGACCCTCCAGCTCCCACAACGTGACCGCGAGGTCGTACAGGTGGAAGCCCCAGCCGCAGTCGTCGAAGTCGATCGCCCGCGCCTCACCACGATGGAACAGGAAGTTCTCGTAGTGGAGGTCGCCGTGGATGAGGCCGAAGGCGCCGGGCACCTCCGCCAGCTTCCGCGTGGTTGCCCAGACGACCTCCAGGGCCCTGGCGAACAGCTCTGCGTCAGCGGTCGAGACCAGCGCCTCGACGACCTGCAGGCCCCGATCGCCGTCCTCCTTCGTCGGGTGATCGCCGTTGCGCGCGACCGCGGCTGATTGCGCCATCGAATCGACCTTCGCGGTATCGGTCAGGGTGTCGACCCGTGGTCGGAGGAACCCGGAGGGCGGAGTCCAGCTCGCCGCGTGCTCCTGCAGGTGCCCCTCCAGAGCGCCGACTCGCCGCAGATGCGCGGGCGTGAGACGCTGGTCGACGAACCGCCCATCGAGCCAGCGCAGCAGGACGCAGACGTGCGGTTCGGGCACGCTCGGGTCGCGGGCCACTACGACGAGCGAGCCGTCGCGCGCGGCGACGGGTTCGGGTACGCCGAGGTCGGTGTCGCGTCTGAGCGCGCTGAGCCAGGCCATCTCGGACCCGATGGTGTCCGGAGTGTGCACCCGCGGTCGATTGATGCGCAGCACATACCGCCCACTGCGCGCATCGACCCGAAAGGTCGTGTTGTGCTCGTGGCGCAATAGCGCCAGTCGGGCGTCCTCGAGACCGTAGCTCGCCAGCGCCGTTCGCCCGACGCGCCGAAGGCACCCGAGCTGTCCGCGCCGGCTCAGCGATGCGAATTCGTGCATCTTGTCAGCAGGACCTCGGTAAGCGGGCGCGACAGCGCGTGAGGGAAGGGCTTGGTCAGCGCGATCCGGAGGCGTACCGGATCGCACCGGGCGAGCATGACATCAGTGACGTGTCCCATTACATCAATGTTCCTGCTCAGGGCACCTTTCGATGTCCGATCGCTAGGCTGATGTCCGAAGAGAGTTTCGAGCGACGTGCTCGGTCGCGACAGCGAGGAAATGGGCTAGCGGGACATTCAAGGCCTCGAATGCGAAAAACAGGAGAACGAAGGCCTCGAGGGGATCCCTCAGCTGAAGCGCTCTGCGGTAGAAGCTCAGCGACCGGAAGATCAGAGCTCGACTGTCTTTGGGAGACCTCTCAATTGCTCCCAAGAAATCGACCAGATGAGGGGGATAAATCCACCGGCGCGATGAGTCGCTGAACGGAGGACGGAGGATCTGCAGGAACGAGTGCTTCTTAGAGTCGGGGTCGACATCAATCGCGCGCCCCCAACGCGCCGGCAGCGGTCACTCGCGACCTAGGCCGGTTCCTGCGCTCCGTCGTCGCGAATCGCCTTCTGAGCGCCGCTGAACCTTGTCCCTGACTCCACCTCGACGGCTCATCCCCGGGCAATCGGAGGTCGGCCGTGAGACGGAGGATGACGGTCCGCCGGGATGACGACGGGGGGTGTCCCCTTCACTGAGGCACCGGACGAGGATAATTTCCTGCGGGATTTCTTGAACTCGAACAATCATGGACGAGGACGGTCGGTGAGCCTACCGTCAACCGCCACAAATGGTGAGTTGATGTTCGCGTTCCCGACTGAAAACCGGGAAGCGCGGGAGGAGATTCATACAGATGAGCGTGTGCAACTTGCGACCCTCGGCCTCGGGGAAGCGGGCCATATGGAGGGCGAGAGAGGCGCAGGTAATAAGAGCTTCTGGTCCGAGATCATCCCTCCAAGTGCGGCGCAACGAGGTTGTCATTCGGCGACCCGCTTGTCCTCGAGGCGGCCACCGTTTGAGGAGCTTATTTATATCGTTAGTAGAAAGCTCCGGCTAATCTGGACATCCCAAGTCTCCGGTTCCTATCAATGGGTCGACAAAACGTCGGGCACGGAACGGGCACGGGCTTCCCGGTGGTCACAGCCTTCCCATGGCGCGTGCGAGCTGTTCCGTGTCGCTGTACAGTCGATGCTTTGCGACCTTGCTGCCTCGGAACTCGAATACGTTCAGCGTCTTCCCCTGGATTTCCTCGCCGTTCGCGAGCTTCCCCTTGGCTGTCCACTCACAGACAACAGCGTCGGGCGCCTCGTAGAGGTTCTCAACATGGAGCCGGATTCCTCCCGAATAGATTTTGCCGATCTTCTGGAACCATTCCGCAAGGCCTGGCTTTCCCCGGAAGTTCCCGCCGATGATGGACCCCTGGGATTCGACTTCGACGGAGTCGTCATAGAGTTCCATGAGCTCCGGGATATTGGCCTTGTTGAACAGCTCGATCCCTTGCCGTATCAAGTCCGCCTTTTCCCCCAACATCTCACCCCCTCCGTCCTTGGACGGCCGTTCGGGTATTTCCGATGGGCGCCCCCTGTCGGCGTCGGATCCTCGTGGCCCTTCAAAAATCCCCCCGCGGGGACCGCATCATGCAATGGCAGGGAAGGGCATGAAGGTATCGACGGGTCGTGCTCGGCGCGACGGGCCTTCGATCCCGCTGGCGATTCATGGGCTCGGCGCATACGTCGTCGGGATGCCCGATCCGGTTCTGTCGACAAGCCGCGGGTGCCTCTTCCGTCGAGCCGTCCTCCGGCATTGGCGTGGACAATCGCTTGGCCGATTGTCACCAAACCCGAAAAGGCGGAGGGAACGACGAAGGGTTAAGCTTGATTTGTCCTGCGTTGGGCCGGTGTACCAACGATGCAGCGCAATGCGAGCGCACGATGGATTGGCGGGCTAGAGGACGGCAGGGGAACGGTCTCCACGCCGAGCGGTGTTCTCGCGAACACGGCGTACTCGTTCACGACCCGTTTCGAGAACGCAAAGGGGACGAACCCCGAGGAGCTTGTCGCGGCAGCTCACGCGGGGTACTTCTCGATGGCCCTCTGCGGCGAGCTCGGAAAGCTCGGCTTCACGCCGGATTCGATTGAGACGAAGGCAACCCTGAACTTTGACAGGACGGACGCCGGGTGGACGATTACGACGATCCACCTTGACGTCGCCGCGAAGATTCCGAAGGCGGAGCGCGTGGCGTTCGAGAAAGCGGCCGAGGCCGCGAAGAAGGGCTGCCCGATTCCGCGGCTCCTGAACGCGACGATTACGATGAGCGCGAGGCTCGTGCAGCCTCAGCCCCCGAACTCCATCGCCTTCGTGATGATGCCCCAGTCCCACACCTTTTGGGGTTTCGGGTTCTTCGTCAGGTGATTCAGGTCCTCGCGGGCCGCAAGGCGGTCGACGATGTATGCCGCGTACGCGGGCGCTCCCGTAGCGCCGGGCGAGTTGTAGTTCAGGATGTGGTACGAGTGCGGCCCTGGGACCTCGATCGCCTCCTTCATCAGCGCACCGTGAGGGTTCACGACCGGGCTTCGGATTCCCGCCGTGCCCTTCGACACGAGGTGCTCCGCCTGGAGGGACGGGAGGAACCGTTGGACCCGCCGGAGCATCTCCCCCTTTGAAAGGGAGCTCAGCATCTCCCGCGTGGAGAGAGCGAGGAAGTCACGGTTCATCGCGAGGCGGATCTTGTTCCGGACCGGCGGCTCGAGAAGCTTCGCAATCCATGGCGCCACAGGCCTCACAAGACCCTCATACCGGCGCGGGCCGGGAACCGGGACCGCGTTCGGGCCGATTTCCCGCCGCCCGTTCGCGCGGACCACCCAGTGCGGGTCGAGAAATGGGAGATCCCGATGGCGGGGAACGGAGTACACGTTACGGCTCGCGAGGTTCCGGACCCGATCGTCGATGACCCAGTACTCTCCGCGGAAGTGGAGGTCCGTGTACTCGAGCGCGACCCCCATCGCGTGGGCGAGGTCCACCGCCTCCCCGCCCGCGCACCCGACCAGGTACGTCGCCGGGAGCGCGGGCCGTCCCCCGTCGAGCGCGATCTTGAGGTCCTCCCCGCGAGCCGAGACGGCCTGGACGCCGACGCCCGTAAGGAACTTGACGCCCATCGCCTCCGCGTCCGCCTTCAACGCTTCCGTGAGAGCATGGTAGTCGACCGCGGTGTCGGTTTTCGACAGGATCGCGCCCGCGCACACGACGTTCGGCTCACGTTTCTTCATTTCCCGCTCGTCGAGGCGCTCGATCTCGTGTGGCGCCATACCGTTTTCAATGGCCCAGATCACGTAGTTGTCAAGCACGTCCACCTGCGAATCTTCGAGCGCGATTTCGTACGTCCCTACTTCCTTGAACTCGAGGGCCTTCTCTGCGGCGTACTTCTTCCAGAGATGGTACGAGACGGACGCGGCGCGCGCGAACACTCGGGCCCTCTTCGGGTGGAGGTAGAACGGCCGGTGGATGACGCCCGTGTTCCGACGGCTCGCGTGCTCCGCGACAGCTCGCTCCCGCTCGATGACGACGATCCTCGCATCATATCGAGCCGCGAGCCAGTACGCTACGGAAGTTCCCAGGATGCCTCCGCCGACGACCGCGACGTCCGCGCGCTCCATGACCGCCTCAGCGATTCCGGCCCGTCGGATTAGCTTAACTCAACGTCCGCGGGGGTCGCCCGTCACACGATCCAGGGGACGCCCATGTCCGCTCCGATCTTCTTGAGGGAGTCGGCCACTTTCGGGCCCAGGGGAATCCCCTTCGCCTTTCGCTCCTTTTCCATCGCGGCGCTCTTCTCGCCGTGGACGTAGATCCGGTCGTGGCCCGCGGCCTTCGGCGACTCCCGGAGCATCCGGACAAGCTTGTCCATGTCTCGCTTGAATTCGCGGATCGGACGGAACGCGCGGACGTCGATCGCGCCGAAGAAGTGGCCCACGTTCGCGGAGTCCTCGTCCGCGTACACGTCGAGCCCGAACGCCGCGCCCGGGAGGACGCCGCACAGGATGTCGACGAGGAGTGCGAGGCCGTAGCCCTTGTGGCCGGAGAACTCCTCGCCTTCCCCCCCGAGCGGAAGGATCCCCCCGCCAAGGCGCCTCGCGAGCGACTCGAGGACCGTCTGCGGGTCCTCTGTCGCATGGCCGGACGCGTCGACCGCCCAGCCAAGTGGCATCCGCTTCCCCTGGCGATCGTACACCTCGATCGATCCGCGCGGCACGACGCTTGTCGCCATGTCGAGGATGAACGGGCCCTCCCGGCCCGCGGGGACCGCGACGCTGATCGGATTCGTGCCGAGGACCGAGATCCGCCCAAACGTCGGGACGACGAGCGGGGCGGCATTTGTCATCGAGATCCCGATCATTCCCGCCTTCAGGGCGATCATCGAGTAGTAGCCGGCGATGCCGTAGTGGTTCGAGTTCCGCACGGCGACGAACCCCACGCTCGCCCGCCGTGCCTTCGCGATCGCGAGCTCCATCCCCTTCCGGCCGACAACCTGTCCGAGGCCGTTCCCGCCATCGATCACCGCCGTCGTACGGGTCTGCTTCACGATCCGACTCGAGTATCCCTGAGTAATCGTTCCGTTGCGAATGCCCGTGACGTATCGCGGCAGCCGCGCGACACCGTGGGATCCGATCCCGCGGAGGTCTGCGGTGACGAGGACATCCGTTGTCACCCGCGCGTCCCGGGTGGGAACGCCGAGCTTTCGGAATACCGCGCTCGTGAACGCTCGCAGCGCGGGCTCGGGGACCCACACGGATCCCTCGACGACCTCTTCCTTCCCCATCCGCGGCCTCTGGCGAAGGGACATCGGTGCGGCTACTAAGGGTTATCGTCATTGCGTGAAAAAAGGGGGAAGGGACCCAGGACGGCCCCCATGGCTGGTTCGCCACCCCGGGTCTTTGATTCGGTCCGGCTAGGGCAGTTCCTCGCGGTGCTTCCAGACGAAGAGGTCCTCGTTGTCGATCTCGCCGTCCTCGTCGACGTCCTCGCCGCGGTACTTCACGATGACCCAGGCCTTCGCATCTGCGCTTCCATCATCATCGGAGTCCTCGACGTGGAGAAACATCGCGTCCTCCGTCACGAGCTCGACGACGCCGTTGCTGTTTTCGTCGAGCGCGGTTCGGCGGTACGCGAAGAAGCTCTCCCACTCCTTCGTGCCGTCCTGGTCGAGGTCCTCGTACTCGTAGCCCATGACCTCGAGGGTCCGGTTCTCCGGGTTCCCGTCGTCGTCCAAGTCCGTCGCGAGGTACCGAGCGGCGATCGCGCCCTCGTACTCTAGCGTGCCGTCGGAGTTCGCGTCTCGCTGGTGGCCCGCCCAGAAGCCGGCCGTCGCTGTCTCCGCGAATCCGTTGCTGTTCGTGTCGTTCGCCTCGAGCCTCAGGCCGAACGCCCGTCGCTCCTCGTACACGCCGTCCTCGTTCGGGTCCTCCCGCGCGAAGCCGACCGCTTCAAGGAGCACGTGCTCCGGGTACTCGTCCTCGATCGCGTTCTCGACGATCCCGCGCGCGGCGAACAGGGATTCCTTCTCCCGCGCGCCGTCGCTGTCCGCGTCGACGAAGGCGCCCGCCAAAACGGTCGCCTCGATTAGCTCCTGGATGCCGCTGGAGTCCGCGTCCGTTACGTTCACCCGGCCGAACACCGTGGCGGCCGCCTCGGGGTTCTCGTCCTCGTTCGCGTCGACCCCCGCGACCGCCTGGAACGTGACCTGCACGAGCTCGACGTGGCCGTCGTCCGTCTCGTCCGTCGCCATCATCTCGAGCTTCGCGGCCTCGATCGCGTCCTTCACGCCGTTCGAGTTCGCGTCGCGGAACGCGCCTGCGTAGAGCTCCAGGCACACCTGCTCGGGTGCGCCATTCGAGGTCGCGTCTGTTAACTCCACCTCGAGCGTAATGCCCCGGGCCGCCTCCGGGTACCCGTCCAGGTTCTCGTCGAACTCCTCGTACGCGAGGGCCTTCAGGGACGCGCTCTCGTTGTGGCCGTCGTCTGTCGCGTCGACCGTCATCGCATGGAGCATCGCGATCCCGCGGTACTCCTGTGTGCCGTCGTCGCCGACATCGTACACATGGCCGAAGACGATTGCGGCTTCCATCTCCTCGGCAATCCCGTTGCTCGATGCGTCCGTCACGTTCACGAACACCCGGAGGTGCCGCTCGTATTCGACCGTGCCGTTCGTGTTGAGATCGAACATCTGCACGCCGTAGAATGCGAGCCGGAAGGACTCGGGCTTCGTGTCTTCGATCTCGTCGCGGACCTCGAGGTCCCAGATCGCCTGGGTCTCGACCTCGTGGAGCCCGTCGCTGTCGTGATCGACGAACGCCTTGAGGCCTTGCCTTCCGATCAGAACGTTGAAGTGCCCGTTGCTGTCGTTGTCCCACGCTTGGAACTCGCGGGCGATCGCAACCCGGAACTCGGGGTTGCCGTCCGTGTTGTTGTCCTGCTCAATCACGCACAACCCGCTGACGTGGACCCACTCCGGGTTACCGTCCTCGTCGGCGTCGGTGGACTCGACTTCGTACGTCCAGTTGCACAGGTCTTCCTCGTCCTCATTGAGCTCGATGTCCTGGAGCGACGCAACGCCGTACGCGTCGCGGGCCGCGGGCTGCGAGAACCACGCGCCGACGGTTGTGATTGGGTCGCCGCGGTCCTCGATCGTGGCAGGCTTCAGCCGCTCTGCGGCGGATGCAGCCTCGTAGGTCTGAATCTCGCCCTCGGGCTCTGTGACGATCGGTGCATCGCCCGCACCGCCATCGCTTGCGCCGGATGTCGTCGAGGTTTCGCCCGCCATGGGCTCGACCTGGGCGTCTACGGCCTGTGCATCTGGTTCCGCCGGAGCTCGCGCGGCGTCAGCGCTGCCACGAGTTCCTGACGCCATTTCACGGGCGTCCGGCTCAAGGCCGAGCAGGGCGGCGCCCTGCCCGGGCCCGAAGCCAAGGATCGCCCCATATTCTGCGTTCCCCGCCAAGCCGAGACGCGCGGTCAGGCTCGGTTGGAGAACGACCATCGCTGCCGTCAAGGCCAGGCCCAGGGCAATCATCGCAACGATCGCCCGCGCCGGCCTCGGTTGCTGTGTGAGGGTTTCCATGCCGCTTCACCGTTGGAGTCCAATGACGGCACGGGAGGGGATATCAGGGCGCGAAACTGTGTTTCCGACGGTATTAAGTACGGAAGGCCTAGGCGATATTCAACGAACCCGGGCTCCAACCCATTAAGTAACGTTTCCCGCATCGCCCGCGCGGAGCGGAATGCCCTCCCGGCCGTACAAGGACTTCGTGATCTACGGCTGCTTCGTTCTCAACCGCCTCGTCACGGAGCTCGGGATTGATTTGTACCAGGATCGACTCGAGGAAAAGCTTGACAGGATTCTCGCGGACCGCGTGGCAAGCCTCTCGAAGGAGGAGTTGAAGCGCGAGATCCGCTCAAACCACGTGATGACGAACAAGGTGATTGACGCGCTTGTGAAGGACGGCCTCGTGGCGGTAACGACGGAGGAGGGGCGGTATCGGATCTCCATCACGGAGGCGGGCGTGCTCCACATTCGGAAGTACAACGAGTTCTACCGCGGGATCTACCAGGAGCAGATCCGGGATCACTACCGGTTTCGCCCGCCGCCATATTGGCTGCGGGAGTAATCCTCCCTTCCGCGTTTCCTCTTCCGAACATACATCACAGCAAACAACGCAACGCCCGCGGCGATGGCCCCACCACTCGCGAGCGCATAGAGTGGGAAGGGAGCTCGGCAGGATGGCACGATCAACCATTCGTCAAAGACACCTTGGAACTCAAGATCCTCGGCTTTCAGGAGGACAGCGATACCTTCCTCCCCTCCACAGGAGCCCGGATAGGCGAAGGGATACGAGAGCCTTGCCAAGAACGACCAGGTGAGATTCCGATAGTTCGGGGTGAGTCCAATACTGAAGTCCGAAAAGGGTCTCGACCGCGTGGACCGGTTAGCTGCCTCCGACGCTGCGTTGACGATTTCCGCGGCGGCAAACCGGACAGGCGGCAACTCCTCCAGCCATCGGAAGGCCTCGAGCACGAGAACCGAATGAGTGGCGTCTTCTTCGACGACCCGGAGTTGATTCGCGAGATGGACCTCGAAGCTTTCGTGCGTCTCGCGCCAGGTCCCGAATGTGTGGGTTATCTTGATCACGCCGCTGCTGTTGGGGTCTTCGCGCTCGTATCCCGTGGAATACTCGATGTACGAGGCGTTGGCGAGGGAGAGACCCAGGGCCCTTGAAACCGAAACGGAAAAGTCCTCGAGGTCAGAAGGACCGAGGGGGCTCACCGGGGCGAATCGGATCCCCATGGCGACGAACTCCCGCGTTTCAGAGGCGTAGTACAAAGTCAGGACGGTCCCCGAGGGCTCCTTGAAATCGAAGCCGTGGACAGGAAGACTCATCGACTCGTTGAATCCATCGAAGAACGCCATGCTATCTCCGTAGTAGGGAAGCTCGGTCTGCGAGGGCCCGATTGTTGCATTCAATCGGAGGGCCTCGTTGATCCAGTCGGCGAGGCCCCGGACTGTTTCTTCGCGCGAAAGGTTTGCGGGAGGAAAGATAGTCCCGGGGATTTCAGCCAACTCTGATCGAGAGGGCTCCCTTCCTTCCGACCTCAGAGTCGTCGGTGTGAGAAGTGCGAGGAATAGCAGTAACACGAGGAACGAGACCGAAACAGTCCTCGCCTCCACAACGTCCCCTTATGTAAAGGGGCAGCAGACTACTTGAAACTACACGGACCCCTGGGCAGGGCCGCCTATCTCGGGGACGAATGGTATGAAGTCGTACGTGCCGTCCGGGCTTTCGGCGATCGACTGGAGTGAGCACACGAACTCCTTTCCGAAGTGCCGGAGGCGGACGACCTCCTTCATCACGTATTCGTACGCGTCCTCCGGAAGCCCGGCTTCCCCTTCGGCATGCCAGACCGTGATCACCCGGGCGGGCGGGACCCGCGTCGTGGCCGCCACGTCCTCTACGGCCCTTTTCACGGCTGCGAAATCGTTCACGGTCGGCGGGGCCTTGAACGCCTTCACGAACACAGCGTATCCCGGTTTTCCGATCCCGAGGAGCGGCCACAGGGTCGAAGAAGGGCTCGAAAGATACGCGTCGAACTGATACGTCATGCCGGACTTCCCCTGGAGCAGCGCCGACATCGACAAGGCGTGAGGCGTTCTCATCAGCACATCGATGTCCGGATTTCGGGATGCGAGAAATCGGATTACGCGTTGGGTCACGTCTGTTCCATCCGGTACGTACGCCACCGGATCCGCATCCCGCACGCTCTTCACGACCCGATGTCGCAGCGCGTAGTAGTCGAAGAACTCCTTGATCTCCCGCAAGTAGCCCATCGCGACGAGCCCCAGGAAGAAGAAGGGGACGAGGACGAGCCCGAGGAGGAGCCGCTCCGGGGCGCCGACGAACGTGAACAGGAGGAGGGCGCCCATGACGAGGGCGAGACCGAGGAGGAACGTCCGCGAGGCCGCGTTCGGCATCCATCGGCGTACCAGGAGCAGAAGGAAAACGATCAGGGAAAGGGCAAGCGCGAGGAAGTTTGCAGCGGCTACGACTACGATCAGGAGGGCGTTCAGGATCAGCCAGAACCCGATGAAGATGCGTGCATACTGGATCGCGATACGGATCTTCGGCGACTGCGCCTCGACATCTTCGGCGAGGTCGAAGATCGCGGTGATCGGATTCTCCACCGCCCGGACGTCGCCCTTGTTCATGACGGTTCGACCGAGCTTGTGATATTTATAGACCTCAGAAACATCGAGTCGAGGGCTCTCAGGGCCTCACGCGACATCGTAACGGGGGGCAGGTTTCGGGAGAAGGAAGGCGAGGATCGCGGTCGCGACGGCGAACGCGAAGAACATGGATGCGACCGCGAGGTGGGCGACAACAAGAATCGGATTGAGCTCTAGCAGTACCGTCGCTCCCCCGATGACCGCCTGGATCACGACGAAGACGAGGGCGATCATCGCGGCGTACACAATCCGTCGCTCATCCCTTCGATCCCGCCAGGCGAACACGGCGGTAGTGAGGACGAGGACGCCGACGATCGCCGCGACGGTGCGGTGTGTCCACTCGATGGCGGTCGACGGATCGCTGAAGTCCGGGACGAGCTGGCCATGGCACAGCGGCCAGTCCGGGCACCCGAGGCCCGAGCCGGTCTGCGTAACAAACCCGCCCGCGATCACGAGGGCAAACGCCCCGACCATCGAGGCGACCGCGAGGACCTGGAGTCGTGTCCACGCGAACCTCAATTGCCGCCCCCTCCGCCTCCCCCGCCACCGGGCTCAGCCCCGGTCGTGGGGACGGGCGTGGGCTCCTCGAGCGGGCTCTGCCATGGCGACGGCCCCCGGTCCGCCCATGGGTCCTCCGTGATGACGGGTCCGGCCCATCGGCTCTTGATCATGTTGTAGAAGAACGGGATCTGCCCGATCCCGAGGAGGAACGCGCCGATCGTCGCGAGCTGGTTCAGCGGGAGCAAGAGGGGTTGGAACGGCAGGAGCACGGTGTAGTCCGCGTACCGCCGCGGCATCCCCATGAGCCCGAGGAAGTGCATCGTGAAGAACACCATGTTCAGTCCGACGATCGTGAGGATGAAGTGAAGCTTCCCGAGGGACTCGTTGTACATCCGTCCCGCCATCTTCGGGAACCAGAAGTACACGCCCGCGAAGAGCCCGAGGACGGAGCCGCCGAAGAGCACGTAGTGGAGGTGGGCGACGACGAAATACGTGTCTTGCACCGCGTAGTCCACGGGGATCGAGGCCTGGAACACGCCGCTGATCCCGCCGATCACGAACATCGAGAGGAAGCCGATTGCGAAGAGCATCGGCGTCTTCAATAGGATCTTCCCGCCCCACATCGTCGCCATCCAGTTGAACACCTTCACGCCCGACGGCACGGCGATCGTGAGGGTCGCGAACATGAACGGCACGCGGACGCTGAGGTCGATCCCCGTCGTGAACATGTGGTGGACCCACACCGTGAACCCGAGCAATGCGATCGCGACGCTCGAGTACGCGATCGCCTTGTAGCCGAAGATCGGCTTCCGGCTCATCACGGGGATCACCTCGGAGATCATGCCCAATGCGGGCAGAATCATGATGTACACAGCGGGATGGCTGTAGAACCAGAATAGGTGCTGGTAGAGGATCGGGTCCCCTAAGGAACCGCCGCACGCCGCGAAGGTGCTGAAGAAGCACGTCCCGATGAGGCGGTCCGTGAGAACCATCGTCAGGCCCGCGGCGAGGACGGGTGTCGCCATGACGACCATCAGCTGCGTGACGAGGACGGCCCAGACGAACAGGGAGAGGTTCTGGAACGTGACCCCGGGCGCGCGCATCTTGAAAATCGTGACGAGGAAGTTCACGGAGCCGATGATCGACGATGTCCCTATGATCAAGAGGCCGACGATCCAGAAGTTCACGCTCGCGCCCTCCTGGATCGACAACGGCACGTACCCCGTCCAGCCGACGGGTGCGTTCCCGAGCCAGATCAGGATCCCCGCGGGCGGGATCATCCAGAAGCCAAGCGCGTTGATCCGCGGGTACGCCATGTCCTTCGCGCCAATGAGAAGGGGCGCGAAGTAGTTCGAGAACCCCGTGAGCACGGGGATGATGAACAGGAAGATCATCGTCGTGCCGTGCGTCGAGAACAGGCGGTTGTACGCGTTGTTGTCCACGATCGTCTGGCCCGGAGCGTACAGTTCCGTCCGCATCAGGAGCGCGAGGACGCCGCCGAGAATGAAGAACGAAAACGACGTGACGATGTAGAGGATCCCGATGTCCTTGTGGTTCGTCGTCGTGAGCCACCGGACGAGGCCGCGGCGGGGATACGCGGACCCGTGGCCCTCGTGTGCCGGGGCGGTTGCGTAGGCCATGTCAGGGACCTCGGGCCGGGCGATTCGCATCGATCTCAGGGCCGTGCAAATACGTTGTGGAACGGAGAGCGCGTGTCATGCGATCAACGTCAACACGAGGATGGCCACGAGGCCGAGGGGCACGAGCGGGACGTACCGCAGGACGAGGGGCTCGTACCGGAGGTGCATATAGTAGAGCGCGACGAGGGACCCCTTCGCGACCGCGGTCGCCATGAGGAAGACGATCTGCTCCGCCTTCTGAAGGCCGATGCTCTGGCCGGAGCTCGGAATCTGGACCTCGATAATCGTGATGATCGCGAGGAAGACGAAAACGAGGAGGTATGGCTTCCGCACGCCGTGCACGGCCTTGCCGACCTCCCCCCGCCACGTTTCCGTCTGCGTTTCCATCGCCATCTCTGAAGCCTCAAATCAGATACACGATCGGGAACAGGAAGATCCACACGATGTCGACGAAGTGCCAATAGAGGCCGACGAGCTCGACGGCCTCGTGGTTCGATTGGGAGAACCAGTTTTTCTTCCACGACTTGTAGTTGAGATAGAGGAGGCCGAGCACCCCGCCCGTTACGTGGGCGCCGTGGAACCCCGTCTGCATGTAGAACGCGGTGCCGAACGTTCCGAGCTCGGGGCGGATGTCATTGACCCACGGCGTGAGATGCTCCCCGAAGAGGAGCGCGTTGTACTCGAACAGCTGGATCGACACGAACGTCGCGCCGAGGACCAGGGTCGCGAGGAGGTAGATCCGGAGCCGGGCCATGCTCCCGTGCTCGATTCCCTTCAGGGCCTGGACCATCGTGAAGCTGCTCGCGATGAGGATGAACGTGTTGACCGCGGTGAGGGGGATGTTGAGGGGCGTGTCCGTGGCGGGGTCCGGCCAGAACGACGCGCGGGTCCGGAGGGCGAGGGCGTTCCCGATGATCGCGGAGAAGAACATGATCTCGGAGACGAGGAAGATCCACATCCCGAGCTTCCGTTGGCTCACGTGGCGGAACACCCCGGGTTCCGTCCGGGAGACGACATCGCCGAACCGAGCTCCCCGCGCGTCCTGCAGGATCCACCCGCCCAGGGACGCGACGAAAGCCGCCAGTCCGACGACGAGGAGCGGCCAGTACGTGATGACTCCCGCGAACGTGATGCCGCTCGCCGTCGCGATGGCGAAGGGCCAGATGCTCGTATGAGGGGCTTCGCCCGCCGCGTGCTCTCCTGGAGCTAACCCGTGTTCATCCGCCACGGAGGGCCACCAATCGCCGCGCAGAACCGGCTCCCGCTAATGAAGATTGCGACCCCCTCCAAAGCTTTTTATCTGAATTTGGTTTGCATTCAGCGTGCATCCCTCGACGCGATGGTTTTTCGTGGGATTCACGGTCCTCGGAATCGCGATGACCCTGATGCCGAGCGCGTCCGCGGTCGAAGCGGCGAGCCCGGTCCAGCGCGCGATCCTCGAGCTCTTCTTCATCATCCTGATCCTGTCCCTCGTGATCGGCGTCCTCGTCCACGTCGTCCTCCTCTTGGCGGTGAAGTGGTACCGCGACCGCCCGCAATGGAAACCTCCGAAAGGTCTTCCGAGGACACACGACCGGCGTCTCGAGGTCGGATGGACGATCGGCCCCGTCGTGATCCTCGCCGCCGTCGCGATCCTCACAATGGCGGCGCTCCCCGCGATCGAGCGGCCTCCGGCGTACGACTACACGATCCAAGTGATCGGAGCCCAGTGGGTCTGGCTGTTCCAGTACCCGGATTGGAACGACACCGTCACGGACCTCCGGTCCTCCCGGACGATGTACGTCGAGGTCGGGAAGACCTTCCTCCTCGAAGTCACCTCGCGAGACGTCATTCACTCCTTCTACGTTCCCGATCTTGGGATCAAGATCGACGCGGTACCTGGCATTGCGAACACCTTCTGGGTCCGGGTCGACCGGCCCGGGACATTCACGATCAACTGCGCAGAGTTCTGTGGAGCGGGGCACTCGGAGATGAACGGTGAGGTTGTCGCGTTCGCACCTGGAACGCAAGCCATCCCGTATGGGCCGCCGCCGTCCGCAGGACCCCCGCCGGTCTCGGACGGAACCGGACTCATCATCCCGTTTGAGTTCAAAGAGTCCCCGGGCGCCTACGGGCGATGGTCGATCAATCCCTCCCGGCTCCAATTCGGCCAGGGAATCAAGGTGACCCTCCGGGTCTACAACAACGAAACGGCCCCCCATCAGTTCCGGATGGCGGAGCCGTACCCCATAATCGGAGAGGTCTTGGATCCAAACGACCCGCCGAGCGACATCACGTTCTGGACGAATGAGACCACACCCGGGATCGAATACTGGTGTGACATCGCCGGCCACAAGGAGATCGGCATGTTCGGAATCCTGAATGTGACCGGGCCGAGGAATCAGGACATCGCCCTCACGCCCGCCGGAATCAGCCCTGCGTTTTTCGACCTCGGGCCGGGACAGACGTTGACGATCACAGTACGGAACCAGGACGTCGTCTCTCACACCTTCGAGATCAGTGCCCCGTACGGAATCTCGTTTGGCACAATCTCGGCGGGGGTCTCCGTGACCCAAACTGTGACGTTCAACGCCACGACGGAGAGCGCGACGTTCGGGGACCCGGGCGATCCTCGCTTTGTGGGCGGGCTTCGGGTCTCGGCCATTGGATTCACGCCAGCGCCGCCCCCTCCGCCTCGAGGCTTCCCTGTCCTCGAGGTCACGTTCGCCCTCGTCGGAATCGCCGGTGGAGCCGCGGTGTGGCTCAACGTGAAGCTCTCGGGCGAGGCGAAGCGTCGCGAGGAGATGCCGCCGGAAGAAGAATTCGAGTGAACGTCGATTCTCCTCCCGTGCGCGACGAATCGTTACGTGTTCTCACCGAAGGCTTATTACGGGTTCCCCTTTTTCGGCGGGTGTGGACCGCCTGGCTTACGATATCGTAATCGTTGGCGGGGGGGCCGCGGGCCTGCGGGCCGCGATCGCGGCGGCGGAGGCACACAAATCACTGAGAATCGTGGTCGTCTCGAAAGTGTACCCGATGCGGAGCCACACGGTCTCCGCGGAGGGCGGGACCGCCGCCGTTCTGCGGGACTATGATTCGTACGACATGCACGCGTTCGACACCGTGAAGGGGAGCGATTTCCTCGCGGACCAAGACGCGGTCGAGTTCTTCGTGCGTCGCGCTCCCTTGGAGGTCATCCAGATGGACCACTGGGGCTGCCCGTGGAGCCGCGAGCCGGATGGACGCGTCGCCGTCCGCGCGTTTGGCGGGATGAGCGTGAAGCGGACCGTCTTCGCGGCGGACAAGGTCGGCTTCCACATGCTCCACACCCTCTTCCAGACGACGCTGAAGTACGAGTCCATCGAGCGACTCGACGAGTGGTTCGTCACGTCCCTCTTCACGGAGGGCGGGAAGATCGTCGGCGTCGCCGCGCTCGACCTTAGGAGCGGGACGATCCAGGCGATCGGCGCGAAGGCCGTAATCCTCTGCACGGGGGGTGCGGGGCGGATCTACGAGTTCACGACGAACGGCTGGATCAAGACGGGCGACGGCATGGCGCTCGCGTACCGGGCCGGCGTCCCGCTCAAGGACATGGAGTTTCAGCAGTTCCACCCGACGTGCCTCCCTGGCACGGGGATTCTCATTACGGAAGCCGCGCGGGGCGAGGGCGGATACCTCGTGAACAAGGATGGCGAGCGGTTCCTGAAGCGCTACGTCCCGGAGAAGATGGAGCTCGGGCCCCGGGACATCCTTTCGCGAGCGATCATGACGGAAATCAAGGAGGGCCGTGGGATCGAAGGTCCATACGGTCCCCAGGTACATCTCGACCTTCGACACCTCGGCGAGGATGTAATCGAACGCAAGCTCCCGATGGTCCGCGAACTCGTTCGGGAGTATGTCGGGCTCGACCCGATTAAGGAGCCGATTCCCGTTCGACCCGGTCAGCACTACATCATGGGCGGGATCCACACGGACCTCCATGGGTTCACGGGGCTGCCGGGCCTCTACGCGGCGGGAGAGGCCGCGTGCGTCTCGATCAACGGCGCAAACCGGCTCGGCTCGAACTCGTTGAGCGAGTGCCTCGTCTTCGGCGCGGAAGCCGGGCGGTCCGCCGCGGAGTACGCGCGATCCCTCCCGTCAACGACGATCTTGAATCCCGTGACCGCACTCGCGAAGGCGGACGAATCGCGGATCTTCGACGGCCTCCTGAAACGGGAGGGCGGGGAAAGCCTCGCTGCCGTGCGCTCCGAGATGCAGCACACGATGGAGATCCACTTCGGAATCTACCGGAGCGCGGCCGGTCTCGAGAAGGGACTTTCGGGAATCCGCGCCGCGCGGAAACGATTCGAGCGCGTCGGGGTGCGGGACAAGGACCCGTTCTTCAATACGGAGCTCACGAGCACGCTCGAACTCGACTTCATGCTCGAGCTCGCGGAGGTCGTCGCGATGGCGGCGCTGAACCGCAAGGAATCCCGCGGCGCGCACTCCCGGACGGACTTCCCGAAGCGCGACGATGCGAATTTCCTCTACCACTCGATGGCGATCCGAACCGGTGAGGGCCCGCGGCTCGAGAGTCGGGCCGTGACGATCACGAAGTGGCAGCCCGCCGCGAGGGTGTACTGATGGCCGAGAAGACGATCCAACTTCGCGTGATGCGGTACCGCCCCGAGCGATCCGACGATCCGTTCTACCAGGTGTACACGATTCCGTACCGGGACGACATGGTCGTCCTCGACGCATTGAACTACATCAAGGACCACGTGGACCCGACCCTCACGTATCGATGGTCGTGCCGGATGGGGATTTGCGGATCGTGCGGGGCGAACATCGAGGGGACGCCGAAGCTCACGTGCTCCGTCTTCCTCCGGGACCTCCGGCGGCAGCCCGTCACGATCGAGCCGCTCGCGAACTTTCCGATCCTAAAGGACCTCATCGTCGACATCGAGGACTTCATGGACAAGCTCTTGCGCGTAAAGCCCTACATCATCCGGGAGAAGGAGAAGCCCCTTGAGCGAGGCGAATACCGCCAGACGCAGGAGGAGGTTGACATGTTCCGTCAGCAGAGCCTCTGCATCAACTGCATGCTCTGCTACTCGGCGTGCCCCGTGTACGGCCACGATGACCGGTTCCTCGGCCCCGCGGCTTCCGCCCTCGCGTACCGATATCTTCAGGATTCCCGCGATGAGGGAGGCGATGCGCGGATCGCAGCGATCGCCTCGACGCACGGGATCTGGCAGTGCACGTTCGTCGGGGAGTGCAGCGTCGTGTGCCCGAAGGACGTCGACCCCGCGGGTGCGATCCAGCAGCTCAAGGCGATGGCGGCGACGAAGCTGATGAAGTCGATGCTCCTCCCGCTCGCGTCGAGGTGAGGCCGTGGCCACGGAAACCGCTCGGAAACCCTACGTCCGCCACCGGTCCGCGATGTGGTGGACGAAGAACCCGCGTTACTTCCTCTTCCAAATCCGCGAGCTGTCCGCGGTGTTCGTCGCCCTCTACGCCTTTCTCGTCCTCTACCAGCTGTGGGTCCTCCGCCAGGGCGCGGAGAGCTACCGCGCGTTCCTCGACCTCTGGTTTTCCGGGCCGATGGTCCTCCTGGGCCTCGCGATCCTCGGCTTCACGGTCCTCCACGCCGTGACATGGTTCCTCCTCACGCCGAAGGTCCTTGCGGCCCGGCTCGCCCGGAGTCCCGCGTCGAGCGCCCTCGTCTTCGTCGTCATGCTCGCGGTGTGGATTGCCGTCTCGTACGTGGTCGTCGCGTTCCTGTACGCGCCACCCGCACCCGTGCCTCCCGGAGGTCACTGATGGGCGCGCCCGCGGACGAGGTGGACCGAATCACCCCTGTGTTCTGGGGGCTCTTCTCCCTCGGCGGATTCGTCGTCGCGATCCTCCTCCCGATCTTCATCGTGATGAACAGCCTCGCGTATGCGTTCGCGTTCGTCTCTGCGGACACGATCACCTATCGCGGGATGCTCGCATGGATCGCGAGCCCGATCACGAAGCTCTTCCTCGTCGTCGTCGTGGGCGGGTCCCTGTTTCATGCGATGCACCGGATCAAGTACATCCTGTACGACTTCGGGGCGGCCCGTCACAAGAACGTGATCGAGCCACTCGTCTATGGAATCGCGGTCGTCGGGACCGTCGCCGCTCTGTTCCTCGCGTTTTCGTTCCCGTAATCACGGGAGGACCGTGTACACGAGGTCCTTCTCCCGGACCCGGTCCTTCACCTTGATCCCGACGCTTTGACCCCTCGTCGCGTGCGTGACGACCTGCTGCTCAATCTGCATCGAGTCGACGACCTGCGTGAGGTTCGTCGTCGGTCCCTGGATCTGAATCGTGTCTCCGACCTTCAGGTCGGCATCCGTGAGATTGATCGCGGCAACGCCGATTTTCGAGAAGTAATGGAACACGTGCCCGAGTTTCCGCCGCTCCACTGAACCACCTAGAGGTTCATGCCCCGCGCGGACGATAAAGATTGCCCGTCATGGTGCGACCGCGTCCGTTCCATGACTGGGATTCTGTTGGAATTTGGACCGCGAGCAAAAGTTTAAACCCGCCCAACCTCTCCGGTCGGCCTGGGGGACCAACCGTCCATGGTGATGCCGCTCAACGTTTTGGAAAAGTCTGTCAATAAGCGCGTCCAGCTCCTCCTCAAGGACAACCGCCTCCTCGAGGGCAAGCTCGTCGGATACGACGACTACATGAACATGGTCCTCGAGGACACGGAGGAAACGAGGGACGAGCAAGTCCGGCGGATCGGCACGGTCGTGCTCCGCGGGAACAACGTCGTCGCGATCATTCCTCGTTGAATCGTCCCCGCAAACTCCATATCCGCCCCGCCATTTGCTTCGGTCGATGCAGGCGGTCATTATCGCGGGAGGCTTGGGCACGCGCCTGCGCCCCCTAACCCTCAATCGCCCGAAGGCGCTCGTCCCGCTCCTGAACCAACCCCAGATCCTTCACATTCTCGACCGCCTTCCCCCCGCCGTCGACGAGGTCTTCATCCCGGTCAATTACATGTATGACCAGGTCCGCGACTTCTTTCACGAACGCGAAACGGGTCGCTCCGTGACCGTCGTCGAGGAGAGGGAGCCCCTCGGGACCGCGGGGGCCGTGAAGAACATCGGCGACGCGATTGCGGGCACGTTTGCGGTGTACAACGGCGACGTGATCGACTCCCTCGACTTCGGGGCGCTCCTGAAGTTCCACCGCAAGCGGCGTGCGATGGCGACCGTCGCGCTGTACGAGGTCCCGGACCCGAGCGCGTTTGGCGTCGTCGCGATGGACGGTGACCGGATCACGCGGTTCGTCGAGAAGCCGCAGGAGGGCGAGGCCCCGTCGCGGCTCATCAACGCGGGGCGATACATATTCGAGCCCGAGATCCTCGACGCGACGGAGGGCGGGCGGTTCGTCTCCATGGAACGAGAGGTGTTCCCGGTCCTTGCCGCGAAGGGCCGCCTCTTCGGATTCCCGTTCGAGGGCCGGTGGAGCGATGTGGGGACCCTCGAGGGCTACCTCGCCGCGACGTCGATCCTCTTGGCGAGCGGGGGGGCAGCCGTCGACGCGGGGGCGAACGTCGCCCGGGCGCGCCTCGACGGCGCGGTCCTCATTGCTCCGGGATGTGCCGTGGCGGGCCGGATCGGACCCGATGTCGTCCTCGGGGCGCGGTGCCGCATCGAGGACGCCGTGATCGAGCGGTCCGTCCTCTTCGACGCGGTCCAGGTCGAGGCGGGTGCCACGGTGCGACGCTCGATCATCGGAGAGGATTCCACGATCGGGCCCGGCACCACGGTGGAGAACTCGATCATTGGCGACGGCGTGCGCGTGAGGAAGGGCCGCCGCGTGATCGGGGAGCGGATGGCGGGATGAAGCGCCTCTTCGGGACGAACGGGATCCGGGGCGTCGTCGGGACGGACATGACCGTCGACCTCGCGCTCGGGGTCGGCAAGGCGATCGGGTCATACTTCGGATCCGGTCCGATCGCGATCGGTCGGGACACGCGGACGAGTGGGCCGATGCTTCGAGACGCCCTCGTCGCGGGGCTACTCGCGACGGGGCACGACGTCGTCGACGCGGGCGTCCTCCCGTCCCCGGCCCTCCAGTACTTCGTCCGAACCGGGCAGTTCGTGGGCGGCGTGATCGTGACGGCCTCCCACAACCCCGCCGAGTTCAACGGGATCAAGGTCGTCGATTCCCAGGGAATGGAACTCTCCCGTCCTGAGGAGGAAGCGATCGAATCCCGTTACTTCGAAGGCACGTTCACACTAGCGGATTGGCAGACGACGGGCCATGTGACGGTTGACGAAACCGCGGTCGAGCGGTACGTTACCGGCATCCTCTCCCACGTCGACGTCGGAGCGATCCGGGCCCGGCGGTTCCGCGTCGTCCTCGATAGCGGGAACGGGGCCGCATGCATGACCTCGCCTCTCCTCCTCGAGCGGCTCGGCGCGGAGGTCGTTTCCCTGAACGGCCATCCCGACGGCCGGTTTCCCGGACGGCCTCCGGAACCCGTGCGGGAGAACCTCTCGGCCCTCATGCGCCAGGTCCGCGAGTCGAAGGCGCACCTCGGCGTGGCCCATGACGGGGACGCGGATCGCGCGATCTTCGTCGACGACCGGGGCGAATTCGTATTCGGCGACCGGAGCCTCGCGCTCATCGCCCGTGATGTCGTCTCCCGGGGAGGCGGCGTCGTCGTGACCCCCGTGAGCTCGTCGCAGTGCCTCGAGGACGTCGTCCGCGCGGCGGGCGGAACGGTCCGCTTCACGAAGGTCGGTGCACCGGTCGTGGCCCGGGCGATGTACGAACTCGGCGCGACGTTTGGCGGGGAGGAGAACGGCGGGATCATCTTCCCGGAGCACCAGTTCTGCCGCGACGGCGCGATGGCGCTTGCAAAGATGCTCGAAGTCCTCGCTCGCGCGAACCGGCCCCTGTCCACGCTCTTATCCGAGCTGCCGTCGTACAGTCTCCACAAGACCTCCGTGCACTTCCCGCCGGAGGAGCGCGACGCGATCCTCGCCCGCCTCCGCACGCTCGCGGCGGGCCGACGGATCGACGATACGGACGGCGTGAAAGTGTACGCGGACGACGGCTGGTTCCTCGTCCGTCCCTCCGGAACGGAGGCGATTTTCCGGATCTTCGCGGAGTCGAAGACGGAGGAACGCGCGAAGGCCCTTGCGGCGGAGGGGGGGTCCCTCCTGCGGGCCGCGATGGCGCGCGACTAGGCGGGCAGAACCCCGGTCGGAGCCCAGAGCAGCACATACGCGATCACGCCGCCCACGCTCGTCGCGATGAGATTTACGGTTGTCTTGCCAATGTAGCCCCTCCGCTCCAGCGTCTCTCCGAGGAGGCTGTCGATCTGGCAGCCGATGAATCCGACCGCCACGGGGATTGCGAGGAGGGCGGCGTTCGCGGGGACTGTGACAACGAACCCGTACGCCGGCGGGTTTAACGCGAGGAAGACCCAGCCGAAGATCGCCGTGTACAGCGCCGCGGCGAGGGCACAGAGCTGACCGAGGACGGAGACGGCGCCGTTCGTGCCCGGCGGGACCTTCCGCCCGGTCACAAAGAGGTACGCGTTCGGGGAGAGCACGCCGATCTCGCTCGCGATGGTGTCTGCACCGGCGACCGCGAGGACGGAGATGTAGATGAGGCCGCTCAGAGAGCGAGGGAACCAAGGCGTTTCGAGGAACGCGAGGCCTGCGACGAATACGGGCGCGAGTCCGTTCGCGAGGACGTTCGAGGCCCGCCGCTCTCCGCGCCGACCCTCCTGGACACCGAGCGCCTCCTTGAGCGCGAACCGATATCGCGTTGCCGCGAAGCTCGAGAGGAGGAAGAACAGGAGCAGGAGGAGCCACGTGAAGTGGCCGAGCACGCCGATCAGGAGGCCCACCAGGAACGCCGCGAGGGAACCGTCCCACGTGAGGACGTTCTTCACGTACGCGAGCGCAGAGAGAACCCCGCACAGGAGCACGACAAGCGCGGTAATCTCGGGCGGGGGGAACGGCACGGGGCGTGGATTCCACCCTCCGGGTTAAATCTTTTCAGGACCCCGCGGAGAACGCGTCCAGGGACGCCTGGCCCGCGGCTTTGCGCCCCTCCGCGAACTTTACGAGCGCAGGCTCGACCCGGGCGGGGGAGAAGTCGAACTCGTCGCAGAGCATCGCCTTCGCGCCCAGGAGGTCGGGCTCCCGCCATGTGGGCAGGACCTGCGGGTCGACGCGCGGATGGAGGAAGATCTCGCGGACCTCGTCGAGGCCCTCGATCTCCACGCCGGCCTCCTTGAGAGCGGCCTCGACGTTCCCATGTTTTCGGATCGCCGCGAGGGCCTTCTTCGGGCCGATCCCGTGAACCCCTTCGTTGAAATCCGTCCCGATGAGGATTCCGATGTCGACGAGCTGTTCATGCCGGACGTTGAGGCTTTGGAGGACGCGGTCCAACCGGATCTCCTCGGGCTCGACATCGACGAACACGCGCTTGCCGGGCAGTTTCCGCTTGCCCGTGATCGCGAGGTTCTTCACGAGCACAGGAGCACCGAACAGGAGCGCGTCGTAGTCCTGGGAAACGACGCCCCATGCGCTTCCTGTACGTGCCATCGTGCTCGCCTGCGCCTCCCCTTCCGCGGGCGCCTGGACCCAAGGGATGCCCAGGAAGTCAAGGAGACGCTGGCTCTGCTCAGTCATCTCGCGCGTGAGGCGCGAGGTCTGCATCGCCTTTGTCCGCGCCCGCTCGAGGTCACCGACTTCGACCGCCTCCCGCCATTCCTGTTCTGCGCGGCGCTTCACCTCGACGCGGGCCTCAATCGTCCGGGCCTTCCTCCGGGGCGGCACGCCATCGAACACGAAAACGGGCCGGATCCCGGCGGCGACGAAGTTGCTGGTGCGGTAGACGAGGCCACTCAGGTGCGACGTTACGCGACCCTGATGGTCCTGGAGAGGCGTGCCATCCGGTTGGCGGATAATCGCGAGAAACTGGTACAGCGTGTTGAATGCATCGATTGCGAGAACCTTGCCACGGAAATCCTCGAGGATTCGAGGGGTCGGCGTGACGAGACCGGAGAGGTCGACGCCCATCGCGCGGGCCACAGCCCGCGTCGCCATGAACCTTTCCTTACGTCTCAGCGGCCTTTACGGAGACGAGGAAGTTTTCTTCGCCAAGGGTCGCCTCGACGATGTACCCGTCGGCGATCTGCTCGTCCGCGAACAACACGTCCCGCGAGTTCGTCTCCCGCGAGATAAAGTCCCGCCAACTCTTGAGGAGCTTCACGGACTTCTCGCTCGCGCGGATCCGAGTGTCGATCCCGGCCTCATTCGCGAGCTTGAGGTCCTTCCGGATGTCCTTGATGATGATCACGATCTCCTTCGCGTACCCCTCGCCGAGGATGTCCGGCGTCAGCTCCGTGTCGAGATAGACAATCCCGTCCTGGTATGGCTCCTCGATCACGTGGTCCGGGAGCCCCTCCGTGAACATGACCATCTTCGGATCGATCCGGACGCGCTGGCCGTCGATCCCGACGACGTACTCGTCCTTCGCGAGTCCCGCCCTGATCTTCCACGGGTCTTGGGATTTCAAGAGGATCTCGATCTTCCGCGCCCACAGCTTGTACGCGGCGCTTACGGCCTCCCGGTCGATCTGGACCTGGACTTTCATTCCCCGCCAGACGTCGTTCGGGGGAACGACGTCGAGCTCCTTTGTGTACGTCTGCGCGACGATGAGCTTGCGGAACGCCTGAATCGCGTCGTACGCGATCTGCGTCTTCGCCTTCACGGCGAACCGTTTCACGGGCCAGTACCGCTCGATTCCCGCGCGCGCCTTCGCGACCGTCGCAGCCTCGAGCGTCCTCCGGACGATCTCGACGTAGTTGGCGAGCTGCTCGTCCGTGACGTCGATTATCCCGCTCGCGCGGCCCGCGTCGGCGGCCTCGCGGACCTGGCGTGCGATTTCCATCGTCGGCATTGCAACGGCCTGCGCGACGTAGTCGACGATTGTGACGGCCTTCCCGTACGCTTCGGCCATGAGACCTCGGGCCCATGCGAGGAAGTCCTGCCCGCCCTCGCCGGTCAGGCTGCCCTGATCCGCCATCCGGACCGCGGTGGACATCTCGCTTTCCGTCAACGGACCGAGGTCCGCACCCTCCGCCTCCGAGGCGAACACGAGTTTCCGGACGACGGTCGACAGGCCCTCGAGCCCCGCCATGCTCCCGTTCCAGTTCGCGAGGCGGTGGCCGAACTCGTCCTCGATCTGCTTCAGGACCTCGATGAGATATAGCGGGAGGGCACGAGGCTCCTCGCCCTTCACGACCGCGACAAGAAACTCATTGGGTCCGGGCTCGATGAGGACCGTCACCCCTTCGACCGTGACGCGCTTGAGGCCGGTCTCCATCCCCTCGATCGGGAGCTCGTCACGAATCGCGTCGAGGAGCCTCTCGACGTCCGCCCGGGCCGCGTCATCCCGGAACTCTCGCCGTTCATGCGCGAGGAGGAGCGTGTTCCGGTGGAACGCGATCGCGTCCGTCACGGGGTACGTTCCGGGCTCTTCGACCTGAATCTCCTTGCTGTCCGTGACCTCGAATCGGTTCTCGTCGAGGGGCCGACGATACGTGAGCTGGATATCGAACAGGGTCCCGCCGCTCGCCTTTGGGCGGACGCCGACATCCACGACCGTCCGCTCGTTCGGTTCAATCTTCGAGACCTTCGGGAGGCCCATCACGTCGAGCTCGCCGACAATCACGAACTCGAGATCTTTCGCGGCGAGGTTGCCCTTGTTTGCGACCTCGACCTGCACTCGATTCCAGGAACCCGCCTCGAGGCTGGTGAATGGGATTGAGAGGAACAGACGCGGGTACTTGTCCTTCAGTTGCTCCTGGACTCGGTCGCGGGCCTCCGTGCGGGCCTTGGCGACGAGGAGCTCGAGGTCCCTCGTATTCTCCGTCGTGATTGCGGTCTCTGCGAGCTCGAGGTACCGCTCCGCGTCGCCCGTGTCGATGCCGAGATCCTTCGCCTCGGCGATCGTATGGGCGATCGACTCGATGTCCCGCCCCGCCTGTTCGATAATCATCCGCTTCCGGTGGCGGTCCACGGACTCGAACGCCCGCCGCAGGTACTCCTCGAGGCGCCGCGGGTCCTTTCGTTGGATCGCTTCCTCGATTCTCGTCAGGTACGTCTCCGCCTCCCGGACGTCGACCCCGAGGGCGCGCCCCTCCCGGATCGCGGACACGAGGGACGCGAGCTCCGTCTCGACCTTGTGGGTCTCGACCTGGGACTTCATCCGGGCGAGGGAGTCCCGCACGTTCTCCGCGATCTCCCGCACGCGTTCGAACTTCCCCGACGCGAGGAGGTTGTCCGCCTCACGGAGGAGCAGCTCCGCTTGGGACACGTCGGCCCCGAGCCCGCGGAGCTCTTCGACTGCCCCGCGGGTGCTCCCGAGGAGCTCTGCAATCCGCGACTCCACGCGGTTCTCCGCGATCGCGGCCTTCTCCTTCGCCTGGTTGATGAACGCCCATGCCGCGTCGAGGTCCCTTTCGAGGTTCTTCGTCGCCTCTCTGAGAAGCGTCTCGACCTCCGTCACGTCCGCGCCGCTCTGGCGGGCGATTTCGAGGGACCGCGCCATCTCCGTGACGGGGCTCTCCGCGAGCGCCCCGACCTCCTCAGCGGTGACCTTCGTGACGAGAATCAGTTTCCGGATGATCTCCTCGACGCCCGCGACCTCGTGGAGCATTCCCGTCCACCGATTGAGGACGCTACCATAGCCGTCCTCGACTTGTTTGAGGGCCTCGATCATGTATAGGGGGAGGAGGTTCGGCTCGCTGCCGAGCAGGACGCAGGCGAGGAACGTGTGGGACGACCGCTCGATGAGGATCTTCGAGTCCCCGAAGTCGAGCCGCTTCAGGCCGACGCGGGTCCGTTGCCTGAACGAGTCCTTGACGAAGTCTTGCACGACGGTGAGCATGCCGGAGAAGATGTCCTCGTCGATCTGCTCGCGGAACTTCCGGGACTCGTGCGCGATGAGGCGGCCGTCCGCGTGAATCAGAAAGACGTCCTCGACGAGGTACGTCCCCGGCGGGTCCACGTGGACCTTCTCGACGTTCTTCGCCTCGTACCGGTTCTCATCGAAGTATCGCTGGTAGAATACCTCGACCTCCATCGGGACGTCCCCTTCTGCCTTCGGGCGCACGCCGACTTCGACGATGGCCTTCTCGTCGACGCCGATCTCCGGGATTGGGCGGAGGCCTTTCACTTCCACGTCGCCCGTGATCTTGATGGCGACGTTCCGCGCGGCGAGCGTCCCTTTGTTCTCAATCTCGAGCGTGTACCGGTTCCACACGTTCGCCTGGAGGCCGTTGCCTGGGAGATGGAGGGTGAGGTTCGGGTATCGGTTCTTGATGAAGTTCTGGACCTGGACGCCCGTCGTGACTTCCGCTTCCTTGATGAGCAGATCCGCGGTCTCCACGTCGTTCCGTAGGAGTGCCTCCTCGGCCTCGTTCACGATCTTTTCCGCCTCAAGGACGTTTGCGCCGACCTTCCTAGCGCTCGCGATGGTCGCCATGATTCCCCGGAGCCGCGCTCCGTGGCGGTCCGCGAAGTGGCGCGACCGGGCTTCCCCGAGTCGGGTCCTCGCGTCGGTGATCAGCCGGGTGAGCGAATCGAAATCCTGCTGCTCCACGGCTCGGTTCGCCTGATGGAGGAGGTCACGGACTTCGGGAATCTCCATCCCAAGGTTCTCGGCTTCGTTCGCGAGGTTGTGGAGTGCATCGATTTCCTCTGTGGCCTTTGCGAGCTGCGCGGCGCGCTGCGACTCGATGACCCGGTCCTCAACTTCCTTGCGCAAACTCTCGACAGTGTCGATGTCGCCCGCCTCCGCCGCTGCGAGCGCTCGCCGCTCGATCTCATCGATGTCCGAAGTGTCGAGTCCGGGGGCTTCCCCGCGCTCCACGGTCGTCCGCAGCTCCGCGAGACGCTCGAGAACCCGTTTTCGCCGTGCCGTGGCGAGGGACCCCTCGATCCGGTTCGCGTACGTCTCGAGCCGATCGAACCGACCTTCACGCGCATCCTCTTCTGCCTCCTTGAGGAGCTCCGCAATGGACCGCACGTCTGCCCCGAGCTTCTCGTTCGCCTCGAGCTCCGTCCGGAGATCCTTCAGTCGATGTTCGAGGGTCGCGAGGGCTCGCTGGCGTCGCGCGTCTTGGATGATGTCTTCGATGACCTTCTTGTACTCGATCGCCTCGACGTATCGCTGGTCCTTGATCGCGTCAAAGGCGTTCGCGAGCACGTTCTCTGCCCGCGTGACCTCGAAGTCGTCCGCCTTCGCGGCCTTGATTGCCTGCGCCGCGATGGCGACGAGGTCATTCGCAGCGGCCTTGAGGCCCTCGCCCACGGACTCGACGTCCGGTGTGACTTTCGCCAGCTCCTGATGGGCGGCGTCGTAGCGGCCCGCTTGGAGCTCTTGTTCAGCGCGGGACACGAGGTCCTTCGCACCGACGATCTCGATGTCCGCGCGGGCGAGGTCGTCGACAAGCTTCCGAACATGCTCGATTGCCGTGCGGGCCGCGTCCTTGCGGTCCGCCTCCTCCCGCACCTTCGCCTCCTGGCGCTCGGCAATCAGGCCCTCTGCCTTCTGCCCTGCGACCCGCGCGAATTCCACGGCGTCATCGTATCGAGCTTTCTCGTAGTATGCATCCGCGTTCACGAGGATGCCGGAGGCCTCCGCGATGTCAAGGCCGAGGCCTTTCGCCTTGTCGATCCGCTCGCGGGCCCCCCCGATGATTTCCTTCGCGGCGGCGATGAGCTCCGCCTTCAGAACCCGCCCGGTTTCCTCGAGACCTTCAAGGATCCCTTCGACTTCGTCGAAGTCCCGCCTCTCGATCGCCCGCTCTGCCTGTTGCAGGATGTCGTCAGCTCCCTGGATGTCGATGTCCGCCCGGTGGAGCTCGTCGAGGAGACTCTTGACCCGCAGGAACCGTTCCGTCGCGCGCTTCGCCCGCTCGACGGCGCGGCGCTGCTCCTCCGCCGTTCGGACTTTCCGTCCATCGGCAATCGCGCTCTCGATGGACTGGACCGCCTCGAGGACAACCGCATACCGATCGTTCGCGAGGGCCTTCTCCGCCCGTGCGAGCCGGTCTTCGGCGTCCCCCATCGGGAGCCCCTGAACCTTCGCGTCCTGAATCATCTTGCGGACCGTGTCGAGCCCGCCCTCCGCGCTGCTTCGCATCCCAGTCAAGAGGCTCTTCGTGATGTTCTCCGCGGCGGCGATGTGCGCCTCTGCTTCCCCGAACCTGTCCCCATCGAGCGCGCGCTGCGCGTCATCGAGCGCATCGCGGCCCGCCGTCACATCCACGAAGTCGCTCTCGATCGCGTCGACGGCGGTGCGGGCGATATCGATGCGGGCCTTGAGGGGCTGCGTCCGCTCCTCGACCTGCCGCTTCGTTTCCGCCTGTTCGCGCGCAAGTTCCTCCCGATGGCGCTCCACGAGCTTTTCGATACGGGAGAGCGCGATGCGCCCAAACTCGAGGGCCTCATAGTACTTGCCCTCCGCAAAGGATTCCTGCGCGTTCATGAGGATTCGAACCGCATCGGGGACGGGGAGTCGCGCGGCGGCCGCCGCGTCAATCGCGGCCTGCGCTCTGTCCAGCATCTCCTGCGACGAAGTCCGGAGCGCTTCCTGGAGGCTGTGGACGACCTCGTCGATCTCCTCAAGGATTTGGCGGGCCTCCTTGAACCGGCCCCCGTCCGTCGCCTCGCGCGCCGCGACGATCCGGTCCTCCGCACCCGCGACTTCGATGTCCGCGCGGCGGAGTTCCAAGAGACTCTCCCGCATCCGCGCGGCCTCCGTGGATAGGGCCTTGATCTGCTCGATGTCCCGGACCTGGAGCCGCTCCTCGATGAGCTTCGAGACGTCCACGCTCCGTCCGTTCGCAAGCGCGTCCTCGACTTCCTGGAGGAGTTCCCGCGCCTTCATTCCGTCCACACGTCCGTCGCCGGCCCGCGTGACGATCGTCTCGACCGTCATTCGCACGACCTCCCGGTAACGGGCCTCCCGCGCATGCTCCGCGGCGCGTCGGGCGAGGGCCACGAACCGCTTGGCGGCCGCGAGATCCTTCGCCTTCACCGCCTGCTCCGCGTCTTTCGCATGGATATCAAACTCCGTCGCGTCCGCGCCAATCTTGCGGAGGTCTTCCGAGTCGTAGGAGAGGGAAGCGAGGCTCTCCGACAGGCGTCGGAGCTGCGCGGCCTCCCGCGCGAGTTCCATCGCCTCCGCGGCGAGGGCCCGAACCCGCAGATAGTCGCGTGCGTCGAGAGCGGCCCTCGCGGCGTCGAGCCGCAGGAACGCGTCGGCGACGTCCGTCTTCCGGCGCTCCTCCTTTCGAATCTCTCGCTCCGCGTTTCGAATCGGGACCTCGGCCTGCGCGAATCGCTTCGCCTCCCGCATCGCGATCTGCGCCAGCTGGACGTGCTTCTGGACGTCCGCGTACACGCCCTTCAAAAGGGCATGCCGGGCCTGTCCGAGGATCTTCCGGGCCTCCGTGAGGTCCGCGCCGATCTTCCGGGCAGCGTCCGCGTCCGCCTGGGCCTTGAGGAGATACGCCTCCGCGCGGCTGTACTTCCGCGCGTCGTCCGCCCTCTCGATTGCCGTCGCGATGTGCTTCCGCGCTTCCCCGGTCGCACCGATCGCCGAGGCTTTCCGGGCCTTTCCGAGCGCCTCTTCCGCGCGCTCGACGTCCCCTCCGCGCTCCTTCGCGTGGACGACACGGCTGGAGGCCTTGTCGATGAGGGACTGGAGCCTCTTCTCTCGCCGAACTTCGAGGGCCTTCATCGACGCCTTGCCAAGGATCTTCTCCGCGTCGTCCAGTGCACCGGCAGCCGTCGCGTCCCGCGCGAGTTTGAGATTCCTTTCGAACGCGAGAGTGTCGACGCCGACGTCGCGGGCTTCCTTCAGACGGATTTCCGCGCGAGCGATCTCCGCCTCGACGCGGCTTCTCCGGTGCGCGATCAACGTCGCGCGCCTCGCAGCTCGGCCGAGGTTGGCGGCCCGCCCGAAGTTCGACCCCTCGACGGCCCGTTCCGCGGCCTCCAGGAGGCCCTTCGCGGTGGAAACGTCAATCCCCTTCGCCTCTTCCGGTCCCAACGCCCGGAGGGCCGATTCGATCGCAGTCCGCGCTTGCCGGGGGGTCGCGGACGCCTTCGGGGCTTGGCCGGTGTGGGTTCCGCAGGCGTCGCACACGTTGGCGCCCTCGGCGAGCGGATTCTCGCACACCCCGCAAGTCGGCATGGGACCTCTTCGAACGTGAACTCGTGACGAATGAAGTGCCGCTCATTGCGAAAGTATCTGTATAAGCGTTATGGCGGCGTTATCGGGGTCGATACCGACATGGCATATTTCGGCGGCCGCGAATCGCGCGAAAAAGGTTAATGCGGATGCGCGCCTCCTACGGTCCGTGGGACGCATTGCAGACGGCCTGCCGGGCGGTCGGATGATTGGCAAGGCCGTCGTCGACACGGAAGGGGTCGAAGTTGGCTACGTGGCGGGCGAGGACGCCCAGTTCCTTCGGATCGCGGAGGGCCCGGTCGGTTCCCTCTTCCTCGGGAGACGATTCATCGACCGGATCGAGGATCGCGTCGTGCTGAAAGGCGCTATTGAAGATCTGTTCCGGGGCCTCAACGTCGTCGACGCCTCGGGCGAGTTCGTGGGGATCGTGCGGGACACAGTCGAGACAGAGGATACGATGGACTCCCTCATCGTCGAGGACGAGGAGGGCGAGACGGTCGTCGTCGTCCTCGAGGACATCAAGATGATCGATGAGTTCATCGAGCTCGATGTGACGGCGGATGAGCTCTACGCGAATGCCGGCTGACCGCTTATTGCGCGTCTCAATCCGCTTCTTTCGGGGACAACATCGAGACGGCGAGGCCAATCCAGAGGAACACGCCGATCGCGACGAGGATCCCGCCCCAACCCGTCCACAGGCTCGCCACGAGAATGATCAAGGGGACGATGACCCCGTACATGAAAAACCAAATCGTCGGGTTCCCCGCCATGAGCGTACCATTCGAAAGCCGGATCCCCTATAAGGATTGCTTCGAGGCCCGTCCTAGCTTTCACCGATCGCGCACGGCCCGTTCGGCGACGTCGCGGATCGCGCGCAGGTTCTCCGCCACGTGGTGCGGGAAGATCCCGGACCCAGAGACGAGGATGTCCGCTCCCGCCTCTGCGACGGCCGGGGCCGTGTCGACCTTGATCCCGCCATCGACCTGGATCTCGACGGGGAGGCCCTCCACGTCGACGTAGTCCCGCGCTTGCCGGATCTTCGGGAGGACGTCCGCACGGAACGCCTGGCCCGGGAACCCGGGGTGGACCGTCATCACGAGGAGCATGTTGACCTCGCCGAGGAACGGCGTCGCCTTCTCGAATGGCGTTGCGGGATTCAGGACGAGGCCGGGTGACACCCCCGCATCGCGAATCGCGCGAATCGTCGCACGGACGTCGTGGTCGCTCTCCACATGAACCGTGAGGTCGTTTACTCCCGCGTCCGCGAAGGCCTTCACGAAGTTCTGCGGGTGGGTGACCATGAGGTGCGCGTCGAACGGCACCGACGTGGCGGGCCGGATCGATTTCACGAGGGCGGGTCCCATCGTGATGTTCGGGACGAAGTGGCCGTCCATCACGTCGATGTGAATCATGTCCGCGCCCGCCATGGCGGCCTCGCGGACCTGTTCATTCAGGCGCCCGAAGTCCGCAGAGAGGATCGACGGGGCGATCTTGATTCGGCGGACCATCGCCTGCGGAATAGCCTCGTCCGGAAAAAGGGTTCGCCGTGCTCCTGATTGCCTTGGATTTCGGTCAGCGCTCTGTCGCACCGTGCCGGACAAAGGTCTTAAGCCTCCGGAAATTTCCCGCACCAGCGGGGCGGGGGTCGGGCGGACGGTCGACATCAGCGACGCGAAAATACGGGAACTCGAAGCGAAGGCGCGCCTCCTGCGGCGGCACATTCTTAAGATGACGCACCAAGTGCAGAGCGGCCACCCGGGCGGCTCGATGAGCGCGTGCGACGTCGTGACGGCCCTGTACTTCCACATCCTTCGGGTCGATTCTGAGAGCCCGCGATGGCCGGATCGCGATCGATTCGTGATGTCGAAGGGCCACGCGTGCCCCGTCCTCTATGCGGCCCTCGCAGAGCGCGGGTTCTTCCCCGTCTCCGAGTTGATGACGTTCCGCCGGATCAACTCGCGGCTCCAGGGCCATCCGGAGTACGGCACGACGCCCGGCGTCGAAAACGCGGCGGGCGCAGAGGGTCAAGGGCTGAGTTTCAGCGTCGGTCTCGCGCTTGCAGCCCGGCTCGACCGGAAGGCGTGGCGGGTCTACTGCCTCATGGGCGACGGCGAACAGGACGTCGGCCAGACGTGGGAGGCCGCCCTCACGTCCGCGAAGTTCAACCTCGACAACCTCACGGCGATCATCGATCGGAACGGGATCCAGCAGGAAGGGCGGACAGAAGAGATCCTCCCGCTCGAGCCGCTCGCGGACAAGTGGAAGTCCTTTGGCTGGAACGTGCTGACGATCAACGGTCACGACATGCGACAGATCCTCCACGCGATCGACGAGGCGCACGCGCACAAGGGCCAGCCCACGGTCATCATCGCGAAGACGACGAAGGGGAGGGGCGTGTCGTTCATGGAGAACGTCGTGAAGTACCACGGCGCGGCGACGAGCGACGAGGAACTGCGGCTCGCGCTCGCGGAGCTCGGCGAGGTGCCCCCGTGACGTCCGTCGCACCGATCCCGTGGAAGATGGAGTCCCAGCGCTCTTACTTTGCGAAGGCGTTGATCGAGCTCGGCGAGAAGAACCCGAACGTCGTCGTCGTCGGCGGGGACACGACGGAGTCGATCAAGACGATGGACTTTGGGAAGAAGTTCCCCGACCGGCTCTTCAACGTCGGGATCACCGAGCAGAACATGATCTCCATCGCCGCGGGCTTCGCGGCGGCGGGGAAAATCGCGTTCGCCTCCACATATGCCGTGTTCGGCGTCGCGCACACGTACAACGTGATCCGCCAGAACGTCGCGTACACGAAACTGCCGATCAAGCTCTTCTGCAGCCACGCGGGATTGACGACAGGCCCGGACGGCGCGACGCACCAGCTGAACGAGGACATCGCTCTGATGCGCGGGCTGCCGAACATGACCGTGCTCGTACCCGCGGACGGGCCGCAAACGGCGAAGGCCGTGCATGCTGCGGTGGATTGGCCCGGCCCCGTCTACTGCCGCTTCTCTCGTACGAACTTCCCGACCGTCACGTCCGTCGAGGACCCGTTCGAGATTGGCCCCGCATACGTGATGCGGGACGGGTCCGACATCACGCTCGCCGCGTGCGGGATCATGGTGTCCCGGTGCCTCCAGGCCGCGGAGGAACTCGAGGCGGAGGGCGTGTCCGCGCGCGTGATCAACGTCTCGACAATCAAGCCGCTCGACACCGCGTCGCTCCTTCGAGCCGCGCGGGAGACGGGCGGATTCGTCAGCGCAGAAGAACACACCGTCGTCCATGGCCTGGGGTCCGCGATCGCAGCCGTCGTCGCGCAGGAACATCCGGTCCCGATGGAGTTCGTCGGTGTGCAGGACGTGTTCGGCGAGAGCGGGGAGGCGTTCGAGCTCATGGAGAAATATGGCCTCACCGCCGCGAAGGTCGTCGAGGCCGCGATGCGCGTGGTAGAGCGGAAGGGCCGCTAGCGCCCTCCGCGCTACTCGATGCAGCCTTTGTCGCTGAACCGCACGATCGTCACGAAGCCGGACGTATTCTCGTGGGTGAAGTCCAGGTCCCCGTCCTTCAGCTGCCACTTCTTGATTGAGGTGACCTGCGCGTGCTTCCAGGCGATCCCATTCGGGAGTTCGATGGACCCCTCGAACTCCTCGCCCGTCACGGGGTTCTTGATGTGGGTGCTACGGACCTCGCCGACGCCATCGACCTTGAAAAAGCTGTCATGGCCATCGTACACGAACTTGATCTTGGCGAGTTTCGTCGGGTGGGTATTCGCGAACGTTTTCGGGAAGATCTCGAACGCCCCTCCTCCGTGCTTTCCCGCCCAGATTTCCTCGATTGCATTCCGCTGCTCCGCCGTCGCGCCCGGGTCGACGTACAATGCGCCGGTCCCGTTCCCCTCGTGGATCGCCTTTGGCCACCAAGAGCCGATTGCGAACTTCACGCCGTCAAGGCGCACCTTGCCAAACTTCCCTTCCCGGATCCGGTATGCGTTTAACGCCTCGCAGTTTCCGTGGGTCGGGTATCCGTTGAAGTTGCACGGGCAACCGTAGTCGCAGTTGCAGCTCTGGATGAACTCTGCTTCAAAACCCCACTTGACGCCTGCCATGGACAGGGCCTCCCTTCGGGCCGACTGACCGGCCGTTACATAAGGGTTCTGGGGCAGCCGAAACCGTGGCGTGGAACCGCCCACGGTAGCGCGCCACCCCTGGTCGACGACTTCTAGGGGCCTTTGAAGGCGAACGGCGAATAAAAGCCGTTCTTCTCCGACATGTCCCAGCTGAATCCGTGATCGTGATAGCTCAGCCGCTTCGACTTGGCGACGATCACCTTCTGGTCTGGCACCGCGATGAAGGGGACGTTTGCGAGCGTGACGTCTTTGCCGCCTTGGCCCTGGAGTGCCTCAATCTCCATCTCGGCCACGTGCGGAATTCGCAGCCGCCGCCGCTTCCCCCGCACTTCGAGCTCGATTTTCGCGGTCCTGGCACCGAGCACCTTGCCGACGAATGGTCCCAGGGCCGCTGGCTCACCCCCGGCCTGACCGCCAAAGATCTTCCCGAGCGCGTCCTGCTGGTCAGCCGTAGCCCGCTCGTCGAGGTAGAGGGCGACGTCCCACTTCGTCTTCAGCATTGGTCCCGGGGAATGGACGGCGAGGGCCACGTTGAGCCCGCCAAGCGGCAACTTGCCATACTCCCCCTCGCTGATGCGCCACGCGAGGAGGAGTGTGCATTCGCCTGTCGTGGGCGCGCTCAAGAAGACGCACGGACACGCCACATCGCAATTGCACGCCTCGAAGTAGTCCCCCGAGATGTTCCATTTCACCGCCAGGAAAACCCCCGCTCGGCGGATACCCCGGGCTTATATAACGGTTCTCGGATGGTCGAACGAATGGCCGGAGAAACCTCCCGGGAACGTCCGGATCTTCTTCGTCAGCTCACGGTCCCCGTCGCCCTCGCGGTCGGCTCCGTCGTCGCGTTGGCTTGGTACGTGACGTGGTCCACATCCGATCTCGCGATGGCCCTCATGGCCCAATCCGTCTCGCTTGAAGGATCCGCGAGTCTCGTCCTGTTCTTCGCCCTTCTCGTCGTGATGATGATTGCGATGATGCTCCCCTCCGCGCTCCCGATGATTGTCACGTACCATGGGATCACGCGCCTCGAGGCGGGTCGGCCGGTGAAGCCCGGGGATGCCATCGCGACGGCCGCCTTCACCTCCGCGTACTTCGTCGTCTGGGGGGCTTTCGTCATCGTCGCTCTGCTTGGCCTTATGGCCCTGGGCGTTCTCGGTCCGCTCACGGGGGCCTTCGTCCTAGTCCCCGGTGCGACCCTCGTTGCCGCGGGCGTCTACCAAGTCACGCGCACGAAGGACGTGTGCCTTCGTCACTGTCAATCTCCAATGGGCTTCGTGATGACCCACTGGCGCT
>Ga0209619_10000227_pt1 | contig 37456 bp, 27 predicted proteins | sample Rifsed16ft3_FD_184011 | JGI IMG/M metagenome (GOLD analysis project Ga0209619, IMG submission 184011) | Soil microbial communities from Rifle, Colorado, USA - sediment 16ft 3 (version 2) | ecosystem: Environmental > Terrestrial > Deep subsurface > Rock core/Sediment | place: Rifle, Colorado... | reverse complement strand
TAACGTTATGTATTCTTTTTGGCATATCTACCTCCTTTCTTGGAGGTAGTATACCAAATATATTATATATGTACAGTTTATATAGAAGATGGACTAGCCACGAATGAACGAATCTGCGCGAATACAAATAAAGGAAAACTGGAGAATATTGGAGAAAAGGTAATTACTCAAAATTATGTTGTGTGAATACGTTTTACAGTACCCACCCCTAACCCCTCCCAAGAGGGGAATAGAGAAATCCCCTCTTGGGAGGGGTTAGGGGTGGGTAAAGTTGCATTGATAGACGTATTTGTTTTGATTCAACACAATTTTGAGTAATTACGAGAAAAGTAATCAAGCATAACTTTTATCTCCCTTTGATAATTTTAAAAAATAGTAATCTGCGTATATCTGTGAAAGTCTGCGTCCTAATTTAACGCTCAGGAATTTCAATCAGACACATAGTTTCCCCTCTAGAAAGAGGGGATAAAGGGGTGTGTGGGTATGCCTTTAACACACCCCCAAACCCCTCTTTTTAGAGGGGAGCTTAAAAGCTGCTGCCAAAAGCAGCCTGATTTAACTTTTAGAATTTAACCATGGAAAATATTTGGGCAATCATAACCAAACCTGATAACATCCCCATCGTCGGTTTAATAATTTTGTTGTTTTTCTTCACATTCATTACCTTTAAGCAGGCGTTTGAAAACGATAGACGGATAGAGCAGAAAAAGCATCAAAAAGGAGAATAGTATTTCGTGAACGACAAAATAGCCAAAGCCGATGACCACTGGTTCAGGGAAAATATAAATTGCCAGTATGCGTGCCCTGTCAATACACCTGCCATGAACTATATAGAACGTATCGTTGAGGGAAATTTTGACGCCTCTTTGCGTCTAAATTTCATGGCGAACCTTTTCCCGCATATACTTGGCAGGATATGCACTCATCCTTGCGAAACCGCATGCCGCCGCTGGGCAATTGACAAACTATTCCAAAAGAAAGATTATCAGATGCGGAATGGTTAGAGGATAAGGAACAATCGCGTGCCGTGGAGGCTCTGATTAAGAGATACGGTTGTTTCGGTTGTCACGAGATAAAAGGCATGGAAGGACTCGGCAAGATAGGAATCGAGTTATCAACCATTGGTTCCAAGCACGTACATCTCCTTGATTTTGGATTGTTAGAGAAGAAAATATTAGGCGAGGCAGGGCTTAAGCATTTCACCGAGAACATTGGAAAGGCACGGCAGGCATGGTTAAGGGCAAAGTTGCATGACCCCAGGCAGTTTGACGAAGGAAAGGGGATGATAAAGCTGGAAGAAGATGCTGGTGTGTATTTTCAGCTCTGGGAGGATAATGAGAAGTTAGGGCATAAGGCAGGCGAGACGGTGTTCCTGGATGAAAAACTGATACTGGATAAGAAAAGGGCGGTTGGGGGCGATATAGCGCCGTCAATAATTGCATATCATGTAGAGAATGAGGGTTTAATACCGGAAGAAGCAGGGGTATTCACACCACCGCTATTGTATGGGGAGGGTAAGAAGGCGCAGCCTGAATGGGCATTCGGGTTTTTAAGGGAACCCTTCGACCTGAGACCCTGGCTGAATATAAAAATGCCGTCATTTAGCTTGCCGAATGAAGAGGCCACCAGCCTCGCCGGGTTTTTCGCCATGAAAGAAGACGAAGAATATCCTTATGAGTATATAACCGAAACACAGAAGTGGTATATAGCGAGCAAAGAGGTAAAATCACCGGGCTATCTGTCATCGGCAAAGAGGCTATTTGAGTCCAAGGTCATCAACTGCATAGTATGCCATGTAAGAGGCGAAAAGATGCCTGAAGGCGACCCATCAGGCTGGGCGCCAGACCTCATGCTTGCCAAGAGGAGGCTCAAGCCAGACTGGATAAAGCGATGGCTGCTCGACCCGCAATCCATCCAACCCGGCACAAAGATGCCAAAGTTCTTCAGAGAGGGAGAGTTTCAGGATTATATACCGGGAACACCAGAAGAACAGACAGAGGCAATGAAGGATTATTTGATGAATCTGTGGGAATAGAGGTACTTATAGTATTGACGCGAAAATACCACTCACCCAAACCCTCTCCCCCAAGGGGCATAAGCGTTAACTTAAGAAAGAGCTATAGCATTTAAGAGTGAAATATCGAATGTAGAACAAGGAATATTGAATTTCGAAGGAAAAAAACTTAATAATTCGACATTTTTTGTTCGATATTCGATATTCAATATACGGTTAAATTGTAAAATAGTTATTCAGTGGATCAAACACGGACATTACAGGTTGCTGGTTTGTAATGCTTCGGTCTGAACATTGTCTTGTACCTGAACCCATGTCTCTCGTAATTCTTTTAAGATCTTTAAGGTAATATCAAAATTACCACGTTTGATCTCACGCATGCAGTAATCGTACAATCTAAATAAAGAGTTGGCAATTTCTGCATAATCAAAGTTGAGCGAGTCTATTAATTCTATAAGAACTGCACTGGCTTTAGATTCGTCTCTCCGATTACAAGCAGTAATCCCTGCATCATAAGCCTTGATGAGAAGTTGAACAGGGTTTAATGTCATAATTTCTTGCTCCAGATATGTATTGCTTATTTTTTTTGTGGCAATCATAGATTTCTTACTCCTTTTTTTTGAAAATGCTTATAAAATAAAACGTTTATACTTATCTATCCACAAACGTCCACAAATAGCGGCTGGTTACTGTTATGTTTTTTTAGATCATTTATGAAATGCCTATTTTCCTGAATCTTCTCTAGATTAAGCGTGATATCTTTCATGTACTCTTTAACTAAAGAAATGTTTTCTGCATCAAGAGTAACCGTGGTATTTAATACGTGTCTAATTTGTTGTAACAGTGTTTCTGTGTATGAATTTCCTACATTATTATCGGCAAAGTTGATATTTTCTTTAATAGAATCATAATATTTTTTCGATGACGTTATCCTGTCAATTAATAACCCCCTTTCATGAATTATTTTATCCATTCGGTCACTATCATAATTCTCTGTAAACATTTCTTTTAGCTCACAGGTACACTGGAGAAGTTCTTCGTGATACTTCATCTGTGCGATAAGAACTTCCGTTAAATGTTCAATATCATTTTTTTTATCAGTAATCACAGTTAATCACCTATTTAGTGTAGAGACGCACAGCAGTGCGTCTGTATTTAAACAAAAGAATTAAGTCATTATTTTATCCGCGCTTATCTGCGTTAATCTGTGTCCCATTGCAGAATTTAGGCGCCAGATTAATAATTTATAAGAGATGTAATCTGACTGCCTTGAAGTACAAGATTGTTTAAGAGGTCCTGCATTTTGTATAACTGCTGGCGATACTGATTTTCCTTTATTTTTAAACGTTCTTCCATACGGCTGATCCGGGTATTGATGTCAGTTATTTGTTTATTTATAGTGGTTTTTGTTTCATAAATGATGGAGCCTCTGGTGGAAGACGTGCTTTCTACAAAAGGTGTTAGAAGTGTCTGTATTTTATTTGCGATACCGTTTGTAGAATTGAACAGGTCTTCAACTGATTTGGAATTGGAAGTAATGACGCTATTAAATTTGGCAGTGTCGGATAAACTGGCCTTTAAACTACTATCAAAGGTAATCCCAATCTCATTAAGGTAATCAGGGTTTCCCGCGGTAAGTCCGGTTACCTGCCCAGATAGTTTTTCCAATAACTGGCTTCTTAAAGAGGTAAAGGTTGCATTTCCTGCAAGAGGTCCCCGTGTCTTTGTACTCGTATCAATACTGGATTTATTTTTGATGTATTCTATTGTAGAATTAAATTTATCGAGGAAACCGGTAATCTTTGATTGAATGGTGCTCGTGTCCTGTTTGACGGTTATCGTTGTGTGGGTGGTATCTGTGTAGTTTGTGACATTCGTATTTTTAAGGGTGTAGGTAGTGCCGTTTATTGTAAAGGTGTTAGCGCTTTTGCTTATTTCGTCATTCGAATCGGCGCTATTTATAGTGAAAAGCGCATTTGTTCCGGGGTTTGAGTATCCAAGCGTGAGTTTTAATCTGGTGTTTAAAAACCCGGACGTATCCTCGATATAAATTTTGTCTGTGCTCCCCGTGCCTTTAGATTTAATAACCATTTTATCTAAGGAGTTATCATAGTAAGCAGTCACGTTAGCCGTAGAACTATTTATCCTGGAGATAACGCTGTCTAATGAATCCGTGTCTGCATCCCATGTGATCGTTATGCCATTAATCTTGAAGCTGCCGGAATCAGTACTTAACAGCGCTGTATCGAAATTGGCCTTGTACAATAGTACGTTACTCTGAATTCCTGTATTATTGGTAGTATACGTACCTGTTGTTATCTTTGCCTGTGTAAAAAATCCGTTACCTGATGTATCCGGGGTTTCTGATATAACGAGGTTTGTGGATGTGCTCTTTTGTTCGATATAAAACTTATCTTCGGTGCTGTTATAATAGATATTTGCATTTGCAGTAACGTCACCGTTAACCGCATCCATGAATGCTTGCACCGTGCTGTAACTGGATAAAGTAAAAGGCTGGCCATTGATGGTTACTGTCCCGTCAGGAGTGCTTGCGAACCCTGCACTGGAGAAACTCTTTGACACATCAATTACCCCTGTACCTGGGGCTACCTTTGAGGTGCTTGTGGTAGAATATTTGGTATTTAATTTCGCTGTGCTTTGAGCGGTAGATCCCGTGGCTAATTGTTTAACGCGAATCTGATATGTGCCTGTTGCCGCATTGGCGCCTGCAGATACAGTTATTTTGGTTTCATCGCCAGAACTACTGGTCCTTGAGTTATATATGGAAGTTGTGCTGGTGCTGGCCAAATCTTTCGCTACGCTCAAGAGATCAGAAAGTTTTGTATTTAAATCAGTGTAAATGTTGAGACTGCCGTTAAGGCTGGTCTTCTTGGTATTTAGTGACGTCAACGGTCTTTGTTCCAGCGCCATGTATTGGTTAATTAGTGAGTTAAGACTGGAGCTTGAGTTGTATGCAGACGTGATTGACGCCATGTTTGTGATTCTCCGGAATAAAAAACGATTCAAGTTACGCACTTACAACAAAAACCGGGGATGGGTTTTATTACCCATCCCCGGCATGAAACCTCTTTTATCTAAAGAGAGTGAGTATCGACTGAGGTCCCGTATTTGCCTGAGAAAGCATTGCGCTGGCCGTTTGCTGCAATATCTGCAGTTTCGTTGCCTGCAATTGCTCGTATGCCATGTCGGCATCCTCAATACGGCTCCTGGCTGCCTCAGTATTTGTCTTGGCCACCGTCAAGCTTGTCTCCTGATAGGTCAACCTGTTCGTTACAGAACCTATGTAGCTCAATGCCTCTGATACGTCTGCGATAGCATTGTCTATCTTTGACATTAAACCCTGGGCATAGGCTGATGAGCTGACGCTGGTACTGCCTACCGTAACGTTCAAGCCGGTTGACTTATAGCTGCTGCTGCCGCTGGTAAAGCTTACGTTGGTGCTACTCAGCAGGTTGAAGACCAGGGTATCATTTGTAGAACTTGAACCTGCGCCGATTTGGAAATTAAAGGTTGAGTTAGTACCTTTCTTGAATATTGTGTTACCGTTCCACGTAGATTGTTCTACTTCGAGGTCTATCTGGTTATTTAATTTCTGAAGTTCTGCCTTTATGGCGTCACGCTCTGCTGATCCCAGCGAGTCATCGGCTGCCTGAGTAGCCTTTGTCTTCATCTGTGTCAAGATGTCCACAATGTTGTTTAGGTTACCTTCAGCAACTGCTATCAGGTTTTTGGCCGATCCGATGTTGTTTAACGCCTGACCAAGACCTTCCGCACGGGCATTAAACTTTTTGGCGATGGAGTAACCAGCCGCATCGTCAGCAGCTGTATTGATCCTTTTACCCGTAGCCAATCTCAATTGAGAGACGGACAACTTATTATTGACGTCACTCAATGACTTCAGTGCGTTTAACGCATTAATGTTGGTGTTAATTCTTGTGCTCATATTACTAACCTCCTTGTTAAAATGTTTTTCTCATATTCCATAATGAGAAGAAACAACCCATTTTAGTAAATTACAATTAACTTCAAGACTGGCCATGTCTTAAATTTTCTACGGTACCTGATATAATTATCGGCAGAAGTTTTAAGAAATTTAGCAAATATTTAAAAATATTATAATGGTTTAATGCTGTGGGGATGCAGGTTAATGATGTGGGTTCCTTCGCTTTTATCGTAAGTGTAATTAGCGGTTGGGCTTAACCTCTAGTTTTTCCTTTAAAGCTGCAAGATTTTGTAATGCTTGATTGCAGGCAGGGTCTAACTTTAGTACGCTCTGGAATCCTGTAATAGCTGATTCATATTTACCCAAACGAGCATAACAAGTCGCAATGTTAGCGATAACCTTTGCATCCACAGGACAGGTTTTAAGATATTTTTCTAACAGTTCAACGGCCATGTCAAATTCCTCTATTTCTATGCAGAGGTTTCCAAGATCGAGATATATGCTGCTATCTGAAGGGTTTGATTTTATAATATCATGAATGAATTTTATCGCATTTTGTTTGTCGCCTTTTTTACTTTTAATTTTTGCCATAAGGCATTTGAATCCTGTATGGTTTGGGTGAAAGGGCATTATTGCATTCAGTGTTTCTTCGGCGTCTTCAAGTTGTTTTGTTTGTATCAACAGGTTTATCAAATATATATATGCCGTTGTGTTTTTGCCGTCCATTTGGATAGATTGTTTAAATGCCCTGATTGCATCGATGGTTTTTTCTTGCATGACGTATACTTTTCCAAGCAAAAGGTACATTAAGTGATTGGCAATACCAAGTATTATGGCGTTATTAGATAAGTTTTCAGCATCATTAAGCCGATTCTGTGATATATACAAGTGCGCAAGGCTTAAGTAATATTGTGATTCCTTATTGTTCAGTTCTATGGCTTTCTTGTATGCTTTTTCCGCTTCTTTGATAAGTCCTATATTTTGGTAACACATGCCAATGTTGTTATACGCTTTGTCTTCAAATTCGTATGAGTCAACGATGTGCATATTAAAGGCAGGGTCATTGCGTTCCTTTTCCTTTGCAATAAGAAACCTCTTGAAATAATTTGCGGCGTTACTGAAATCTCCCTTTTTTAACAAGGCACATCCTAACAGGTATAAAGCGTCGAGATAATCTGGATTTTCCTTCAGCACGTCTGAGCATATTCTTTCAGCTTTATCGAGTTGTTCCGTATTGTATAGAGCATATGCAAGATCACTACATATTTTTTGTTTTTGATGTCTAATGGAAGGGTCAGTCTGGAATATTGGCATTGCCAATGCCTTTTCGCTTAATTCAATAACCTTATCAAAGTCCTCTTCATTTCTGTAATTTTGTATGAGATTTGTCAGTGCAAAAGTATCATGGGGATTTTCAGCGGTCTGCCGTCTCAATAGGTCGCCTGTTCTTTTATATTTCTTTTTCATTTCATCTTTAGATAGGTTATATCCGTAGTGGTACAACCGTATCTCTGAGGGAAGGATTACACCCTGGGTAATAAGTTGGTTGTGTACGATTCCTTCAAAGTGCGCCTTCCCCCGCCTGAATAATCGGGGGAAGTAGTGTTTTGATCTGCCATCTGGCGCATCACTATATATGGCAACAAACATAGCATTGCATGAATTGGTATGTAATAAATTATGTATCAAAGGGATGTCGCTTTGCTCGAGCGCCTCATCGGCATCGATTTGTAGAATCCAATCGCACGTTGCGTAACTCAGTGAGTGGTTTCGCGCTTCACTAAAACTGTTACGCCAGGGGTGGTAATATATTTTTGCGCCAAAGGATTGCGCTATTTCAACTGTCCTGTCTGTTGAGCCTGTGTCGACAACTATGATTTCATCCACAGCATTTTTAATACTCTGCAAACATTGAGCTAAAAACTTCTCTTCGTTCTTAACGATCATACATGCAGAGAGTGTGGGCCTGTCCCTGGATGTCTTAACCAGGGATCTGCCATTATTCGATACCGTTTGATGATTTGTAGTCGTCATCACTTCTTACCTCATCAATTAGTTTATATTTGATAAAGTTGATAATGCGCTTTGCAGCGTGTCCATCACCAAAAGGGTTTAAAGTATTACTCATCCGATCATACTCTTCTGTATTTTCTAATAAACGAGTTGTTTCTTCGATAATAGAGTGTGGATGCGTGCCTACTAATTTTGCACTTCCAGCCATTACGGCTTCAGGGCGTTCTGTTACCTTGCGAAGTATAAGGACGGGTTTATTTAAAGAGGGGGCTTCTTCCTGAATGCCTCCTGAATCTGTTAGAATGAGGTAGGAACGTTTCATTAAGTGAACAAAAGGCACATAGTCTAGCGGTTCAATTAGCAGGATATTTGAGCGGTTTCCCAGTATATCATGTACAGTACTCCTGACATTTGGATTAAGGTGTACCGGGTATATAAAGGTAACATCCGGGTATCGTTTTGCCAGCGTCAGGATGGCATTGCATATATCAGCTAACGGTTTCCCAAAGTTTTCTCGTCGGTGTGCTGTAATTAATATTATCTTGCCATTGATATTGTTTAACAAACCAGTGTCAAACTTGAAGTCGCGTACTGCTACGTCTAATAAGGCATCTATAACGGTATTCCCTGTTACACAAATGGAATCTTCGCTTACTCCTTCGCTGGATAAATTAGTTTTTGCCTTGTTAGTTGGCGCAAAATGGATATCGGCTATAACGCTTGTTAAACATCGGTTTATTTCTTCAGGGAAAGGATGGTATTTGTTACGGGAGCGTAAACCTGCCTCTACATGACCCACGGGTATTTGTTTGTAATACGCAGCCAGTGAAGCGGCAAAAACAGTGGTTGTGTCTCCTTGCACCAAAACTAAATCCGGTCGCTCTGTTTCATAAATCGATTCTATATTCTTTAATACTTTACATGTTATATCTGATAACCCTTGATTTGCGGTCATAATGTTCATGTCGTAATCAGGTTTAACAGCAAAAACATCCAGGATGCTGTCAAGCATCTGACGGTGTTGTGCCGTAACGACAACGACACTATTTAGTGTATTTGAATGATGCTGTAATTCTTTGATTACCGGGGCAAGTTTTATTGCCTCAGGGCGCGTGCCGAATACGGTCATTATTTTAAACATGTTTGTACCTTAGCGATTAAATTTTTACATCTGTCTGTGTACTTGTAATTTTCGTGTACCATTAAATGTCCCGTCCTGGCTATTTGTTCCCTTTCCTCATCGGCTTGAAGATAAAATAATATTTTCTCAGCCAAATCTTTAAAATCACGGAGTTTCCAGTATACAAGGTGTTTATTATCGATGTACATTGATGGCATTGAAATTTCTTCGGTCAGGGCAAATGTTCCAGCGCCCAAAATTTCATGAAGGCGTGTCTCCGTATTCAAGAGTTCTGTAAAATGCAGATTGATAAAAATCTTGCATTGGTTGATAAATAAATTAAGTTCTTCTCCATATACCTGTAAATAATTAACCGTTATTCCTTTTCGGAGAAGGAAATTGAGCATATCGATCCTTCGTGGAGAAAGTGTGCCTGTGAAACCAACGTCGTATAATTTGGGAATATTCAGTTTCCTATGTGCCTTTGGATTTACCCCGCTGTTGCTAAGCCAAAATACGTTCTTAGCGCCCAGGTTTTTAATCATTTCTAATGCAGTATAATCATGGTGGAAGACAATATCAAAGCTATTTAAATTATAGGTGAGTTCCATTGCCTTTTGCTTAGAAACTTCATCTGCCAGGGAGGAAGCTTGGTGAATTAATTCACCGTACCATAATACCGCAGGTTTAGGCAATTGTTTTATAACCTCGGGAGGAATACCATCTCCTTTCAGAACTATTGATATATCAGCATCATTCCTAATAGCCATTGTGGTTTCTCCCTTACGATGGTCGTATAGGTTTACATGGTGTCCCAGTTCTTTGAAGGCATTCAAGACATGATATTCCGCGCCCCATTTATTCCCAAAAGCGCCAATGAGGTTTATTCTTAGCTGATTATTTTGTATGTGCCGTGGCGAGTTTCTCTGGCATACCGAGAATTTACCTTGCTTTAAATGTACGTTTTCAAGATTTTGTATAGCCTCTGTGTAATTAGTATCCAGACTGATTGCCGTCTTGAAATGACTTTCAGCTTCTTCAATAAGTCCTTTCGAGAAATACAATACCCCAAGATTATTATAAGCATAGGCGCTTTGTGGTTCTAACTCGACAACCTTCTCAAAATGGCTTATTGCTGCATCCGTTTGGTTGATATTGGAATATATAACACCCAAATTGTAATAGGCGCTCGCAAAGGTTGTATCTGCTTCAATTGCCATCGTGTAGTACTTTATAGCGTCGTTATACCGGTTATTTTGTGTAAATTGCTCTGCAATGTTAAAAAAGTCCACTGCATGCTTTTTTAATTTATTGGAAAAATAGTCATGATTTTTCTTTACCCATTCCTGATATTGAGGAGATTTATTTCTGGCAACACCTCCATAATGCTCAATAATTGCAGGGGACTGGTAAATATTATGACCTTTGTTTCTTAAAGACAGACATATATCAATATCTTCCCATCCGTTAATATAGTTTTCATCGAAAAGACCCACTTCGAATAATGCCTGTCGTCTAAAAAGCATGCAGACGCCGCCAATGGCGTCTACATAATATGCCGTATTGATTTGTGGATAATCTTGTATTTGTTTGCCATGGAGAAAAGAATAGACTTTTCTGTAGCTATCTTTATCCCAAAAACAACCTGCCGTATCTATAACAGTAGTTCTGGCATTTAAGACGGTAGGACCTACTACGGCAATATTTTCATCTGATTCCAGGGTGTTTACCATTATTGATAGCCAATCTTTATGGACTAAGGTGTCTGAGTTCAAGGTCATTATGTAATCGCCCCTTGCAGCTTTAAAACCCTCGTTGTTTGCCTTTGCGAATCCAACATTCTTGGGTAAATTCAAGACACGATGTTTTGTTTTCGAAAGATAATCCAGAAACTCTGGTTCCGATGAGCCGTCATTAACAAGAATAATTTCATAGTTGGAGTAGGATGTGTTTTTTTCAATAGATTCTATACATTCATCCAGATACTTTCTTGTCACAGTTGGGATGACAATACTTACCAATTTTGTTTTCTTATTGGTATCGATAGCATTAGTGTTTGATGGAACAATGCGAGTTGAATTATTGTGATTATTCTTAAATATTTCTATAACTTTTCTATAGCTAATCTCATAGTCTTCTTGTGTATTGTAGGCTTGATTAAGCAAATGATTTACAATACGAAGATCAAATCGTCCCATGTTTGTTTGATGCAGTAATATCCAGCTTGCCCATGCGAGAAGGGAATCATTGTTGTAGATTTTGTAGGATAAGCCCATCGTCTTGATAAGATTCAGAATTTGTTGTAAATTTGGCAGCCCATACCTGATATGTTCTTCAAGGATTGGATGTTTTGTAATTGCATATATAGCCTTTTCCATTTCTGATACATAAGGCTCATCAAAAGGGCATGCAAGGATGACCTTTGATTTGGCGGTTCTGATAAGTTCCTTTACAAATTTAATTCTCTCACTATCCGGCACATGTTCAAGCGTATCGATAGACATCGTTATGTCAAAAGATGCATCCGCAAACGGGAGAGAAGTTCCACTGATATTGTTATATTGAGGGTTGATCACAGTAATTCTATGAGGTATGAAGAGTTTTATCTTGTCGTTGTTTGGGTCGCCTCCAACGTCTAAAATGCTGAGGTCTTCCCCTTCTATCAAGGACCCTACTTTAATCCACCTTCTAAAGGTATCCGGGTTTGTGCTATAAATGTCGCTAATCATTGGATTACTATTTTCTGGTTTGTTATTAGCATCAAAGATATGCTTTTTTTCCGCACCGTTTCCGTTTATCAAGACCTCTGGCAAATTTCCTTTGAATCTAACTGCGCGTCGGAAAACACTTGGAGAAACGGGATGCAAATCTTCTGTGGATTCAGTCCATTTGAGCCATTTGCTATGATACCACATATCCCGATCAAACTGGTGTGCATGGCCCCACGTGTGAATTTTGCGATACATTTCATCGTCTGTTGATACAAAGCTGCCGTGGTAACAAAGCGCATCTAAGAGGAAGTAATTCTTTGAATTTGGAGTTCTAGCCCGCGTAAACTTTACGTTGCGTTTGCAGTTAATAGCGACTTCCGGAAAGCTTATCACGGAAGAACCATTTTCACCTTCGAGGATATAATCGAAACTTTTCCAGAAAATGCACCAGGGAGTTTTGTAAAAATCATAATCAGGATTATTGGCAATTTGTTCAATCATCCTTGGATAATCGTTATACGTGTAAAACTCATCCGTGTCCTGGATAATCAGGTAATCCATACCGTCAAACTTCGCTTTATCGAGACAGGTATTTCTCTGATCTTCTTCCTTTTCCCAGATACCGCGAATCAGTTCAATTTTGTTGGCGTATTGAGAATTCAAGAGAATTGAAGGGTCCGCCGTATTCTTAAAGTTGTTTCGGGCATTTGGATTGTAAGTCCAGGGGAGTTCACTATAAGCCACATAAATCTTTTCCACAAATGGACCGCAGTTCTCAATCATTCTTAAAATCCATTTTTGTGAATCAAAAAGGAGTACATGTGCAGCAAATTTCTTATTTGTAATTTGATTCAAAATCAATACTCCTTATTTTAACGCCAGTCAACGAGTCCAGTTCCTGACCAATGTCCAAAAGAGGTTAAGTCTTTATTTGTTAAATCGATTACTCTTTGCTCTAATTGTGAATCAAAATCAGTCACTTGTGTGTTTTTGTTGAACAATGTTTATTACTTCATTCACTTCTTTGCTTAAGGTATTATAGTTATTAATGCTATTCCTTGCATTTATTTGCATTTTGTTGACTAACTCCGGATTTTTCATAAGATAATCCATTTTTAAAATCAGGTCATCCACGTCGACAATTTCTTCAGGAAAGGCGATGTTATCCTGTCTGGTGAGCTTATGGGCTACTTTAACGAGAAGACCATTGTGGCCATCCTGTACGAATTCATTCATAGGCGGCGCATCTGTCGCGATGGCCGGCAAGCCGCAGGCCATGCCTTCCAACAGGGGCAGCCCCAACCCCTCTAGTTTACTTGGGAAGAGGAGTATCCTGCCTTTGTGATAGAGACCAGGCGCCGGTACAGTTTCTACATGATACGTGATTCGAGAATTATTACGAACCATTTGCACAATTTGTGGAGGAAGTTTTTCGAGTTCTACCTGTGCGTGGATAAAGAGAGTAGCATCCGGGTTATATCGGGAAATTGTGTCAAAGGCAAGGATGACGGCAGGAGTCATCTTACGGTAGTTGATGCCCAGCCATCCTGCATTGTGAAAAAAGGTGGATTTTCCCCCGTTGCTGGTTAGTGGTTTAAAAAGTTCGGTATTGATTCCCCATCCAACGTAATAGGCATTGCAAAAGGCTTTGACCAGATTAAACGTTCTTTTCGTAGAACAAAGCACGGCATCGTACAAGGGCATGCGAGGTTTCCAGTCATCCTTGTAATAATCAAGGTACGTCATAACCTTGAGGCCTTTTCTCTTGCAGAAATCGACAAGCCCCCAGTCATACTCTTCATTGAAAACGATGATGTCGATGGTGTTTTCGTCTATCCATTTATTAATTACTTCATGTGGAATATCGTAATCATGAAAAATGTTTAGATTGGGGACTGCCCACATTCCACTCGTTTCCAATCTTGGGCGGTCATATAAGTTTCCTGACCTTGCAAAGACAAAGGTGTTATATTCAGTTGCAATGACGTCACGAAGAGTTTTTGTAACGTAGGATTGACCCCGTTCAAACCAAAGGCTTACAAAGCCAATATTCATGTGTTTTTTTTGATGGATTTGGGCAGGCGTTTCCACTGAAGTGTAATGGGGGGGTTTCCCGAGTAATTTGTATGCCATTTCAAGATTTTGTTGTGCCTCTTTATAAGAAGTATCGATCGACAATGCCTTTTCAAAGCAAACGCTGGCGTCGTTGTGCATATTCTTTTTGAAGTACAAAACGCCCAAATTATTATATGTAGATGCGTCTTCATTATTCAATCTAATGGCTTCTTTCAGAGTGGAAATGGCAGCATCTATTTGACTGGTGTGCGCATATATAAGGGCAAGATCATAGTATGCATTAAAGAAAGATGGATCAAGTTCAATAACCTTCTTATAAGCATCAATCGCCTCATGGTATATTCCATTCCGGAATAAATCCACTGCCTTGTTGAATAACGCCGTGGATGTTTTCAGGGTTTCTGTTTCTATTGAAGAAAGATTATTGGCTGTAGAGGTCGGCATATATATCTTCCATTTCATATTCGGTAAAATTCGAGTTAAGGACATGGAGTTTATTAATTGTTTCCGTAACCTTTTCGGTATTGACAATTCCTTCGTAACACTTTAACAGATATTCATATATTACAATCTTAGACTTATTGGAAACAAAAGGATGAACTTGAAGAGACTCCTGGAGTTTTTCTATAGCGTCTTCGTACTTTTTCTGCTTTAACAGGGACAGAGAGAGATACAGGTATTCCTTTATGTGAATAGAGGGCCTGAGGTTTAGAGCGCGCATCAAATTAGCTTCTGCCTCTTGATAATTGGTTGATAATAGACAAGCGGTACCCTTGATAAAGTGTGAGACAGGATCATTTGGTCTAAAACTGAGAAGACGTGATGCCGGTTCTATAGCTTCTTGAGGGTTTTTAACACTGAGATCGAGGATTGTTTTTCTCAGTTGGTAAAATAGTTTCTCATTGTACGCATGTTCTGCATTTTCTTTGAGTCTGCGTAATCCATTTTCTGTATTACATTCAGAAACAACCCTTTTATAAATACCAAAAACCGTTTCAGCCATTTTTTCGCTGGTATAGTCCTTTAGTATTTCAGGTAACTTTCTATTACGAGGATCGTTAAATGCAGTCAGTACGGCTTTTTTGATGGACTCAGGGTCGTGCGGTTCGCAATAGTAAGCATATTCGCCCAAATAATCCTTAATCGTTCCCCAACCTGAGGCTACTACATTACACCCCATCCATCCTGCTTCAAGCGAAACTAAGCCTGGTACCTCATACCAGCTTGGCAGGGCGTGAACCTTTGCCGCTTTATATGCTGAAAAAAGCATCTCCCTGGTTACTCTACCGGTAAATATGGTCTTTCCCTTTCTTTTGAATTTTTTACATAACTCTTCGTATTCGGGTTGAGAGGTCTTGCTATTTACAAAGACGATGGGGATATCTTCATCCTTCAAGGCATATAACAGCATTAACTGGTTTTTGCGGGCTTCCAGGCGTCCCACGCAAAGAACAAAGTCCTTTACGCCATATTTTGATACAAAGAGGTCTGGCGAGATGTGTTCAGGGTCTGTTGGTCTGTCAAAACCCAATTTCACAATTTCAATATTCCTTGCATTCGGGAAGTCCCTTTTGAGGCGATCTCTTTCGGATTCACCACTTACCAGGATTGTTTCGGCATGAGATACAATGAAATTATAGTCAGCAGGGGTATTTGAAACATTGCCGGTATTATGAAGAACTGCAAGACCCTTCTCAAAAGTCGTATGATTGCCCGAATCTATATACTCCTTGAATAAGGAAACTAATCTTCGAGAAGTTACAATATGTTGAGTGAAGTCTTTATACAGAGGGGTAACAATGTAAGGTTTTTGTTGAAGTGCGGCATTTATGGCTGAGTGGGTTTCAAAATTTATTATGTGTATAATATCGAACTCTTCCAGTGAAATCTGTTGGTTACAATTACCCTGTATTTTACAGCCATATTTTTTTATATCGCTTTCGAGTTTTAAGAGATATTCTGTATCCCCGCCGGGCAGCTCAAATATATTTCTCCGCGTTTGGTAGAGTACGCTAATAGAACGCTGCGAAGTCACTGGTTCCTCAATTGTTTGTTTTTTTTCGGTCTGTAGTGCGCGCAATAATGTAGTATCTTCTTCTCTTTCTTGATTAATGGTGTGCCATTCCCAATCTTTAAATAATATCCGGGCAGGTAAATCTCCTTTCCAGTCCTCTTTGATAGCTTCTTTCCGGTTTAGTAACTTTTCGGCAGCCTTTAAAACCGTATTTACAGAGATAGAATCGGTACAGTTGATTTCTTTATAGCAGTGTTTGAGACCACAGGGAATTCCACAGGAAAGCGGGGCCTGGATGGTGATAAAATTATCACTGTTTGGAGCTCCCACCTTTGCATGGGTCACGCTAAACATAGCAATAATGGGGGTATTGGCTGCTGAAGCAATATGCATCGGCCCGGAATCTAATCCTACAAAGAGATCCGCCCTTTCGAAAAGGGCAACTAATTCTTTGATACTGAGTTTATCAGCAAGGTTTATAATATAAGGAGAATTTATATCTTCCCCTTTTCCTCCAACGAGAATTACCTTACATTGATAACGATCGTAGATTTTCTCAGCAAATTTCATCCATCTATTCTCTGACCAGTTTTTCAGCGTCCAGCCTCCATTGGTGTGAATACATATTAATTTCTTGCCTATTTCAAATTGCTGAAGGGTCTTATCTACGGCCTTGCGGTGGTCATCTGTTATGGGTATGAAATATTTGGTGTCCTTGAGAGGGTAGACCCCCGCAATTTCCGCATAGAAATCCCGAAAATGTATGCCTGTTCTCTTATACTCTCCTGCAAAACTTAAACAATTGAGCTGAATTACCTGATCCCACTCCTTCTTATCAATGTATTGAGTAGTTATTTCGTCATAGAAATAATGACTTGGTTTAAATGAAGATTTTGGGTGATCAATGGTTACCGCCAATTCATCAATGTAAGGATTTCCTTCAAATACATCTTTCCATCCTTTACAGGTAACTAAAGTGATTCTGTGAGAGGGATATTTTTCTCGAATGGCTTTCAGAGTGGGGGTGACTAAAACAGCATCTCCCAGAGTTAGCAGCTTGATTACGAGCAGTTCTTTCCGGGAAGAGGTAGAAATAGTATTTCTGTTCCCGTTAAACCATTTTCTATTTAATAAAATATCATCGTACGACCTGGGGAAATTATCATCTTTAAATATACCGATACTTAAACCACCGTAGTGAACAACCTCTGCGTTTTTGTTGACAACACATCGATACCCCTTTGCTCTTATCTTCAGGGATAGGTCAATATCGGCGTTGTACAATTGATATGCTTCATCAAATCCTCCCACTTCATCAAATACCTTTTTCCCCACTAATAAACAGCATAAAGGCAGCGCCTCACGGTCTTCGATGTTATTGCCATTATCTCGTGTTTTTTCACCTGCGAAGGCGAGCCCTTTTCCATTTTTTGCATATCCATAGGTGTAGCGACTCATACTGTAGGGATTTATTATTTTGGGACCTGCCAATTTTATCTGTTTATCAGTATGTAATGTATCTACGAGTTCCTTAAGAAAATTTTTTTGAGGAGTTGTATCGTTATCCAGAAACAGCAGGTATTCACCTTTCGCATACTTTGCAGCCATATTAGAGACCTTTGAGCGGTGAAATCTGAATTGATAGGGGATTACCCTGTATCCTTTTCGTTTGCATTTTTCTATGACTATTCTGGCATCGTCATTGTACATCACATTGTCTACGATTATGATCTCATAGTTGCGATATCCTGCGTTTTTTTCTATTGACGCTATACAGTTATCGAATACTTTATGATATTCGGGTACCCAGATTACAGAGGTTGGAATAATTATGCTGACTTTCATGTGTTCTTCTTTATTTTCTTATATTACCTTTTTTGCTACCAACTCGAAACTGTACTCTTTTGGATAAACAGCCGTATGTATTACTTCGGTTAGACCTATCTTATCTAATAAATCTATAACATCTTTTTCTCTAAAGTCGTATTTGTGCCCAGGGTTAGCCTCCGGAGTACCTACATTAGGATAGTAATCTTTATGTGGGAGATAGAGAATCAGATGGCCTCCTGTCTTTAGGGGTCGCAGCCATTCTCTGAGGGCGCCTTCAGTATCTTCTAAGTCTTCTAAACAATGAGACGAATATACATAATCTACCGATTTATCAGGTATTGATGGCAGGTCTCTTACATCGCTCACGATGTCTTGAGGACTTTGTTTGAAATGATCTACTCCAATAGCATCTTTGCAGATTTTATCACCGCCATGTCCCAAATCTAATCCTTTGCCTTGACAATACTTGAGCATACGGTTTCTACACTTAGAAGTTTCCGTCCGTTTTTCCACCCCTGTTATATTTGGGATAATCTTGTTAATAGTGTCAAAGACCTCATCCACCGTTATGTTAGACATATTATCTTCCGGAGCTGTTATCTTATAAATTCTTTCCCCTTCAATGGAATCCAGCCATCTTTTCATTCCAAGTACTATTACAGGTACACCAGCAGAATGGGCCAAAGCAGCACTCACAGGATCCTCACACAGATGAATCTTGCTACCTGTAACAACAGAATATATTTTAAAATTGTCATCAGCTATATTTCTTATATCTTTCGTCCATCCAACCTTGAAAAATTCTTTGTCACCTATCTGAAGGACTGGTAATTTAAGCTGCCATATTAAAACCCACCATCCTGGCCATATTTCTTTATGCTGTAATCTATCTAAAGAAGTAAACAACGTTAAATATGAAAAAGCTAAATCAGTTTTTCCTAAGCTATAATAGAGGGCAGAGATGTTGTTATGGATTTTTACTTTCAAATCCTCTGCAACACCTGGTTTTTTTAACAATTCATCGTAAAACTCAATCGCTTCTATGCTATTTCCTTTGGCAGCATAGGCAGAAATTCTTTCGTACAAGTCTCTAACATTCTTCTCCGCTGTAATCATAGAACATACCCTCGTCGCAACTCTTTATCACATCCCTTGTTTAGATTCTTTTTCATAACTATTATTTCCCCATGGTGTAGTTTGTTATTCATTCTGATATCTTTTAAGAACTGACAAATATTGTGGGTCTCCATTGCAGAACCACGGGAGGTTGCCAGCGAGGCGGCCTCCAAATTTATTTTCAAGGTCGATCCAGGCATTTCTGAAAGGGATATAGTCTGGGTATTTAAGTGCACCGATTCGTAACAAATCCGCAGCCTCTGCAAATAGATCTTTGCTTTCATAGGTTTTCGCCTGTTCAAAAATCTGGGATGCAGAAAGAGAAGAGGCGACAGATTCCACCCCTTGCTGGACTTGGCCTTGTTTTCTGCGTAGAATTATACGGCCAACGAGTGTATACGTAGGGTCCGCATGATAAACCAACATCGTACGATTGTGTGCAATCTTAAATCCTTTGGCTAGGCAACGACGGGCAAAATCAAGGTCTTCACCCTCGTAAAAGGCCCTTTTCTCATCCCATGCGACACTGCTGGCAACATGTTTCTTCATCACCCAACCGCCGCCGCCAGTCATATAGATATAATCGTCATTTTCAAATTCATCCAAAATAATGTGACCGCGTGGGCCGCCATAGGTGACATGATCCCAATAGCGTCCGCCGTCAGGCAGCCTGATTTGCGATGTAAGAATATCAAAGGCATTGCCATATTCTTTAAAAGCCTTATACCAGTCGGGTGAAAGAATAATGTCATCGTCCAGCATGGTTATATTGTTGTATTTGGTTTTACTTACAGCAATATTCCGCATCAATCCTAATTTGCCGGCATCTGCTACTGCCTCTGCCGGCAAATAAACAATTTCTGGTTCGGTGTGGTAACGACCGACCACAATAATTTCATAGTGGGGAATATTTTGAGCATGGATACTTTTAATTACCAATTTTACCAGATCAGATCGTTTGCCATTGGTAATAATGCAAAAGCTTATTGACAAATCGGGTATTTCATCTACAGATTTATTAAGTAGTGTAGTTGCATTGTTTGTCTTGTTATTGTTTTTAGAATTTAATTTTGCCTGAAAATGAATCAAATCTGGAGAATCAGAATGCGATGCTTGAGTACCATCAGTATTGTTGTAATAACGATGTACGCTATCTGTGAAAGAAAAGATACGTTTTTGCTTATGCTCAAGTTGAAAGAGTTCTAAAGATGATTTGTCTACAGTAAATAAAGGCATATCCAAAAGCAATTCTGGATCGTTCTGATGAGACGCTTTACGGATTTTGTCACTGATAGTAGCTACTTGCGGATGATTGATGTTTTGTAATTGTTGTAACAGATGTATTGCCTTTTCCCATTGGTGTGACCTGGCGTATGCTACTACCAGATTACCTGCTGCTATGAAAGAAGTTGGAAGTATTGAAAGGGCTTTCTCTAAAAATTGACAAGCAGCTTCACCGTGAGTCTGGTAGTCGAACCAAGGCGATTGAAGAAGTGCGGTCCCCATATCAAAATATGCATGGAATTTTGCAGATGCCTGATCTTTGCATATTGCAATGGAAGGGTATAAGTCCGCTACATTCAGATGGTTATTTTTACGCATAAGGGCTTTTACAAATGTTTCCTGCGCGCTTTTACGAACCTGTTCCGATATTTTAGCAGTCATGCTGTTATTATGAAGCCGATAATAGTAAAGAATTTCGGGAACATACACCGTTGAGAATTGTTCTGTTATTCGAAGCCACATATCCCAATCTTCAGCGCCTTCGAGGCCAGGATCGTACAATCCTACTTGATCCTGGCAAATGCGTCGATACATAAATGATGCGGTTCCAGGGTTGCAGCAAAGTAGACTATGATAGGTATAATTTTGATCACGGTGTACGCCTGTGATCTGATCTTTCTCATTGATCCAGGCGAAAGCTGAATAAGCAAACCCGGTATCTGGATAATTATCCAGTGCGGCTACGAGTGCTTCAAGGAAAATGGGTACGCAATAGTTATCAGATGAAATCCAGGTTAATAATTCTCCACGGGCTGCGCGGAATCCAGTATTAAGCGCTTCTGGCAAGCGTTTATTTTCCTGATGAATAACTTTGATGCGTGGGTCTTTTAGGGTATCGAGATATTCACGAGTGCCATCAGTGGAACCATCGTTGACAATGATCAATTCAAAATCAGTGAAGGTTTGTGTCAAAATACTTTGTATTGATGCAGGCAAATAATGGAGATGATTGTAAGTGGGTAAAACAATAGAGAGTCGTGGAGACACTAAACTACCCTTTTGCTTAATACTTGTTCGAGATTTAGTTTCAGCTTTGTTACATCTTGAGTTTTGTACAGGTACATCGCTTGTTTCTGATACACATCCAGGGTTTGAACCATTTGACTCTAAATTATCGAAAGTTTTCCTATATTTCTGATTACGGTTTACATACTCTACGAGGTGTTTTTTATACGGAAAATCGTTATCGGCCCTAAAAGGATACGATACCAGACTTGGGCATTTTTCAAAACACACGGTACATTCCGGAAAATCCAATGTTCCTTGAAAAAAATTGCCACACGTAGTGTTACTGAGACAAGGCTTTATATCACCGTTGGGATATACTGTAAAAAAATGGTGATTTGCTTCACACATACATGGAGATTTTTCGCATCGAAGTTGCTTCCAGTCCTCAGGACATTGGTATTTAAGAAGCATCTTCTTATAATTTTCGTGGGTTTTAGCATCTATTTTGTCTAAAAGGGTGAAATCGGCAGCAATATTGACAAATACCCCAATGTTGTCAAATCTTTTAATCAACTCTTCAAGGTTCATGCCATACTTTTCAGCCAGAATTTTCATGTTATACTCGCTTGCTACGAAATTCACCATTCCGACCATGCCTAAATCGCTTAACGGCTTAATTTTTTTGTATAGCTGATCGAGAGAGTCGTATTGGGTATGCCATGAGCAGTTGAGTTTCACTTTAGATGTCGGGCACCTTTCTATTATCTTATTCGCAAGTGATATGTTTGTATCTATCCTACTGCCACTTATCACGTGGTCATACTGAGTCCAACCTTTCACGATTTCGTATGTACCATCAAGTAAGAAGGGTTCACCACCCCAACAATAGAATTCAACTTCATATTTGGCCCAATTCTTCATAGCTGAAATCCATTCTTCGGGGGTGTGCTCATCAAACATCGAACTATTTGTTGTCTTTTCGTGGCCTGGCACAAAACAGTAAGCACAGCGATAGTTGCATTTCATTGTTGGCACAAAGCGGAATAACAAATATTTATTTTGCGTCACAAATGGTCTCCATAAGTTGGATTGAGTCATCTATTATCTCATTCGCCTTCATCCGAAGTTCCGAAATACGTGTTCCAAGATTCTTTCTAACGATATTCTCGTTCGATTTCAAACGTGTAAATATAGATTCTAATTTATGGTGGTCGTGCAATTCCAAGCAGTACTCTTCTATGCCAAGCTGTTTAGCTAATCGTCTAACTTTAGGGCAGTAGTTAATAGGTACAGGTAAAACCCCAGTCAGAGCGGCAACTAGTATCACATGAAATCTCATAGAAACTACAAAAGCACTCTTCCTAATTGCGGAAAGTTCGTCGTCACTATTAATCGGAATCTCCAATGACTGTTGAGTATCACTGCAGTCCCTAATCAGAAACTGAACACCTATATTTCTTAATGCATTTGACCATTTTTGCCATTCAATGTCTCCGGTAACATCCGGGTAAGGAACATTCCTGAAATTAGCAGAAATAGCATTGCCGTACCTATTGAAGGCGGCAATATCAGCGTTTGCAAACACAACGTCAACACCTGCGGTTGGTAGCTTGGAAGCCCCAGCCTTTTGAAAGGTAAGAATGGAATCTTCGTCTCTAGTGTAAAAAAACATTGCTTTGTCGGCAAAAGCTTTAAGCGAAACGTACATGTCCTGATAAACAAAATTGCCAGTACTTAATCCTATTACTCCGTAAGGGACCAGAAGATGTTTATGTAATACATCAAAATATCGTATTATTTCAGGAGCCCAGCGTTCAATTATTCCTCCACCTACAAAATATAGGAATTTGCTGTTGTTTGCTCTTTCAATTAATTTAGACTCATTTAAGCTCTTACTTATTTCAACGATCTCGGTGTCAAAACCGTTATTTCTTAATTTTTTATCTATGGTTTTATATATTAAAATATCTCCGAAATTATTTTCATAAAGACAGACTACTAATAGCACTTTATTTTTGTTATTTTTTAAACTTGTACAATGAATATTATTTACGTCAAAACCATTCTTTATGTTTTGTTCGTTAATTACCAAAGGGTTATCACATGTGGTGAGTTTTGCTAATTTAGTTTCTTGTGATTTTGGTTCTATATAAAATTTTGAGGTGTTTTCTTTGTAATAATTGTAACCGTCTTGCTCTGAGACATTCCTAAGAACGATACCAATTACATCATTTACCGTTATTTCGTTTACGCACTTCCAATCATTGCAAAGCAATCCACCCGGTGTATTTTGGCAAGGACTGCACGGGAGATATTTGCTGATTACCGTAACGTTAGTGCCGTAAGGCTTGTTTTTAGAAATTCTTGTTGAACCAAATATTACATAGGCGTCGACTCCAAGCGCTGCAGCCATGTGGGCAGGACCGCTGTCATTACCTACGAATTTGTGGCATTTCTTTATTAATCCTGCTGTTTCTTGAATGGTATATTTACCCATGCAATTTATAACTTCAGGATGCCATTCACCGGGATTATACCTTTTCGCTTCTTCTGTTCCTCCGAGGAGAATAACCGTGTATCCTTTCTGAATGAGTATGTTTGCGAGTTCTTTGTAATAGGGCCATCTCTTACGCTCCCAGTCTTTGTGAGGGGTAGCAGTATCAGAAATCCCGATGATTTTTTTGTTTCGTGGTAAAGGGATATCGACATCGATGCTTGAACAGTAGGTCTCAATGTCTGTATGTCTGCATCCTAGAAAGCCAGCGATTTCTAAATGATGTTTTGTTTCATGGACGTCTAGATTGCCTATAGACATTTTTATTATTTGCTTGCATTGCTTTTTTAGTTTATCAAGATAATGATCCTCATAATCGCCAGACCATATGGATAAGAAGCAAATATCATAGCTGTCATTATCAAGGGCTGATATGGTTTTTTCTACAACATACCAATTTGAGAGAACCTGGAGTGCAGGTTGTTTTCCCAATACAGTAATTTTACAATTTGGGATTTGCTCTTTTATTGTCTTTAATGCGGGTGTTAACATAATCATGTTGCCAATACCCTGATCCATCACAATGAGTATCTTTTTTCCTGCTTCTGTTAGGTTATTATTGACAGCGTGTTTTTTCCCATTTTGTATAGTGCATTGTGTAAGATTCTCTCTGGCCTCTGAGTATTCTGGATTAATTTTAAGCGCCTCAAGAAAGCGTTTTTCTGCGTCGTCCAATAGTCCTTTATTATGAAAGATAACTCCCAGATTGTTGTATGCAGTGCAATCTTGGGGATCGATATCTATGACGCGATGAAAACAGGCGACGGCATTATCCAGTTGTTTGATGTGAATATATGAAACTGCTAAATTATAATGAGCGTCGACAAAAAGGGGGTCAGCCTCTATCGCCTTTTTATAAGATTCAACAGCTTTCTCATAAACTCTGTTATCTTTAAATTTTTCTGCTTCGTTGAAATGTTTTTGAGCTATAGACGACGTCATATTTTAATGTATAGATACAAATAAACGTAACAGTTCTATATATGCCTTACGAATTTATATTAAAGAAAGCAACATTTGTACCAATTAAACCATACTTTAAGTTGTGAATTGATTTAAAGTAAATTGTGGTATGAACTTGTTGCTCTAGTACCCATCTGTATATGTTTCAAAAAGACTCAGACCGGCCGAAACATTAATGTTACAGCTTTTTGATGGATAATAATTGTGGAGAAAATAGATTCAATTGTCGAAATATTAAACGTGCCTGATGTCGGAGGGATGTGCGTTTCTCAAGCTGGCCGCGCCTTCGCTGGTTTAATATCCTGAAAATCGGGGTTCATCTGTGTCCGCAATAGAATATTTTTCATTGAGCAAGTAGGGGGGATGTCTTAAATCGTACTGGTTCGGCTCACCGCAAAGGACGCCCTCCCCCATGTCCCCCTCCAGAAGGGGAGAAAGTGGAGGAATGATAAAATACTACCTTTGTGCCCCCCATTTCCATGAGGGCAGGCCTTTGTGGTGAACTATTACAATTAATCAATGACAAGACTTACCCGTTTATGCACACGAGACGGTTGTGGTAGACTTTCCAGTGCATCTTTTATATCTTGTTGCTGTGGTTGTATGGCTAGTGACTTTTCCCAGTAAATTTTTGCTTTAGTTAGGTTTTTTTGCATTTTGTAACAGTGTCCTAATAAATTATAAATCGGTATTATTTCATCTGTATGAGTTGTTTCTGACCAGATAGCATTAATACTATCCGATGCTTCTTTCGTTTTGATATATTCTTCCAGGAAAAAGACAGCGTCGGAGTATTTCTTTTGTTTGGAATAAAGATTTCCAAGGTTGTAGAATGCACTTAAATATAAAGGATCGGGTTTGATTGCCATAGCAAAGAATGTTTCCGCCTGCTTATCCATACCCAATTCCACACAACACTCACCCAGCAGATTATATGCCTCGTTATTGTTATTGTCTTTAAGCACCGTTTCTCTAAGGTGGTGGATGGCCTTGGGATATTTTTTTTGCATTTTATAGATGATTCCAAGTAAAAAATGCACTTCGGGAAGAGATGAATCGGTTTTGAGTACGTGTAAGAGGATATTTTTGGCTTTCGTGTAATCGTCTTTCTTGATAAGTAATTTACAAAGGTTTACAGCAGGTGGTATATAATCTGGTTTTAAGCTGAAAGATTCAGTGAAGAAGGATTCTGCTTCTTTTTCTAAACCGAGGTGGATGTGGCACAATCCCATGAAATAATAAGTTTCATAATCGTCGGGTTTGGCCAGCACAACTTCTTTAAAATGAGAGAGCGCCATAGTGTATTCTTTGCGCTCCATATACAAAGAAGCAAGATTATAATGGGCTTCAGTTAAAGCAAAATCAATGTGTAATGCTTTTTTAAAGTTATTGATTGCCTCCATATATTTTTTGTTTCTGATGTAATAAATTCCCAGGTGATTGTATCCTTGTGCATAACCGGGGTTCATTTCAACTGCAGCCTTTAAATATGGATAGGCTTCATCCCAGCTATTTTTTTCAATCAAGGTATTTGCAAGCGTGACATTAATATCGGAATCATTGCAATTGTCATCGTTATTGGTTGGAACGGTATTAAAAGAATTATTTTTCATTACGTTTATCATGACTTCATTCCTTATATTAAAGATGTTCTGAAGAAACCATTTCTTCAGATGTAGACTTTTTTACACCTTTTCGCCATATTTGGGCAATTTCTATTAGATCATGTTTGGACACTGCGGCAGCCTTCTGGTTTTCCTCTTGAATCTTTTCAAAAATTTCTTCCCGATGAACCTTGATATCTTTTGGCGCTATGATGCCCAACTTAACCTGTTTGCCCTGGCATTCTAATAGGGTAACTTTTATTTCGTTTCCTATGGTGATGCTTTCTCCTAACTTCCTTGTCAGTATAAGCACGGTAATTTACCTTTCTGAAAGTTGATAAATTAATATCGAATGAGCAGTTGGTTTAAGCTGTAATAGTCCTCTGCTAAGACGACCTGTTTTCCCATTTTATTTTTCATGTTAATGAGTATCGGTCCTTTTAGATTTAATGTCACATTTTCTGGTTTTTTGTCCAGGGTGACAATACAAAACATTTCAACGTCCTTTTCCTTTTTGATGTTAAGCGAGATAAGATCATCTTTTGATAGAGAGGGTTTATAATCAGAGAAAAAGAGTGTTGGATTAAGGATGGGAAAAGCAACAATTGGATCTTCCACAGAAACCAGCCATTCGAAAGGAAGACATTCTTCAAGATCTATAATGGCAAATTGTTTCAGTTCCTCAAATCCCAATAATCCTTGTTCAAAAGTTATTATATTTTCCTTTTCAATGTTCAAGTTGCCAAAATTATTTGTAGATAAATTTACCATACTACTTTCTTTCACGGGCATTTCTTCCATTTTTAACATGTTATGCTCCTGTCGTGGATAAAGTTTAAAGAAATAAAATTATTAGTGAAATTTAGCAAACATTGTGCCATGAAATGCGCATAAAATTAGGCAAAATGTGAATGAGATTCTATTCTATTTAAAATAAAGAAGTTAAGGATGGCGTGGTTCATATTCGTTTTAATCAGTGATGTGATTTATTAAAAGGAAAAGGGAAAATTATTCCACATAGGTAAAAAATTCTAAGGAGGTCCTGTTTGGTAGGATTAGTATGAATGTAATATCTTTACACAGGATGATTAATTTTTATACAGGGAATTTATCTTAAAAAATCAAGAAGGGTTGGTTGAATGACCATTGCGCCTGTTTTCAGGGAGGATTGAAGAACATTTTCCTGGTGTTTCAAGTCCATAATCAGAGATGCTACGTCAGCGTCTTCGGTATATGAAATCAGTTCCTTTAATGCCGTTTGTGAATTTTCCAGGCTGTTTGTGGTAATTTCCAACCTGTTAGCCTTTGCGCCAAACCGGGTAATTTCTGTAGATAGAGCATTCGTAGCGGTATCAAGGGTGTTTCTCAAGTTTGAAAATGCAGTGGAATCAAAAGTGCTTGCCTTTAATGAGTCTCGTAATGATACCAGTGTGGAGAATGCCTTATTATCCTGAAATAATTTACCTCCGGGTAAGTTTACCTGTATAAATGTGTCGGGGCCTATCTGATATTTAATTTCTTCATTATTACCGTTGTAGGACACAGATGAAATGTTACCATTGCTATCCCGTGTGGCTGTAAAAGCAGATGTGAGAGTCTCTGTGCCTGAAAATATATACCGGCCATTATTGTCTGTGTTTGCGTTTTGCAGAACGGACTCCAGCAATTCGTCTAATTCATTTGCAATAATCTTTCTGTCGGACTGTCCAAGTGTATCATTACCGGCTTGAATGGTCAGCCCTTTGATCTTCGTAAAGATTTCCTGTATGCTTTCGAGCGTGTTGGATGTGTAATTTATCTGTTCTTTAGCAGTTTCGGTATTATCTAAAAATTGCTGTACCTGGAGGTCTTCTGTTCTTAATCCAAGGACTTTTCTGGCGCCAGAGGGGTCATCGGAAGGACGGTTGATTTGTTTTCCACTGGATAGCTTTTCCTGTATCTCCTGCATTTTCTTATAGTTCAACTTGATATTGGAAAGCGTGGTGCGGCTTAAGCTTTCCTGGGTTATTCTAAAGGGCATAGTTTAATCTCCTATAATGTGCTTAATAGCCTATCCATAAGTCCGTTAACGATTGAGATATATTTTGCAGAGGCTTGATATGCCTGCTGAAATCTTATCAGATTGACCAGCTCCTCATCCACTGAGACGCCGGATATTTCATCTCTTCGATTTTCCAGGCTTGTTTCTATTGCGGTATAGCTTTCCTCGGATTTATAGGCATTACTTGCTTCTTCTCCTAATGACGATGCGATTTGATGCAAATAATCAGCGAATGTAGTATTATTAATGGCGCCGGTGTTATCCTGCAATGCAGCCAGACGTAATGCGTTTGTGTTGTTTCCGACTTTCCCCGTTGATGCCGCAATTAGAGAGACATCATTACTTATATTTGTATCTACGGCGATATTTGAGGCGTCTGTACCGCTAAAGAAGGAATTTATTCCTAATGCAGCCAGTAGATTTGTTGTATCGGAATCATTTATTACGTTTAAATCGAGTGTATTTCCTGAACTAATCGTACCACCAGAAAATGAAACAGAAACACCATTTGCAACATTTAATGTGTTTCCCGCAGTATAAGTACTTCCTACATCGAGTGTCGCCACAACGGTTCCACTGCTATTTTTTACTTCTATCTGAAGTCCCGATGTTGTTCCAATCGTGCCTGATCCCAAAGCCTTGAATGTGTATGTGTCATTTGACTGCCCTGAATATACGCCAGATACCGAAGCCGTTGATGTTCCTAATGCTCCGGGATTCGGGTCCAGGGCATAGGAAAAATTGAATTTATAGCCTGTTGTAGCGCCAATCTGAAGTTTATTATCTACGACAGATGCCGTAATATTACCGGCGGTACCGCTTACAGTGCCATTTATGGCATTTTTGAAGTCAGTGAGGGAATTTGTCGCAACATTCACAGAAATTTTGTTCTTTGTTACTTCACCTGTACTTGTGTTTATTACCGTGATATACATGTCACCACTGGAGGGAGCAATTGTTAGCCCCGCAGCATTAAGCGCCGCAGTGGCGCTTGATACAGAGTTGATTGATTTTATACTGGCGAATCCGCCTGACAACCCTACCCCTTCACCATGTATACGATTAACGTCTTTTATAATGCCCGATGCGAGGTTATCGAATTTTTTGTCATAATTAACAATCGTCGTATTATAAAAGTCTTGCAATGCTTTTATTTCTCCAGTCTTAAAGGTATACTTTGACACTTTTTCAGCATCCGTGATGCTGAGAGTTCCTGATGTATCTATATCAAAAGTAAGGTTTGTTGCACTTGTGCCAGAGACTAATGCGCCGCCGGGTGTCATGACATCCACCATTCCATTATTTTGTGTGTTTACTGTGATGTTTGTTAGTTTGCTGAGATCATGCAATAGAGCCTCTCGCTTATCTAATAAATCGTTGGATTCGATACCTTTAATTTTGAGTGCGGCTATTTGTTTATTTATATTTGCAATATTTGTGGTTAGGGTATTGATGTCCGACACTTTACTTTCAATACTTTGTTTAATAAAAGTTTTCATTTGATCCAGCTCATTAACTATTCTTCGGAAGGTATCAGTCAATGTGTTGGCTTTTTCCAGAAAAGTAGAACGTATACTCATATTTTCCGGGTTTTGTGATAGGTCGTTGATGCCTTTGAAAAAAGAGGCTAATGCGTTATTTAGACTGGAATCCGAAGTCTCATTAAAAACGGTTTCCAGCTCTCTGAGATATTGACTTTTTATAGATGCACTGCCAATAGACGATGAAATATCTCTGAGGCGGCTGTTGAGGTAATCATCCTTCTGTCTTATAATCTTTACCAACTCTACACCTTGCCCAATTGTGCCTGCGGTTGTGATCATAGGGTTGCGCGCAGCCAGGAGGGACGATTGCCTTGTATAACCCTTTGTATTAGCGTTTGAAATATTATGGGACGCAACCAACATAGCGCGTTGGGCAGTTAATATGCCGCTTAAGCCAATTTGTAAATCCGAAGCCATACCTTCTATTCTCCTTAGATTTCGGTATCGATTAAAACCATGGAAAGCTCATTTCCCTGAACCTTCCCAGACTGTTGATAGGTGCTGTTTTGAAAAGAAGAGGAACAAAATATTTTCATGATGTCGTCGGTAACATCGAGTGAATAACGGGTCAGGGTTGCATTGGTTTCATTTAAATCCTGCAATTGTTTTAACGACTGTTTTAATCTATCGATCAGCATGTTGAGTTTTTTGCCGTGTAGAGTGTCCATCCCGTTTATCAAAGAATGTATGGTAATTTTATTCTCTTTAATATCGCATTCTTGGCAGTATCTTTCCAATATATCCCGCCTTTTATTTTCGAGGAGCATCGCGATCTCCGTCTGGTTTTTTTCTTGATAAAGGAGCGTTTCAAGTCCTTCGATATTCCCGGATATCAGATATTGTTGCTTTGTTTTTGCAGTATCAAGCATGCCATCATAGACGACAGTTAATCGCTCGAATGTTTCAATGAGTGCATGTAACAATTTACTCATGACTGTCCCTTATTCTGCATTAATTGTTTGTAAATGACAGGCGCAATTCCAAGACCTCCCTTTGCCGCAATATCTTGCGCAAGGGCTGCGTGCATTATTTCCGTATAGGTATCCATTCCCATATTGTTTTCGTCGGATAAATCCGATTTCGGCACGGTTTGCCACATAGCCTTGATGACATAATTGATCAGGATCGATTCAAAATCCTGAGATGATTTTTTCAGAGTGGCATCGTCTTTATTTATGTCTTTTTGCTGATTTAAATTTTTGATTGCTTCAACACAAGAAGGTTGAGAAAGCAACAGGGGGTTTATTGAAGAATAATATTCCATACCAGGCTCCATTATAAGAGAATAATATCGTTTATTTTTACATGATTACAAGTTCCGCATGAAGGGCGCCTGCCCTTTTGATAGCTTGAAATATTGAAATCAGATCACGAGGGGTCACTCCTAATACATTAAGAGCACGCGCAACGTCAGATATTGTCACTCCTTCCTGGAGTACAAGGAGTCTTTTTTCTTCCTCGGATATCTCGATATCTGTCCGTGGTACTATTTTCGTTTCGCCGGATGACAGTACATTTGGTTGCGAGACCTCCGGTTTTTCACTTATGGTAATACTGAGATTCCCATGAGCGATGGCGACAGTGGCTATTCTGACATTTTCACCGGCAACGATCGTTCCCGTACGTTCGTTAATAATGACTCTGGCAATACTATCAGGTCTTATATAGAGTTCTTCGATGTTTGCCACAAATCGTACGATAGTGTTTTCAGACTGGAAATCTGGAGGAGGTATAATATTGACGACGGCCGAGTCAACAGCCTTCGAAGAGTTTGGGTAGAGATTGTTAATTGCTTCAACCAGGCGGGTTGCCGTTGTAAAATCAGGATCTCGTAAGACTACGCTTAAAGATTTCCCATACAAAATGGAAGCCTGTATTTCTTTTTCAACAATGGCGCCATTTGAAATGTATGCAGTTGTGGATATATTTTTGCGCGTAGATTGAGCTTGTCCCTCCACATTATATCCACCTATGGATAACGCCCCTTGTGCTACTGCATATACTTCATTATCTGCGCCTTGCAAGGCAGTCTGAAGTAAGACGCCTCCTTCCAGACTTTTTGAGTCACCAATGGAAGAAATAATTACGTCAAGTTTATCCCCGGGTCTTGCAAAGGCTGGGATGTTTGCAGTGATCATTACGGAGGCAACATTTTTTGAGAAAAAATCAGAATCAGAAATTAATACACCCATCTTTTGGAAAATATTTACGGCCATCTGTCTTGTTATTTTGAATATCTGGCTGTCGCCGGTTCCTTGAAGTCCTATAACAAGGCCATATCCATAAATCTGGTTGTCACGAACACCCTGGATGTAAGCGATATCTTTGACACGAACGGCAGCTTGTGCAGATTTATAAGGTGTTACGAGGAGGGGAACGAGTACGGTAAAGAAAGATATTGCCAAATATTTGAAGATTGTATTCATATTAGAGATATTGATTTTCATAAAGTATGTTCCTTTTTGCCTAATTTAATTGTATAGGAATTTTCATTTTATTTATGCAGGTTTACGGTAGGGTGGGTTAAGCGGAGCGAACCCACCATTTACAAATACATTGAAGGTGGATTCGGCGTAAAAACCAACGCCTTAATCCACCCTACTCATAATTTAAAATGGCCACACGACTTCCCTGATACGGTTCCACCATCCTCGTTTGCCTGCCCGTGTCAAAAATCCCTTGCCTTCGAGTATTATATTGGCATTTGCAATGGATGTCGATTGTACCTCGTTGTCAATGCTGATATCGATAGGACGTACTATGCCGGATAATTTGATAGTATATTTTTCACCGTTTACGTTGACATCGCGATTTCCCTCAATGATTAAATTCCCGTTCGCAAGCATTTCTGTAACGACGGCTGTGAGTTCTAAATTAATGTTGCGGTTGCTTTCATAATCGCCTTTACCACTAAAATTATGGCTTGTATCAGTTTTAATATTAGGTAAATAGCCACTGATGTCTTTTACCGTCGATAGGAACTTTGATGTATCCAGTTCAATGCTGTGGCTATTGCTGCTTTCAGCGCTGGAATCTTCTGTCCCCGTAATTTCTGTCGATTCACTAATTTTCACGGTTACAATGTCTCCGATTCCCCTTGCTCTGTTATCGCTGAAAAGATTTGTATTCAGCGTAATTCGCCTTTTCCAGATTGAATCTGCCTGAATATGATTATTTAAGATTAAAAATATCGTACTTACAAAAAAATACGTTGTGATTATGTATCTCATGTTTTTCCCTTAAAATATAATCTTAACGGTAGTTGAATCCTCGACCTTGCCGTACAGTTCCTTATTCGAATCAATATTTTTGATCTTAATAACCTTTCCCACATAGCCATCTTCTTTTGCTACTCCTTTTGTTACAACGTGGAGATTGCCCGATTGAACAGATACCTTGATAAAATCGCCTTTTTTTATGAGAGGGGGATTGTCTATCATCTCGGCGGTAATCGGTATGTTCGGCAGGATTGGCCGTATGGCGCGTTTCCCTATAAGGTCTTCAATATTGTCAAATGTTACTCCCGCCAGCTTTGTGGTTTCCATCCGTTTGACCACAAGGTCATCCATTGTCAGGATGTCGTGCCTGTCTATTTTTTTATTGGGAACAACGATATCCTCGTAGGTTCGTATGGTAAGGAATACGGGCATTTTCAGATATTGTTTCTCATTGATGGAAATGCGAACAACGAGTTGCACGTTACCCCGGTCTTTATTTGTGTCGATTTGCGAAATCTCCCATCGAATATCACCTCCGTTGGCTGGTAATAACTTATCCATAGGAGGCCTGTCCGATTCGATAATTATTTCACTTTCAGGTCTTGATAGTTTTGACAAAAGATATTCCTTTGCCTTACGGGTGATTTCTTCTCCTGTAATGGCTATTGATTCTACCGTGATCAGTGATGAAGTCGTACTTCCGTAAGTGATCTCTTTGAAATCGATACCTTCATCCATAAGACGGGCATTAATGATGTCCGTTTCGATTTTCCTGACGTTGCCGGGCCAGGGCGTGTTTCCAATAAAGATATTATTAATCCTTTCCAAAAGAGATGGATTATTGCATGAAACATATGCAATGTCACCCAGTACCATTTGCTTTTCAGGAAGTGTTACTTTCTCTCTGATTTCAATGTTAATCTTTTCTCCCAGAACTGAAGGTATAACGGAGAAAATTACCACCGGTAAGAATGTTAGGATATTTAATTTCATATGGAACCTTTCTTTTCCCATTATTATCTATGGAAATATACCAGGCTATGTGAGATTGTTAATGGTGGACAGCATCTCGTCGCTGGCCTTTATTGCCCTGGAATTAATTTCATATGCACGCTGTGCTGTAATAAGGTTAACAAGTTCCGTAACAGTTTCAACGTTGGAATTCTCAAGAGTTCCCTGAAAAATCTCGCCTGTACCTTGTCCACCAGCGGCAGAGACGATGGGGGAACCCGATGCGATAGTTTCTGCATACATATTCCGGCCAAGGCTATCCAGTCCGGCCGGGTTAGGGAAATTCGCTAACATAATTTGTCCTACGTTTTGTATGGCGCCATCGGATCCTTTTATGGATACCGTTCCATCAGTTCCAATTGAAATTTCTTTGGCATTTTGAATGGTAATGCTTGGTGTTAGTGGTAAACCTTCTGCAGTTACTACCTCTCCCTTACTATTTAATTCAAATGCGCCGTCCCGTGTATATGCGATAGTGCCATCCGGACGATTGATTTGGAAAAAGCCGTTACCTTCGATAGCGAGGTCTAAAGACCGGTTGGTTGTTTGCTGGTTTCCTTGTGAGAATACCTTGGTGGTGGATATCGGTCTTACACCACCGCCCAATTGTATACCAGAGGGAATCTCGAAACCCTGGGCAGATTCAGAACCCGCTATGTATTTTTTATCATAGAGAAGATCCTGGAAATTGACCTGGCTTCTTTTGAACCCTGTAGTGTTTATGTTTGCCAAATTGTTTGAGACGTTATCCAGAAAAAGCTGTTGTGCCTTCATTCCTGTGGCGGCAGTATATAGCGCTCTTATCATAACGACCTCCTTTTAATTAGTTGCTTAACTTTGTTAATCAATAGTATTCTGTTCTCAAACCCTGAGGTATCCGTGATTTCGCCTTCGTAGAAAGAAGGACATTCAATGAAAGCACTGAACGTTGAGAACCAATTATTTATTTTATTATAAGTCGAAGAGAGTACACTCGATGTTTTTGCTGCAATAAACAAATGTGGCAGAAAGTTTTTTTGTTCAAATTTGTATAGATGGTTGATTGTCTTTTCCATAATCACTCCTCATAAAAGTTTTGACATTACCTTATATTACGTTGCAAGTTGTATGAGTTTTTTTAACGTTTCATCAATAGAATCCGTAACCTTATGGCCAACCTGAAAACCTCTCATATTAGCGATCATATTGACCATTTCGTCTACTGCATTTACATTAGACTTTTCCAGATAACGACTGGCGATTTCAAAGTCCGCTGAATCTTCCGGTTTCGATGCATTATCCGATACCTTGTAAGCACAACCACCAACAGATTCGAGGGTACTTAATTTTGAAACTTTAACAATGCGGATCTTTCCAATTTCCTTGCCATCGGCAACGATGCTTCCATTCCCTTTTATGGTGATGCTTTTTGCATTTTGCGGGAGTTGAATCTCGCCTCCGCTACCTAAGAGATACCACCCTTCTGGTGTGACAATCTTCATATCCCGAGATAGCATAAATTGCCCTTTTCGGGTATAGAGAACACTACCGTCATTAGCTTTAACAGGAAAGAATCCTTCGCCTTTTATCGAGATATCTAAGTCATTACCTGTGTATTCCAGCATGCCTTGTGAAAAATCTGTGGCAATTGTGCCTAAACTGCTTCCAGTGCTTGTGGTGGTACTGGATTGATCTTGATTTGTGGTACTTGAGATATAGGACTGAAAAACAGCCACATTTTTCTTGTACCCAGCGGTATTTACGTTGGCGAGGTTGCGGGCTATAACTGCTTGATAGTCTCCCTGGCTCACCATACTTGAAGCGCCTGTATATAGTCCTACAATCATGAACATCCTCCGTGTTTGATGAAAATGCAAAAATCTTTGTTCATGTTACAAAGCAATCCAGATACCAATTAGTTAAACAAATTTTTATAATATATTCATCTTTCGTAAGCTGCCTTATAACAACATACTCTGAGCATGTTAAACGTTCTGAATAAAGTTTTAAATAAAATGCCGTAAGGATTTTTATAAATAATCGAGAATATATTTCCTGGCAGATTGAATAAATTTTCCTGGTGATAAAAAGAAATGTTTAAAAAACTTACACGGTGTTAAAATATGAAACTATGAGAAGACAAACCATAGACTATTGGAAAGGACAAAAGGATTATGAAGTTATACTGAAGAAGAGAAGTTGGGAAGATGAACTAATTACTTTTCCATCTTCCCAACTTCAATTCAGGGTTTGTAGTCTTTGTACCCCTCTTACCTTGTAGGTAATTAGGTTAAACTACCTTATCGTTATCTCTTCAGATTGACGATATCGGATAGTATCTCATCAGCGGTGGTAATGACCTTTGTGTTGAGCTGGAAACCTCTCTGTGCTATAATTAGGGAGGTTAATTCCGTTGCCATATCAACGTTAGAACCCTCCAGATAGCCGCTGGAGATGGAGCCGGCACTGCCTGAACCGGCGGTTACATAAATAGGTTCACCGGAGGCAGACGTTTGTGCATATAAGTTATTTCCCTGCTTTGAGAGACCGTTCAGGTTGTTGAATAAGGCGATTTTTAGTGTTGCAACGGGTTGTGTGATACCGTTGGTGTATAATGCCGTTATGGAACCCCCCGAATCTACCGATATAGAATCAAACGTGCCGGATTCATAACCGTCCTGGCTTGTGGCGGCGGCTGTTGAATTACCGCCATATTGTGTAAGACCGTCGCTTCCACCTGACGTGCCGAGATTAAAAATTACCGATTGTGTGTCGCTTGTGCCACTAAATTTGAATGCAAGTGTTGTGCCTCCGCTAGCTTTAAACGTACCGTCACCGTTAAATGTGATGCCACTTATCTTACTAGTGCTGATTTCGCCGTCAGTGCTAGCCATGGAAGCATTCGCTTCCCATGTGTTGTCGCCTTGTTTCGTAAATATTAAGCTGACTGTGTGTTTGATGCCCAGCGAATCATAAACGTCTACGGAGGTGGTATGCGTTGCGCCGCTTGCAGCTGATGCATCCAGGTTTCCTGTAAGGGAAGCCGTAGATGTTGCCTTACCAGAAACCGTTGAATCATATGGGATGGTGATGGCGCTGCCGGTTGTGTCTACAACCTTGTAACCCGTATTAGAATCAATAAGGAAATTGTCTGCATCGGTATCAAAGGAACCCACCCTCGTAAAAAAGTCCTTGTCTCCGCCGCTTACTACAAAAAACCCCTCACCCTGGATTGCGAAGTCAAGTGCATTGTTGGTGGTTTCTAACGTTCCCTGACTGAAATTCGATGAAATACTGCCAATATTTACACCCTTCCCGATTTGCATCGGATTACCGCTTTTACCACTTGACATTGTCTGGCTTAACAAGTCAGAGAATAGTAACCTGGATGATTTATAGCCGTAGGTATTGATGTTTGCCAGATTGTTACCGATAACATCCAGCATGTTTTG